>JAEEGJ010013319.1_pt1 | contig 19982 bp, 22 predicted proteins | sample 8958761 | NCBI WGS metagenome assembly JAEEGJ01 (sample SAMN16246546, study PRJNA631951) | gut metagenome | biome: gut microbiome; feature: rumen; material: RS-attached | host: Bos | place: Iran: Karaj | collected 2018-10 | reverse complement strand
CCAAGGGCGACGACTCCAAGACCCACCTCGCTTACAAGTACCGACTCAAGACATTCAGGGAATGGCTTGACGCTAACGGCATCAAGACGCTCATGCGCTTCGATGCGGAACAGGCGACGAACTGGGCCGTGTGGCTGTCCGAAAGGTACGCGCCCAAGTCCCAGCACGAAATGGTGCGCTGCACAAGCCAGTTCTGCCAGTGGGCGGCTAAGATTTACGACCTGGGCGACTACAACCCGTTCCGCGATGTTGCGTTCCCCAAGGTTCCGAAACGCGCCAAGGCGTTCTGGACTCCCGAACAGATTGACAAGATTCTCGACAGGGCGCCCGACCCGGAATTTAGACTGTTCTGGTCGGTCATGGCTTTCGCTGGCTTGCGCCATGCGGAGGCTTGCCGCTTCGGGCCATCATGCATACAGGAGGACGGAAAGATGCGCGTCGTCGGCAAGGGCGACAAGGAAGCGTTCCTCCCGATTAGCGACCGTCTCAAGGCGGAAATGAAACGCTACGGCAAGATGAAAGACGGAATGTTCGCGACAGCCCGTTTCGACCATGCGGACAGATGCAACGAAACGCTGCGAATTGCAGTGGAAGCTGCGGGATATAAGAGCGACGATGCGACAAATCACAAGTGGAGACACTCTTTCGCCTCCAACCTTATCCGTTCCGGCGTTGGCCCGAAAATCGTCCAGCAGTTGATGCGTCATGAAGATGTGCGTCAAACCTTGGACACATACAGCCACTTGCTGCAAGACGACCTGGAAAAGGCTCTCAACAAGAAATAACATTCTGTACCATAATTTATATTTCGTGAAGAGGCGATTATGAAAAAAATTATAACAGCTCTTTCTTCGGCTCTCCTGCTTAGTGCTTGTGGAGAGGATTCTGCAACGCAGCCTAAGGAGCAGGCTGCCGTAGAATACAGCTACTCTTCCAGCACCCCCGAAATCAAATATTCCTCAAACGAAAACAGGAACAACAATTCATCAAGCAGCGTTAGACCTTCATCCTCTGTTACAAACAATACATCATCCAGCAATTCGCCGCAATTTAGTTCATCATCACTCAACGAACCGGCTCAATACTCCAGTGAAGTTCCTTCATCCCAATCAAGTTCGTCAATCAATAAAATATGCATAAAAGATATAGATTGCGATATTGGAGACGATTTATCTTGCAATACAGAAGGAAAAATCGTTGAAGGGAAAGATTATCCTTCAAATAGATATTACTGTACAAAAAACGGCCAATGGGTTTCTCTAACAGACGGATGGAGCTGGGATGTACCGAAAGAAGTACGTTGTGACAAACCTGTCACTTATGGCACGCTAACTGACACCAGAGAATCTCCAGCAAAGACATACAAAACCGTAAAAATAGGTTCCCAAACATGGATGGCAGAAAATCTTAATTACAAAGTGAACGACCAGAAATCAAGTTGGTGTTACGGCAACAATCCCGCAAATTGTGAAATTACAGGTCGATTATACACTTGGAATGCAGCAGTCGGGAGGAATGAAGAAGACTGCGAAGACGACAAAACGTGCGGCATTACCGAACCCGTAAAAGGTATTTGTCCAAACGGCTGGCACATGCCTAGTAAAAGTGAATGGGAAGTCCTGGTTGATTATACGAATAGCACGGCTCCAGCCAATATTTTAAAATCACAAACAGGATGGGGATGGACTTTTCACGGCGAACATTACGGCGGTTCAGACGATTACGGCTTCTGCATATTACCTGGTAGCAGAAAATACTACAACTACAGTCAGGCTCCTTCATTGAACGATACAACCATTTTTGATTACGATGGATTTGCTCTTTTCTGGACGTCAACGCTCCATTACGGCAACATTGCCTATTACGCAAGAGCAGGATATAAAGATGAAGTTACTTTTACGTACGACTTCATATATTACGGAATGTCCGTTAGATGCATAAAAGATTAAAGGATTTCTAAAGTTTCTTCACACCCGCGTTCTTTTCAACGGTTTGCAGGCACTGTTTGAGCATCAACTCCGCAGCCTTATGCACATCGCCGTTTATCTTCTTCAAGAAGGAAACGGTTTTTGTTTTAAAGTTGTCTTCAAACTTTCCGTCAAGAACATCGGGCCATTTACCGATTTTCAAATCAATCGCGAAAGTCTTTCCGAGCGTGACAGCTTCCTTCTTTAGGTTGCCTCCCAGTTCGCGATAATGCGCTCTTGTCTTTCGAGCCAAAGCAGCCATCGCGAAACCCAAATCCAAGTCGTTCGGATTCACCTGGTAATTTCTCAAGGCGTGTTCAATCTCAATCATTCAACAACACCTTCGGGGACAATATGTGGAGTAGCAACGCGAAGCAGTAAATCTTCCCCAGTCTCGACGGACTTCTTCATCGTTTCAAGCAGTTTTTCGGGAGAAAGGTCAATATCCAGGTCAGGGCCATCTGCATCCTTCTGCCCCATGAATCCGCCGAAGATATGGATAAACATATTCTCCCAGCTGAACTTCATCTGAAATTCAAAGCAGGTTTGGGACTCTAGCACATCGGAATATGTCAGCCGCTTTTTCATCACGACAAAAAATAGAAAAGGCCCTGGCATGAGCCAGGGCCTTCGTGCGTCAAGGAGGTATCTTCCTAAAATTCGTCCATCGTGAAGTGCGTCTTTCTCGCACATACGGCGATGCCGCCGCTGGAAATGACATTGTTGAGCCATTCCTTCAACCTGGACTTGCTAAACCACATCGGAGTGCCGCGTCCACCCGGCTGGTAAACTTCCAGCGGATAGACCAACTTGCCGTGACGGCTTTTTGCCAACAGCTTGTCGAAAGTGGATGTCGCCATCCCGATAAAATTCCCAGCCTCGGTACGGTCGAGAAATTCTTCATCAGCGATTATCTTCATCGGTACTCCTTTCACCATTCCTGGTGACGATATAATGCAGCGCGGCCACAAGTGGCAGCATAAAGTTTGACATGAGTCCAGACATGAACTTTTCATCATTAAACCCGAACTTCCGTGCTATCCCGCAGTAGCCCTTGGTAAGGCTCTCCGCAACGGCGAACTGCTTCGCCTCAAGCGGAATGTCCTTCATGGACTCGTCGTCCAGCACGGTTTCCTTATAAATGCGACAGAGCGAGCGTAGGCTAAGCCCTGCATCTTCCATCACGATTATCTGTTCAAGTTCCTTTTCCAGTCTGTCCATCTTCGATTCAATCCATCTAGGCCACCGCCTGCACCATGCAGCGGTCGGCTAAATCTTCACCTTGTTCCAGGAGACGTTCTCGCCTCCCTCGTAAACGAAATACTCCTTCGAGTTCACGCGTTCGTCGTCAATCTTTTCATAGACGCTGAACTTTATCCGTTCCTCAAGTGCGACGCCCGTACATTCCTTTACGACAGCTGCCATCCAGCGCAGAACGTGTGCATGGTCGTCGCAGGTAATCTTGAGTTCCGAAACGGTTACGCCCGGTACATTTGCGAAGGTTTCCTCGAACCTTCCTCTTGCTTCGTATGTCATTTTTTTTCCTTTATGGTTATTGGTTGTTGATTTTCTTAACTGTTTTTAGTCAAAGAAAGAACGCTGGCGATTCGCGCACCAGCAGCGCCGCAGCTTGGGTTAGAAAAAGCTGCGAGTTTTCTTAGTAAACAAACCGCACATGGCGCACTTTCCCGTGCACTATGTCCGTAACGAGCTGCTTCGCGGCGGCTTCGTCAAGTCCGTAGTTCATCAGGTCTTCGAGTGCTTCCCGATTCGCCATGCGTCGGTATTGGCGTTCGTCGTCCGGGAAAAGCATCGCCTCGCGTGTCGCCTTGGCATCAGCCTCCCCGAAATCGACATTGGTCAATTTCTGTGCTTCCGCAGCTTCGCGCTTGGCCGCTTCCGCCTCGCGTTTTGCCGTTTCTGCTTCTTCTTGCGCCTTGCGCAGTTTTTCTTCCGTTTCGCGTTTCTCGGCTTCCGCCTTTTCACGCGCCGCCTTTTCAAAGTCCGCCTGACTCGCCCTCAAGCGTTCCAGTTCAGCTTTCTCCGCCTCCTGTTTCTCTGCGCTGGCAAGGATGCCGTTGACCTGGCGCCTAGCGTCGTTGATGGCGTCCATCGCTTCCTGGTAGCTTTCGTCCCAGTACTTGGCGTCGTGAACATGTGCTTCGATGGCCTCAAGCACCTGCCTGCACCCTTCGGAATTGCAGCCGATGGCCGTCGCGGGAATGTTGGAAATCTCCACGATTTCCTGCTGTCTCGCCTCGATTTCCCTGATGGGCGCCATGACCTCCTTCTGGAGCATTTCGAGCGTTTCCTTCACAAGCCGCCGCGTTTCATCGACGCGCTTGGGCTTCGCCTTGAGTTCCTTGGCGACCTGTGCGCCCCTGTCCTCGATGGCGGTCTTGAGCTTCGCGAGCTTGGCGTTCATCGCCTTGCGGGCCTTGAACCCTTCCTCGGTGTGAACGTCGGCAACCAGCCCACGCGCAATCTTCTTGACCTGGTTGAGCATCGGGACAAAGTTCTTCTTGTCCAGGAAAAGCGCCTCCGGGTCCATGCAGTCCGTCTTGACCGCGAACTGTTTTCCCTCGTCGATAAGGACGAGCGCGTTGGGATTCTTTTCTTCCATCACTTCTTCGGTTTCCATCGTCGCCTCCATTAGAACTCCACCTCCTGCATCATTCCGGCTTCCACGCGCTTCGCCTCGCGGTAGAATCCGTCAATCTGGTCAAGGCCCAGTTCTTCCAGGCTGCGACAGTTGTACGCCTTGAGCGTGTCCTTAATCGCGGCGGGAATCATCTTGTTGCACACCTCGATGAATTTCGCCTTGCGGTCGCCCGTATGTTCCTGCGGCTGCTGTTCCGGCTTCGGGGCTTCCGCCCTTTCCACCGCTTCCTCAATCTTGATTTCCTTTTCGGGGTCGAGTCCCTGTTCGGGCGCGAGCTCCGCGCTCTCGTAGGGCATCCCGCCGAACTCCACGGGGAAAGCGAGGCGGAACGCACGCGCAATCGCGACCTTCTCAAGCATGACCCTGGGCTTCGACTGCCACATGGCATTGCCCTGGTCGTACTCGCTGAAAAACACCTCGCACTTTACGGGAACCTTCCTGTCCTTGCGGAAAACGCGGCAGATGCAGCTCACGTCCCCGTCCTTGGGAACAAGCGCATCCACGCTGTAGTTGCCGTTCTTGCCACTCTTGGTGGACTTTCCCCTGACGAACTCGCCGCGCCATTCCGTCTCGTAGCCGTCGTAGTTGGGGTTCATTTCGGCACGCTTGAGGTACACTTCGTACCCCGTGACGATGCTCATCGTCTTTCCGCCGTCGCGATTGTTGTACGTGACGGCATAAACTTCTTTCTTCCAGGGGTTCAGCCCGAACGCCATGGAAACCGCGAGGAACTGCTTGACCTGGTGGTCGTTGAGACCCGGTGTCGTCGCGGTGAGGTAGTCAAGCAGCAGGGCGTCGTTGACCTGCTGCGGATTGGATTGTGTAGCTATTGCGTTATTCATAGTTGTTGGTTTCCCTTTGTTGTTAGTAGTTGTTCATTTGTTGTCCCTTCGACAGGGTTTTTAGCCTTGCCGCCACGTAGTTCGTGACCGCCCCTTTCCAGTTCATAATCGTCATGCCCTCACGGGTTTTCCCTCCCCTGGAAAGCGTAATCTCCAGCCATTCGCGTCCCAGCGCGTCGTCGAGGTGCTTTTCCGCGCAGAAGTCGTAAAGCTCCTCGGTCGTCGGCAATCGCGGCGGCTGTACTTTCCTAATCTCATGTCCGTGTTTTTCGTGTCCAGCCAGGGCGTTCGCCCTGTTGACCTCGCTCCGCTGCTGGATTCTCTCGCTGGAACATTTCACCATGAACGCCCCGAAACTGTCGCCAGTCCCGTCAACATCCTCAAGTGCATCCATCGAATCCCTCACGTCGGCGATAATCTGTTCATCCGTCATTTTTCGGAAGTGCTTGATAAAGTCACTGAACGAAACCTTAGCCCAATATGGATTCGCCATGTTCAAAAGCCCTAAGTATCAAGGTTGAGGCAATGAGTCCCTGGCTCGCCGGGAAACCCTTTCGCTTGTTCTCGCTGGCCAGCTGCTCCAGGGCCTGCTTCGCCCGTGCCGTTATGCCGACCTGCCAAATTTTTTGCGTACCGTTTATTTTCTTTTGCATACTTTTCAATTTCTTTTGCCTTACATTCAAAATCTATTCAATTCTAAGCAAAAAATCAAGGGATTTTTTAAAAAATTTTTAAAAATTATTGAATACTGTGCAATTTTTGATTAAATTTATGGCATGAACGTTGAAAAATACCTTGACAGAACAAACAAGACGGCCAGCACCCTGGCCGACGAACTGGGACTCAACGCCTCAAGCGTCACCGCTTGGAAGAAAGGCAAGGCGACTCCCAGCTACGACATTTGCCAGAAGCTACTGGAAATCGGCATGGGAATCGACGAGCTTTTCACTCCTGAACTTTGGGAGGCGATAAAGACTCGTCACGCTGCGGAGTTTCGGGGCGAGGTTGTGCTGACTCCCGAGGAATGCGCTCTAATCGTACGCAACGGGCTTCGCAGTCTGCGTCTAAAAGATGAAAGTTCTGAAGACCAACAAGGGTAATTTCCCCGTGTTCCTTTAGCTTAGGCATAAGCAGTCCTTTGGCCCTGTTCGGGCCTTTTTTTGTGGGAACTTTTGCAAGTCGCAACGATTTGCAAACGCTTGAACCCAGGCATAACAAACGGGTTCAAGTCGCGACAAAAACTTGCAAGCCTATTATATCAGTAGTAGTAATAGGAGAATAATCAACAGTAGGAGTATGAGTAGGACTCACTCCGTTATTGTGGAGATATTGATATATAAAAACCTCATACTCAACTCACGCGACTGCGCGACGAAAAAAAGAAAATGAGCTTGAGGGCGATATAGATATCGAAGGGGATTTTTTCCGTCCCGACTTGAGCAGCGGAAAAAATAAAAATTTATTCTGTCAATTCGTGACACTTTTGAAAAAAGTGAAATTTCGCAACTTTAGCCCCCCCCCCCGCAGGCGTGCAGCTTCGCGTACGCCCATTTGGCGCCTTTGGCGGACAGTTTAGCGGCTTAATGCTGCGGAACGCTTGCAGCGTTTTGCACAGCGAACAAAAGCGAAACGGCGGGAACGGCTGCGATTGCTTGCGAATTGCAGAAGCTGTCAAGTGAGGCGCCTCCATTTTTGTATCTTTTACGGCGAAAAGAGAGAACAGATGCAGAATTTCGAACGAATCTTCGACATGCACCAGCCGCCCTTCAAGGCGGATTCGCTGGACGCGATGGAGTACTCCATCCTCGGCTTCTTCAAAGCCGAGGATTCCTCCCGTCCCCAGCTTGAACGCATTTCAGACCATGAAATAAAGGTTTCCATCGACGAACGCAAGGCGCAAAAGGCGCAGAAGCAGTTCGACAAGGCGGTGGAACATTCAAACGCACACAAGTTCAACAGCGCGAAGTTCGCGCTCCGCGAGGCCATCGGACTCTGGCCATACAACAGCGAATACCACCGTCTGCTTGCGCAGGTGACGATGGAAGGCGGCGACCTGGAAAAGGCGCAGGACAGCTGTCTCGACGCGCTGCTGCTTGATGACAGGAACCTGTGGGCGCTACTCCTGATGGGCAACATATTGAACGCCAAGGGGAACACCGAGGCTGCGGACGGATATTTCAGCAAGATTCTGCAATACCACCCGGAAAACGCGCTCGCGCTGAACAACCTGGGCGGCATCTACTGCAAGCAGGGCAAGTACGCGAAGGGCACCGAGCTTTTCGAGAAGTCGCTCTCCATCGACCCCGAAAACCTGAACCCCTATTATGGCATGGCGCTGACGCAGTACAGAATGCAGAACTACGCCAAGGCTTTCGACTGGACGATGCAGGGACTGGAAAAGGGTTCCGAACGCCCGGAGAACATGGCGATGCGTCCGCTGCTTATCCAGCTCGCGAAGGACGCATCCTCGAAGCTGGACGACGATTCCGCGATGCTCAGCAAGGCGATGGACGTGGCCATCGAACTTGGGCAGAAATACGGCAAGCCCGTGAAACTGCAAAAGGACGAGAACCAGCCCTTCATGGCCCATCTTGAGTTCGGCGACTTCTACGGCCGCAATTACCACATCATCAAGTATCGCCAGCAAGGACACTTCATCCACCTCATTCTCCATGAGCTGATGCACCTGGAAATGATGGAGGAAGCGAAAGCAGCAGGCAAGCTGCTGAAAATCGGCTTCAAGCAGGAAAACTTCGACCTGTTCCTCGACAAGTTCACGCCCTCGCTGCAGAAGGTCGTGAAACTGATGGGCGAAGCCAAGGCGGGACAGTTCGCGAAGCAGCTTTTCACGGGAATTTCCCAGCAGGTGATGAACAACCCGCTTGACCTTTTTGTCGAGACGAAAATCTACGAACAGCATCCGCAATTCAGGCCAGTGCAATTTTCCTCCCTGTATGACATGGAGGAAAGCAACCTCAAAGCGATAAAGGACTCGGCACGTTCCGAGTACATCCCCGCAGAAATCAAGTCCGCGAGCCGCTGCCTGAACATGATTTCGTCGCTGTTCCTTGAAAGGCATTATCACTGTAGCCTGTTCAAGAATTTCAGCACCAGCGAGCTTGACGACGAATTTGCAAAAATATCCTACAACAAGTTTGAAAGAGCCTGGAATAGTCAAAGCGCAGGCTCTGAATACGAGCTTTTCATAGACCTTGCGGAAGTGATGGAAATGAAGGACTATTTCACCATCACGAACGCGGCGGATGGCGCCTCCAAGGTAGATGAGGAAATCGAGACGGAAGCAGACCGCCAGCAAAGAAAGTTCGACGAGACGCACGGCAAGAACGACGACATGGTGAACATGATGATGAGCCAGTACATGCTTGCCGCGCTGATGGATTTCGACAAGATGGACTACGAGCAAGTCAAGGACATTTCCAGGGAGTGCGCCTTTACGGGCGTGAACGGCATTTCAGTGGGTGGTGACAAGACGTACACACTGAAAGCGTTTCCGGGCAAGCAGTTCAGCGGCTACGAATTTCTCGCTTACTATTACGTGAGCTGGGCAATCGCCGAACCCGAACACCTGCTGGACACGGGACTACCTTTCCACAAGGCTTATTCTATGGCCAGACAGATGTGGGAAAATAGGAAATAGCCCCCCCCGAATATAAAAGAAGCGAAAGAGCGACCCAATGGTTGCTCTTTTTTTACGTAAAATGACAACCATTGTTTGCACTTATTTTTGCCAACATTTGTTATCATGTACAAGATAAATCAACATATAGGAGGAACCATGTTCTGCAAAATGTCCAATCTCAAAGCAGCCATCGCAAGTATGCCTCGCGCAATAGAGCGCAACGACAAACATCTTCTTTATTACATCCACAGCACGGTTATCGAACTTCTAAATCATCTTGATGAAGAAAAGAAGCAAAAAGATAAGGCCAAACGCGAAAACGCTCAGCCTTTAATTGAAGAAATAGATAAAGTGCTAAAAAAATTTCGTCTATAAAGATACAACCATGAAGTTGTAATAAACACAGCTGTTCAAATTTCTTTAATATATTCTTTAATAACACTCACATTTCCCCAACTCTCATCAACAATGTAATGCGGAGAAATTGATAAAGAAATAAAATCGTAATTTACGGGCTTTGAAAAAGAGGCGCCTTTATAACGATTAAGCTGAACAGGCAAACTAAATGCAAATCTTTTTTTCAACAAATCATATTTATAATACTGAGGGTCTAGTTTTGTTCTAAATTGACATATTTGCAGCGCATTAGAATCTATGTCCATATCCTTTAAAATTAATGGAGATATGTCATCGCCTTGAAAACAAGAATCAGTATCGTTATAGATATAATTTACTTCACTAAACCACCTCTTTGCCAACGCATAACACATAAAATTTCCTTCATGCATGTCATACGTTGGAAAACCCTCTTTATACGAGAAATAATAGTCTCCCACATACTTATTAAAAAAATCATAACACCAAGTTCCCATGTATCCAAAATCACTATGGGCATCAACATGATAAACACAAAAAGGTTTTGTAAGCCAACCAGCTTTTATAAGTTTATCCCAAAATTCAAAAGCCTGGTCATGATGAATGAATACTCTTCCAGGTATTTTGTTCATTTTGCTGAGATGTAAATTATTTTCGAGATAATCTCGAACCCTCCGAGCACTCCACGCAGTTGTAAGGCTTCTACAAGTAGGGTCACCTCCTGTTATTCGACCGTTCTGAAAAAAATCTAAATCCAAATCCAATACATTCATGATTGTTTCCTTGTTCCCCAAAATAGCCTCCGCATAGCGAGGGGAAGTTTTTCAGCTATGCGCCCATATACACCTCGGCCATATTATAAACAAATTCCTCAAAAAAAGTGCTAATTTTGGCGAAATTTTACAAAATCCTACAATTTATTGAATTTTGGCAGTTTATGACAGTCCTTTTTGTTTATATTTCAAAAAAAATTCAAAGACCTTTCAAAGGATTCTAAAAATGGCTGACAACAAGAAAGAGCAGGAACGGGCAGAGCTGCACCGCGCCATCTGGAACATCGCCAACGACCTTCGCGGTTCAATCGACGGATGGGACTTCAAGCAGTATGTGCTTGGAATGCTCTTTTACCGATATATCTCTGAAAACTTGACAAACTATATCAACCAATCGGAAAGGGAATCGGGAGACAAGGATTTCAATTACGCAGACTTGAGCGATAAAGACGCGAAACAGGCCAAAGACCAGATGGTCCAGGAAAAAGGGTTCTTCATGCTGCCTAGCCATCTCTTTTGCAACGTACTGAAAAAAGCGGAAAAAGACGAAAACCTGAACATGACCCTGGAAAGCGTGTTCACCTATGTAGAAGAATCCGCCAAGGGAACAGACTCCGAAGATGACTTTGCAGGACTTTTCGACGACTTCGATGTAAATAGCAACAAGCTCGGAAAAACGGTCGCACAAAAATGCGACAAACTGGTGAAGTTGATGAAGGGCGTTGCCGAAATGAAATTAGGCAGTTACCAAGACAACACCATCGACGCCTTCGGTGATGCCTATGAATTTCTAATGTCCATGTACGCAAGCAATGCAGGAAAATCGGGCGGCGAGTTTTTCACACCGCAAGAAGTTTCTGAACTGCTGGTGCGCATCGCAGTTTTCGGCAAAAAGAACATCAAGAAAATTTACGACCCTGCAAGCGGCTCGGGCTCGCTGCTGTTGAAAGCCCGCAAAGTTCTTGGACCCAACGGAGTTCGTAAGGGTTTCTACGGGCAGGAAATCAACCTCACGACATACAACCTTTGCCGCATCAACATGTTTTTGCATGATGTGGGCTACGAAAAATTTGACATTGCTCTCGGCGACACTCTTGTTGACCCAAAACACTGGGACGAAGAACCTTTTGAAGCCATCGTTTCTAATCCGCCGTATTCAATCAAATGGGCTGGCGATAGCGACACAAATTTAATAAATGACCAACGTTATGCGCCAGCCGGTGTTTTGGCGCCTAAATCGAAGGCCGACCTCGCCTTCGTGATGCACATACTTAAATGGCTTTCCACCGACGGGACTGCCGCCGTGGTATGCTTCCCAGGCATCATGTATCGCGGTGGAGCAGAACAAAAAATTCGTCAATATCTTGTTGACAACAACTTTGTCGATTGCATCATCCAGTTGCCAGACAATCTCTTTTTCGGAACCTCTATTGCAACCTGCATCATGGTGCTCAAGAAGAATAAGGCAGACAACAAAATACTTTTCTTGGATGCGAGCAACGAATGCGTCAAGGTGACAAACTCAAACAAGCTCACAGACGAAAACATTGAAAACATTATAGGATGCTGGGCAGACCGCAAGAACAAGAAACACATAGCGAAGCTCGTTACTATCGACGATGTTGCTGAACAGGATTACAACCTTTCCGTCTCTACATACGTGGAGCAAAAAGATAACCGTGAAAAGGTCGATATTGTAAAGCTCAACAAAGACTTGGAAGAAATCGTCAAAAAAGAAAACGAGCTTCGCAAGGCGATTGACAAGATTATCGCGGATTTGGAGAGGTAAGATGTCAAAAGCGCTTGAAACATTCAACAAGGGAATCGAGGATGCAGAAAGCATTCTCGCCATTTATGATGGTCACAACCGCAACCTAGAGGGATTCCGTGAACTATATAACGGAACTTTTCCGAACATTGATGTTCTGAAAAGGGCTTGTGTGATTATGACGTTCACAGCCTTCGAAACTTTTTTTGAGAACCTTGTCAAAGAAATAAACGACAAGCAGATTCATGACTTTTCCACAGCCCCAAACAACAAGAAATTAGAACGTTTCCACAACCCCACTGCGCAAAACATTATTGAGCTATACAAGGCATGGTTCGGCATTGACAACTGTCTAAAATCAATCTCTTTTGACGGCAGACCTTCGGAAGACATTTGCAAACAACTCGACGATTTTTTGAAAATCCGTGGCCAGGTTGTTCATGTTCAAAAGACAGACTGTACTACCGAAGATGTAGCCAAGAAAGAGAATGTAACGAAGATACTCAACTTTGTGAAAAAATTTGCTCCAGCCTTTGACTGCTACATCGAAGCTGGAGAATGGATTGCAGAAGCAAGAGCGAAGCTGTCCGCTGAAAAAGCAGACCCCAACCAAAAGGGAGTTACGGCATGAGCAAGATTGACGAAATGATAAATAAGCTCTGTTCCAATGGGGTTGAAGTTCGGACCCTTGGGGAACTTGGCGAATTTTATGGTGGCCTTACAGGAAAATCAAAAGAGGATTTCAAAGATGGAAATGCAAAATTCATTACATATATGAACGTGTATTCCAATCTTAAACTAAACTTGAAAACCGACGAAAAGGTGAAAATCTCGGACGGAGAAAAGCAACACACCATCGAATACGGGGACATCCTATTTACAGGTTCATCCGAAACCCCTGATGAGTGCGGAATGTCTTCCGTTCTTTGCGATAAAACAAGTGAAAAACTATATCTTAACAGTTTTTCATTCGGTTATAGATTTTTCGATAATACTCTTTTTGAACCTGAATTTACGAAATATCTTTTTCGTTCATCAGAACTTCGAAAACAAATTATAAAAACAGCAAGTGGAGTTACGAGATTCAACGTTTCGAAAGAAAGAATGAAAAAGGTCAAAATTCCACTTCCGCCTATCGAAGTGCAAAAAGAAATAGCACATATACTAGATAGTTTTACGGAGCTTACAGCGGAGCTTACAGCGGAGCTTACAGCGCGTCGCAAGCAGTACGAGTACTACCGCGACGCGCTGCTGTCCTTCGGAAAAGTTAGCCCCCCCCTAACATTTGGTTTAAACAACGAAGAAGTAAGGTGGATGACCTTGGGCGAGATAGCGACAGATATTTTCCGTGGAGCAGGAATAACAAGAGACCAGATTACACAATCTGGCATTCCCTGTGTTCGCTATGGAGAAATCTATACCACCTATGGCGTTCACTTTGACAAATGCGTTTCCCACACCAAGTTGGAGAACATCCCTTCTCCAAAGTTCTTTGAACATGGAGATATTTTATTTGCTATTACGGGTGAAAGCATCGAAGATATTGCCAAAAGCACAGCGTACATGGGAAAAGAAAAATGTTTAGCTGGCGGTGATATTGTTGTGCTAAAGCATAAGCAAAATCCCAAATACCTTGCATACGCTTTATCTACAACGGACGCACAAAAACAAAAAGGCGCTGGCAAAGTCAAAAGTAAGGTCGTTCATTCAAGTGTACCCGCCATTAGCGAATTGAAAATTCCTGTTCCTTCGCTCGCCTTGCAAGAAAAAATCGCGAATGTTCTTGACAATTTCGATGCGGTTTGCAACGACCTAAACATTGGTCTTCCTGCCGAGATTAGTTTGAGGAAGAAACAATACGAGTATTATCGCGACAGGATTCTGTCCTTCAACACAAATGTAAATAATTCTATACACGGGGGGGGTAATCTCCACGACGAGATAAAACTACTCCAGTATGTATTTGGTTATGCTATGGTAGGCTTGGGTGATATTGCAACGATTATGCGCGGAGGAAGTTTCCAGAAGAAAGACTTCTCGGAATCTGGCGTACCCTGCATTCATTACGGTCAAATTTATACCAAGTACGGTTTACACGCAGATAAAACGTTCACATTTATCAGTGAAACTGCGGCGGAAAAACAGAAATTCGCAGAGCCTAACGACGTAGTGATGGCCGTTACCAGTGAGAACGTTGAAGATGTGTGCAAATGCGTTGCATGGGTCGGAAAGGGCAAAATCGCTGTTAGCGGACATTCCGCTATCATCCATCATAATCAAAACGGAAAATATCTTTCCTATTACTTCCACACTTCTATGTTTTTTGAGCAGAAGCGAAAACTTGCTCACGGGACAAAAGTCATTGAAGTTACGCCCGATACGCTTACTAAAGTTCAAATTCCCATTCCTTCCCTCTCAGAACAAGAACGTATCGTTGCGATTCTCGACAAATTCGATGCACTTGTAAACGACCTTTCACAAGGCATTCCCGCCGAAATCGAGGCAAGAAAGAAGCAATACGAATATTATCGAGATAAGTTACTTACCTTTAAGAAAGCAAGTTGACTGCTTAAACGTTGACCCTGAAAAAAGAAGAAAAAGATGTACAATACCGTTGCCCAGACAAGTGAATCTACCGTCGTTGCCGAATACAGGCCGATTCGTTCCAAGTCAAGCGCCTACCAAAGCGAAGCTGACCTTGAACGCGAGTTCATCAAGCAGCTACAGGCACAGGGCTACGAGTATCTTAGAATCAAGTCCGATGCAGACTTGATAGCAAACCTTCGCAAAAAGCTCGAAGAACTGAACCACTACAAGTTCAGCGACGACGAATGGGAACGTTTCTACAAGCAGGAACTTGCCAACGCAAATCAGGGTATCGAAGAAAAAACCGCAACAATCCAGGAAGATTCTGTAAAGACTTTCAAGGACGACCACGGGCGTTCAAAGAACATCTCCCTAATCGACAAGAAGAATGTCCACAACAACAGCGTTCAGGTCATCAACCAGTACGTTATCGGAGAAGACCAGGGCGCAGCTCATGACAACCGCTACGATGTGACAATTCTCGTAAACGGCTTGCCGCTTGTTCATGTGGAACTCAAGCGTCGCGGCATTTCCATAAAGGAAGCATTCAATCAAATCAACCGTTACCAGCGTGACAGTTTTTGGGCTGGGACAGGGCTTTTCGAGTTCATTCAAATCTTTGTCATAAGCAACGGGACAGAAACAAAATACTATTCAAATACGACCCGCGACGGCCATCTGAAAGAAGCGGCGGGACGCCGAGGAAGGCTCAAGACCAGCAACAGCTTCGAATTTACAAGCTACTGGTCGGACGGCAACAATAAGAATATACGCGACCTTGTGGATTTCACCGCCACATTCTTCGCGAAACATACAATTCTGAATGTTCTCACCAAGTATTGCATCTTTACAGAAAAGAGAATTTTGATGGTGATGCGCCCTTACCAGATTATGGCGGCGGAACGCATACTGGAGCGTCTGAAAACCTCGACTACCTACAAGAAGATGGGAACGGTCGATGCTGGCGGCTACATATGGCATACGACTGGTTCGGGCAAGACTCTCACCAGTTTCAAAACAGCTCTCCTGGCTTCACAAATGGAGGCCGACGAGAAGGACAAAATCGACAAGGTGCTTTTTGTCGTCGATAGACAGGATTTGGACTATCAGACGATGCGCGAATATGACAAATTCCAAAAAGGCGCCGCCAACGGGAACACATCTACAGCAATTCTCAAAAGACAGCTGGAGAACAGAAACGAGAAGGGCGGAGTCCAGGAATACAAAATCATCGTCACAACCATTCAAAAACTGGGCTGTTTCATCAAGCAGAACAAGACGCACGAAATCTATAACAAGCACATCGTCCTTATATTCGACGAATGCCATAGAAGCCATTTTGGCGAGCTGCATCAACGCATTACAAAGACTTTCAAGAACTACCATATTTTCGGCTTCACGGGAACACCCATATTCCCACAGAACTCCGGCAGCGGCAAGCTCCCGCAGTTAAAGACAACGCAACAGGCTTTTGGTGACAAGCTCCATCACTATACCATCGTAAACGCCATCAATGATGGCAACGTATTGCCATTCCGCATCGACTACATCAATACAATCAAGGCGAAGAAGGACGGAAGCGACAAGCAGGTTTCCGCAATCGAAACGGAAGAAGCCCTGCTTGACGGCAAACGCATCAGCGAAATAGTCAAGTATGTTCTCGACCATTTCGACCAGAAGACCAAGCGCAACGAGGCTTACGCGCTTGAGGGAAAGCGTCAATACGGTTTCAATTCCATCTTTGCGACGGCATCTATCCCAGCAGCCAAGCTCTATTACAACGAGTTCAAAAAGCAGATAGCAGAACGCAAGCCAGGAGAACCTGGTGCGGGTTTAACCATCGCGACTATTTTCAGCTATGCTCCCAATGAGGAAGATTCTGGAATCCTGCCCGAAGAAGACCTGGATTCTCCCGATGGTCTCGACCAGTCTTCAAGGGATTTCCTGGAATCTGCAATTTACGATTACGACAGGACTTTCAAGACCAATTTTAGTGGAAAGAACAAAAGCGCAAAAGTCGTTGCAAGCAAGGGCGGAAACTTCGACAACTACTACAAGGATTTGTCGGAAAAGATGAAGACGAGGCAGGTGGACCTGCTTATTGTCGTAAACATGTTCCTTACGGGCTTTGACGCAACTACACTCAATACGCTATGGGTCGATAAGAACCTTCGCCAGCATGGTCTATTGCAAGCATATTCCCGAACAAACCGCATCCTCAATTCCGTCAAGACATTTGGAAACATCGTCTGCTTCCGCTCCCTCCAAAAAGAAACGGATGATGCAATCGCGCTCTTTGGAGATAAGGATGCGGGTGGAATAGTTCTTCTAAAAACATTCAAGGACTATTACGAAGGTTATACCGACAAGGGCAAGCATGTCAAGGGCTATCTCGAAATCGTCGAAGAACTGGAAAAGAAATTCCCGCTCGAATACTTGACATGCGGTGAACCCATCGGAGAGAAGAAGGAAAAAGAGTTTATCCAACTTTACGGCGCCTTACTCCGCCTTAGAAACATCCTTAACTGTTTCGATGAGTTCAAGGATGATGAATTTTCTGCAAGGGCACTGCAAGACTACCAGGGCGAATATCTGCGGCTCTACGAAAAATACAAACCGCGTCCAGGCGAAAAGGAAAGCATCAAGGAAGATATAGAGTTTGAAATCGAACTTATCAAACAGGTGGACATCACCATCGACTACATCCTTGAACTTGTCGCCAAGTACCACAAGAGCCACTGCAAGGACAAGACCATTCTTGGCGAAATAAATAAGGCCGTGAATGGTTCTATTGAACTGCGCAGCAAAAAAGAACTTATCGAAGCATTCATCGAACGGGTGAACACCAAGACAAACGTGGATAAGGACTGGCGCGAGTTCGTCCGCGAAAGCCGCGATGCCGACCTTGAAGAACTTATCAAGACAAACAGGCTCAACGACGAAAAGACTCGCCAGTATCTTGCAGACGCATTCAGAGACGGCAGCATGAGCGACATAGGCACAGGACTTCCCGCCCTCATGCCCAAAAAGAGCCTTTTTGCAAAGAAGGACGAAGGCTCTGAAAATAGAAGCGAGTTGAAGAACAGAATCTTCGCGCTGTTAAAAAGTTTCTTTGACAAGTATTTTGGAATCTGTGGATTCGAGGAGTAAAAACATGATGAAACATTTTTTTATTTCTTTATTTGCAATCATATTCATAGCCATCATTTCTTTATTCTGCTATCAGTACGGCGAAAAGAAAGGCTATCAAAAAGGATTTGACGTAGGTTACTCATACCAATGCAGGACAACAACACAAGATAATCCTTTGGATGATGAAAACCATTTCACTGATAAACGTGACGGTCAAAGATATAAGAAGGTGAAAATCGGTGACCAGATTTGGATGGCAGAAAATTTAAGTTTCAAAACAGACAAAAGCGTATGTTTCAAACATACTGAATCTAATTGCAAACCCTATGGAAGATTTTACCCATGGAATGAAGCCATGATTTCCTGTCCCGCCGGTTGGCATCTTCCAAATGACAATGAAGTGAACCAACTTATCGCTTTTCTTGGAGACATGGCTGGTCAGAAGTTAAAGTCAGCAAGCACATGGAACGGAATAGATTTTGTGGGTTTCAATGGACTTAGCGCTGGTAATTTCTTACCAGCAGATTACATTGGGAAACAGGAAGACGCGTTCACAGGATTTGGAGACGACGCTTCTTTTTGGAGTGCTACGCAAAACGACGATTTGAGAGCAAATGGCTGGAGTCTCAAGCATGACCGAACCAGTGTTGTTAAATTTTGGGCGAACAAGGTCACAGGGCATACAGTTCGGTGCATTAAGGATTAACAAAAGTCTTATTAAACCTAACCAAATTAGGTTTTAGTCATTCATTAAGCAACAACTGTTTGCACGCTTGCAGCCATCTTTTTACTAGCTTACGTCCCATTATGAACGAATACAAAATATGGCTCATGGTCTGGGTGCTCCGCATCCTTCTATTCATCAAGCTCTGCGTCGTGTTCGCGGCGTTCTTTTTCGTAAGGAACTACAAGCACATAAAGGAAAATGGCTTCAACGATATTTTCTTCTGCTGGCAGACCTGGTGGAGAGCCTGCGTGACTCTCTACAGGGAGCTGATGCGCTAAACTTCGAGAATCAAAAAATAGAAGAAGCCTGTGGGGGATGGCACAGAAGTCCAATCAAAAGTGTATCTGCCGCCAATGTGAACATGAACATCCTCTCCGCCTATAGGTACATCAATGTCTTTCGGGCCTTCCAAAACGAAACCATCTGAAAAATCATAAGCCCAATACTTTGCATCTTTATTCTTGGGATAAACAAAATTTTCATGGTCTGTCATTACAAGGAAAAATCTTTTCTTTATTTTGTCATCAACTGCACTATATTTTTCTAAGGATTCGATATCTTCGTAAACGCATTTTGCAAACACATCCATCGCTCCGCGATAGCCACCACTAGATGCGAATTTCCGATAGCATTTCATTTCGATAGCTACCTGATATGGAGCATCATTAGCCGTCGTTTCTATTACTACATCAATTTCCTGGGTGCTTTTGTCGCCCATCGCAATAGTTCTTTCTAAAACGACCTTTACATTTTCGTTGTCTGAAAACTGGCAAATCGATATAAGTTCCTGCAAAATGTATGCGTAATGGAGTTGAAGCGAGGCTTCCTTATTCACTTTTACAAGTCCACCTGCAATTTTCCTTTGTAAAAGTTCCCAAGCAACTTTCACCAGTTTATCAAGTTTATCTTCAATTCTATCCGTCTTGAAAAATTGGAGTTCCATTAGATTTGTCCCTGCTCTTTTTTGTTTTCTTCCCAGCTCTTCAAATGAATCTCGATTTCTTCTGCCGTGAACAGGGGTTCTTCCCAGGCGCCGTGGAACAGCACTTCCTCAAGCCATGTTTGACCTGGGCCAGACTCTTTCGTGTCCTTGACGTAGTGTTCCGTTATATGGTACATTCCGTCCTTCTGCTTCACATAGCGTATTTTTTCAAGCCATACGCCTGAACGATAAACATAATGCCAACCGTCCACGGAAATTGATTCGTAACGATGGTCCCAGTCAGCATTAAAGCCGTGACAGAATATCCGATACTGCTTTTCCGTCAATGGAAAATCGTAGTCGATGAACTTTGCGACCCAGTGGTCCTTATAGTTTTCCGTCAGCATGGCTTACCTCGTTCAAAAACAATATAAGACTTTTCCAATCTATCTGATTTCTTCCATACCGCGCTTGTAGCGCGTTTTTTGGTGTTTTTGGGGCTGTTTATAAGCCTTTAGGCGAAAACGCCTTGTAGAGCGTTCCTGCCGCTAGTTTTGGCGACATGAACGAATCGTTCCGCGACTATAA
>JAEEGJ010013316.1_pt1 | contig 19988 bp, 7 predicted proteins | sample 8958761 | NCBI WGS metagenome assembly JAEEGJ01 (sample SAMN16246546, study PRJNA631951) | gut metagenome | biome: gut microbiome; feature: rumen; material: RS-attached | host: Bos | place: Iran: Karaj | collected 2018-10 | reverse complement strand
ACCTTCTAGGAAATCAAGAAGCGCATCGACGCCCTTAACGAAGTGAACCCGATGATGGGTCTGCGTGGCGTCCGCCTCGGCATCGTCTATCCCGAGATCACCGAGACCCAGTTCCGCGCCCTGTTCCAGGCCACCGCTGAACTGATGACCGAAGGCTTCGACCCGCATCTGGAGATTATGGTCCCGCTGACCATCAATGTCAAGGAACTTGAGCACCAGAAGGCCATCGCCAACCGCGTGAAGGCTGAAGTGGAAGCCAAGTTCGGTGTCAAGATCAACTACATGTACGGCACCATGATTGAGATTCCTCGTGCTACTTTGGTGGCCGACCAGATTGCCAGCGTTGCCGAGTTCTTCAGCTTCGGCACCAACGACCTCACCCAGATGACATTCGGTTTCAGCCGCGATGATGTCAACGCCATCGTGAAGGACTACATCGAAGAGAAGATCATCCCTGCTGACCCGTTCAACACCCTCGACCAAGAAGGCGTTGGCCAACTCGTCAAGTTGGGTGTGCAGCGTGGCCGTAGCCAGCGCGCCAACCTGAAGTGTGGCGTCTGCGGTGAGCACGGCGGTGACCCCGCTTCGGTCCACTTCTTCTACAAGGCCGGTTTGAACTACGTGAGCTGCTCGCCGTTCCGCGTGCCCGTCGCACGTCTGGCTGCTGCTCAAGCCGCTATCGAAGAAGAGAGAGCCAAGTAAATTTTGGATTTAATATTCAAAATTTGAAATTGACAGCCTCCGAGGTTTCGGAGGCTGTTTTTTGTCTGTTTTTATTATGCTGATTTATAGATTAAAATGGATAATTTTAAAAATAAAACGGAATTTTCTTGACTTAAGTGATTTTTTTGTATTATCTTTGTCGGCGAAATAACATGTTAAACATAAAAATTTACACCATGAAAAAGCTCATCGTCATAGCATCATTGATGCTCGCCTCCCAACTCACGGCCCAAGTGAGGATTGGGGAAAAAGATGCGCTTTCGACCGCCGAGCGCTTCTTGAAGAAAAACGCAAAAGAACAAGTTTCTGAACTGACCTTGAACGAGGTGGTCAACAGCAAGCTTTCAGGTCAACCTAACCTGTTCATGTTTTCAATCGACCCACGAGGTTTTATCATTGTCTCGGCTAACAACGAGGTGCTCGCCTATTCCTTCACCTCCGACCTTCCCACAAAGGAAACGGATCCTTTTGGGTATTGGATCGACACCTACAACAATCGTACGGATTATCTCATAGAGCACTCGGATTGCGCAACAAAAAAGGCAGAATACTTCCAGGAGGTTGAGCCCATGCTGACTTCATGCTGGGGCCAGGGGTGCTTCCACAACGAGGCCTGTCCTATTGACCCGGAAGGGCCTTGTGGTCATGTTTCGGCAGGCTGTGTGGCCATTGCCATGGCACAAATCATGTACTACCACAAGTTTCCTGCAACAAACTACCAATGGGATTTGATGGTTGACACACTCCATGAGAGCAACATGGCCGTTGCCACGTTGATTTCAGATTGTGGTCTCAGTGTGGGCATGACGTATGGTGCACACTTGAGCGTGTCCAGTAGCACAAACGCCGCCATTGCCTTTTGTAATTATTTCCATTATCCTGACGCTCAGCTGATACGCAGGAAAGACCTCAATGACGAAGAATGGTTGAGTTTAATAAAAGGAGACCTCGATGCGCATCTTCCGCTATATTTTTCGGGAGGTTCTTCCTTGGGGCATCATGCTTTCGTTTGCGACGGCTACGACAGCAACGAGCTGTTTCACTTCAACTTCGGCTGGGACGGAAAGGCCGATGGCTTTTACACCCTTGATGACCCATCAGGATTCTCGAGCAGCCAAACGGTCATTCATGTTACGCCGTTTCTGCCTATCGTCAATATGGAAACAGAAATCTGCGAAGGCGACACCTATTATTTCTTTGGTTCGTTCCTCAATAAGGCTGGACATTATTCCAAAGTCCACAACAAAAAGCGCTACGAGCTTGACTTGACAACAAAACCGATGCCTTCCATTCGTTGTTCCAACGATACCACTATCAACTATGGCACGTCCGTCGAGCTCACCGTTTCAGGAGCAGACGCCTACCTGTGGTCAACAGGCGACACTTCGGCAACTATCACTGTAGCGCCCGAGAAGGACCAAACCTACACTGTTACAGGCTTTGCCGAAAACGGATGTTCAGTTGATGCAAGAATCATCGTGCATGTGGACACCACCAAAAAGCTCATGCTTTACCCCAACCCTGCAAGCAATACGACCACGATTAACATGTTTGAAATCGATGAAATCAATGTGTATGACCTGTTGGGCAAGCGTGTGGCCCACATCGACGCCCACAGGCACGCCGTGGAATTGGATGTCAGCCAATTTAATGACGGAATATACATCATCCAAGCTAAACAACTGAAGAACTCCTATTACGAGGAGCTTATCGTTGTACATTGACAACCAGAGGCTCTATCCCATCTTCTGATAAATAAACCAAAAACGCCCGAATCTCCTTGTCGGTCATTTCCTTCAAAGCGTTGACATAGGTCTGCACTTGACTCCGATAGTCATCACGCTTCTGACCTGTCTTGTAATCAATCAGATAAACGGCATCGGATAACTCAGCATAGCGGTCAAAGCGACGGACTTCACCTTTATAAAGGATTTCGCATTCTGTTTTTACCTTTGCATTAGGAAGAAAAGCCTCTGCAATTTGTTCGTTTTGGGCCATTTGCATGAACCTTTCACGAATCCACTCAGCGATCTTTTCATCAATGGTGCCGTCAGATACAAAAGGCAACGACACAGATTCCATATCCTCGATGGTGCGGATTTTAGCCAAGATTTGATGCACCAACTCACCCCATTCGCGCGGCAACAACTTGTCGCTCTTCGATTGCCAAACCATCGTCGGATTGGAATCAACATTGATTTTACTAAACCAATCCCCAGCCACAGACTCAGTCGTCAGCTCTTTCTTTTCTTCTTTCTCCTTTTCTTTCGGTTTCATGAAGTCGGGACTGCCAAAACGATACACCAAAGCATTGTTATCTGGCACTTGATGGTCATTTTTATCCTTGAGGAAATCGCGAATGATATTGGGTTTGTCAGCTTTACCTTGCTTGGCGATGACATAAAGCCGCTGCACGGCACGAGTGAAGGCGACATAAAGCAAATTGAGGTTGTCCAACTGGTTGCTTTCCTTTTCCTTCTTTACCAATTTCGGGGCTATGTCACCCATGCTCTCGGCTTTTGAATCCAGTTTAAACAACACCTTATCCAAATTAGGGATGGCTTCAAAGCCCAAGTCCTCGGGACGCAACCATTCCTCAGCCGCCTTGCTGGCATTCAACTTCTCATCCAAATCGATGATGGTCTCGGGATAGATGACCACAGGAAACTCCAAGCCCTTCGACTTGTGTATCGTCATGATTTTCACCGCATTGCCGCCCACCGACATCACCGCTAGCTTGTCTTGTTTCTTGTCCCAATACGAAAGGAAGTCGGCAACGCTCTCTTTTATCCCCGATTGAAACTTGAACACCTCCTCCATAAAATAGTTCAGGAAAGCATCGTAGATGGTGTCGAAATGGAAAACGCGCAGCAAATTGGCGCAGAGGTCATAGAGACAAGTGGCTTTGGAAAGGGCACCTTGTAGCAAACCAACTTCACCCAAACCCATCACGAGTTCCATCGCCGTCTCCCCTTTGGCAACGGCTTTCACCTCACCGAAAACTTGACTGATATCCCCATCGAAATCGGGTTCTTGCGTCAGTTTCCAATAAAACAACACGTTGGCGACATTGGTCTCGTTGTCACCATACAACAGATAGCGCAAAGTATTCACTATCAGCTGCACCTTATCCGATGATTTGAGCAAAATCGAGTCTTGTGATATGACAGGAATCCCTTTGTCGTTCAGATAGTTGGCCATCTCGGAGCCATAGTCCGACTTACGGGTCAGCAAGGCGATGTCGGAATACTGATAGCCTTTTGTCTCGGTGAGGTCACGGATGATGGCCTCTACCCTTTCAAAGCAATAATCGGGTTGATTTTCAGCATCATAAAGCTCGACCTGCACCAAGCCTTCTTCCGTTTTAGCCTTTTTCTGGTAAATACTCACGCCTTCGTCGGTGCCTGGTTTATCGGCCACGTACACCTTTTTCAAATCGGGAGAGAGTTGTTGATACACCTCCTCAAAAAAGGCATTGTTGAAGTCGACCACATTACTAAACGAGCGGTAATTGGTGTCCAGATTCTTGAAAGCGAAGTTGTCCTTCAAGTTCTGCTCAAACTGTCGGAAAGCAGCCTCGCGTTCGTCTTGAGGCAAAGCATAGATTTCAGGCAAGCGGACAATCTGCTCCACCTCACCGCTGCGGAAACGGTAGATAGATTGCTTTCCGTCACCCACCACCATGCTCATGTTGCCCGATGACAAACCATTGTCAATCAGCGGCAAAAGGTTTTGCCATTGCAATACTGATGTATCTTGGAACTCGTCCACAAACACATGGCGGAAATGCTCGCCGATGCGTTCATACACAAAGGGCACCGAGAAGTCGCCCATCACTGTGTTGAGCAACTTGTTGAATTCAGATATGTGAACGATTTCCTCTTCGTTGGCCAAATTGTCAAACTCCATCCGAATCTGCGCACGGAGGGCATAGAGATAGAGCAAATCGCGTTGTGTCTTGTAAAACAAGAACGCTCCCAAGCCTTTCTCTACGTCGTCTTTGATCGCTTGAAGCACGGGCAACAAAGCAGCATTGATGGCATCAACATGGGCTTTACCCAGTTGTTTCTCCCCTTCTTTCGAGAAGCAGTTCCCCTTCTCGAGCACGCCATTGAATCGGGCGCCGGGCTGCTCGTAGGTCTTTGCCGACAGTTTCCTCAGGTATGAAATGAAACCATTTTTCCCATATGCATAGAGTTCATCTCTGAGGTCGTATTGCTTTTCAAGGCGTCCAAAATCATCCAAATCCTTTCGTATGGCTTGTTCAAAGCCCTGCATCTTACCATTCAGGAAATCAAGAGTTTGCTTATATTGGGAATAGTTCTTGATGTTGTTTTGTCCGTCCTTTTGGTAAGCCTTCTCGGTCATTAGCTTGGCAATGAAGTCGGAAAGCTGGCCTTCGATGGCCGTTGAGCGTTGGCTGTCGAACTGGTTGTTGCTGAAGTCAACTAGCAAGTGCGTCAAAAAATCGTCTTGATCGCTGATTCGCAATCCCAATTGCTCCGTAATCGTCTCTGCCACCTCATCTGTATCAATGCTGACCGAATATTGGCTGGGCAGGCCTAAATCATGGGCGAAGCTTCGCGACAACTTTTGCACGAAAGCATCGATGGTACTCACACAGAAACTACTGTAGTCGTGCATGATACGCGTCATCAGGCTTTGCGCGTTGCTTTTCAGTTCCGCATCGCTGACGCCTAACTCCTCTATCAGTATGGCCTCCATGGACTTGGAATCAACCTCCTCACTATCAATGATTTCGCGCAGCGTATTCACTATTTTTGCTTTCATGTCATTGGCCGCCGCGTTGGTGAAGGTGATAGCTAGGATATTCCTAAAATTAGTCACGGAACCCTTATCAGCGAGACAAAGCTTCAGATATTCCTTAATGAGTGTGAAGGTCTTTCCCGCCCCTGCCGAGGCTTGGAAGACCTTGAAATTGGTGGTTGTTCCCATTTTTGTCAGTTGTTACTCTGTTTTCTCGGCGCGATGAGTGGCTGGTTGGAAGTGGGCACATAGGTCTTTCGGAACAGATCGCGGAACTTACGGAACGACCTGCTGTAAGAAAGACCCAGACCTTGCGTATAAGGCGCTCGTCGGTCGATGGAGAAGTTGTTGAAATTGGAGTTGTAGTTGGAGTGGTTGTAGAAATGGCCTTGCAGTCGCCCGTCCTTGCTCAACTTGTAGTACAAATCGAACTCACCGACAATGTTTGAAGCGTTGCTAGCGTTGTTGCTCGACATCAAGCCTACATTGGTCTCAATAATCAAGCGGTCTTCAAACAATTGGGTCCTCAAGGCCACTTGATATTCGTCGAAGGAGTCAATGTTTCCATAGTGATAGCTGAAGCCCAGATTCAGGTTCTTGGTGATATCGAACTGCATCTGGGTCGAGAGGAGGCTCCCAATATCCATGTTCTGTGAGGCTGAGGCCGAGCTACCCGCATATGCGAACCTACCGAGCACCAATAACGACAATGCCTGTGTGGTCATCACGGCTTGATTCGTCGTATCTATCAGAGAATAAACTGTTTGGACGACGTCTTCAGTAGCATTGGGAAGCCTCATCCCGAAGGAAATGGTAGGATTGAGCAGCGCATCTTTCAAGTGGATAAGGCACTCAACATTGACATTGCTGCTACTCGATGAGGTGCTGTCAATCTGAACCCCCAAATCGGCCAAAGAGCTCCTGACCGAATAGACACCAGTCGCATTGATACGGCCATCTGTTGGACTCCCCGACCAGGAAATAGTGCCACCTTTCTGCATAGTAAACATCTTGGTCACCACATTCTTGAAATTCAGATTGAAACGACCTGTTTCGATGGTATAGTTACCAAACATCCTCATGGCTTCTTTTGTTGCCATACCCAACTTCACGTTACCATTGCCTGAAACCTCAATGAGGCCCAAATCAGAAGGAAGGATGATTTTCAGGGTGGCGTCTTTGTTGGCAGTCACATCAAGGTCAAGGGCGAAATTGCTCTTTTTCTTATTCCCTGATTCTACAACCCCTTCCTCCTCCACTTCTTCGTTAGGATTGATAAACACGATGAAATCGTTTTCTTTCACCGTTGAAGCCTTATTGAGCGGGATGGTGACATTCGTCCCGTTTCTCGTCATAGCCTTGATATCGAGATAAATGTTGTCAAACGGACCCTTAACAGAGACCAATCCGTTGGCGACTGCGGTGCCATAGAAACTGTCATTGTCTTGGCTTGTGGTAGCCATGGCCAGGAATGACCTTGGATGCAGCTTCAAATCCAGATTGATGTCCTTAAATCGATTGTGGTTGATTTGTCCCTCCACCATGGCAGTGTTGTTCAAAGTATCGATCAAAACAAGGTTCTCAAACGAGATGGTCTTGTTGTCAATCAGCACGGTTGGGTTGAAGGTATAGAACGTGTTCAGATAGTCGACCTTGCAACCGCCGTCAACCACTTTGATTCTGCCGTTGATGTCAGCTTGCTTCAGCGACCCTGTGATGTCGACACGGCCCGAACCATAGCCCTGCATCCGCGATACCACACCCGTCAAGAAGGGGCTAGCGATGGCTAGTTTCAACGAGTCCAGATTGACGGTAAAGTCAAGGTTGTCGTCCTCCCTGGCCGTATAATATGAGCCATAGACATTCAGCATTCGCTTGTCATCGTCGAAGATAGTGGCATCCACATCAACGGATTTATCCTCGTTGTCCCATACACTTTCGATGACCGCATCTCCAATCGGGTCTCCATCCAAACCCAATTGGTCGATTCTGACATCCGCCAAAATCATCGGCGAGGTCTTCATACTACTCAAAACGGCATCGCCTGTAATGAAACCGTCAACGTCAAAGCCCATGGTTTCGAATAAAAAGTCGAAATTGGACACGTCAAAACTACGTAGTTGGACGGAGAGGGTATCGCCATCATTCATGGGCGTATAGCCATCAGCACGAATCAACTGCTTATTATGCGCAAACATCAGATTGGAAATATTCACGCGACCGTCGACAATGTCGATAAAATTGTTTGGCGAAACTGTCCAAGTCGAGTCGTTAACGACAAGGTCGGCCTGCTTAATGGAGAAGATACCGCCTTGTTCATGCGGATGGAAATAGGTATCGATCATGGCTTTATTATAATCTCCTTCACCATCGTCATCCCAATGGACGCGCAAGAAAACGGTATCGTTGGTCATTCTGGTGGTGATGCCAAAATTCTCCACTCCCAACTCCAAAGTATCGGTTTCTGTGATATTACTATATTTAATCTCATCCAATTTCAGCGTAGCAAATGCTGCCTTCATCATATTGAAGCTCTTCAACTCCAAATTGTTGAAATTCAAAGCTCCCACCTGCACATTCTTCGAGCGCATCGTCAAGTTAAGTGAATTGGAACGAGAGGTGAATGTGCCATTCAGTGTAGTGTTCTTCGCAATGCTCACCGAAGGCATCAACAGTCGGCTGATGGTTTTCGTGTCCTTCAGGGTCAGCTGGACGATGAAATCCTGTTCGACATCGTGTTTGAGCTTGTATTGTTGGAATTTTTCCCTATTGGATTCCCAAACCGGGAAATGGACGAAAGAGTCGGCATACTCGTTCAATGTCATCATTAAGCTAGCGAAGTTGATCTTTCCAGCCATCTCGAAATCGAGAAAGTCACAGTTGATGTTGATGCGACGCTGCATCAGGTTGTCATTGACAAGGGATGCGGAGAAGTCCTCCATGAAATAACTGCCACGGCTGTCGCGATAGAGCGTGCTGTCAAGTTGCACCACACCTTCCAGATTATCAAGGTCGAAGCCCGTCATGTTGACATAAATCTTCGTGCTGAGCTCAGAGATTTCTTCCTCATTGAAGAGATGCAGTTTATGCAGGTTGGCGTTTCTAATGACAGCATCAAAGTCGGACTTGGGATGCTTTTTATCATGGAAATCAATCAATCCGTTGAAATCGAGGAACAAATCATCGTCATCAACCTTAATCTTTCCATTGAACCGGTTCTCCTGAAGGCTACCGTCCAACTTGACGATATCAAGATTGTTCCCTAGCACCTCAGCTTGAGCAGCTTGGCCTTCAACCCAAAACTCAGGACTGCCATTCTGGGGGAAAGTAGCCGTAAAGTTAGCATTCAAATCGAGGTCGCCGAGATACTTCGGAATATTGGCCACCGTACCCACCTTCAACCGTTCGGAATTGATATAACCAGAGAACTGATTGTTGCCTTTGGCATCTTTCGCGCGAGCAATGGAAGCATCAATGTCGCCAATCCCTGACTTAAGGCTGATATCGGAAATAAAATTATTGTACGATCCTTTAAAATCCAATGAGAGCTTCCCTTTGTCCATGGCGCGCAACGACTCCGGCATAGGAATAGTCTTGGTCTTGGAGGGGATATAGAAATTGGCCAAATCGTCGTAGGTGAAATTCATGTTCTTGATTTTCAGGGTATGTTCGCCATTCTCGAAATCAAGAGGATGCATGCTGATGCTGCCAGTAAACGAAGTGGATTTGCCCAACTGCGCCTTGATGTCATCCACTCGGAAATGCTCAATCGGCCCTGTGAACCGACCTTCAAACTTCACTCGGTCAGGCATTTTGTACATCACCTCAGTAAATACCCCAATATCTGACAACATGATATCCGTCGGACGAATCGAGGCATCAAAATTCACTTTGTTAACGAAATCCTCGAATGCTGAAAAGTCGTCATACAGCATGTGCAGGTCCATGTCGAACACACTGTTATTGGTCTCCATTTTCATCCCGTCGAGGTAAATGCCATTTGAACAGACAACCGTCTCTGAACTGAAGTGTTTCAACTCAAGTCCGCTCAACTCTTTTGCGGAAAGGGAGGCTATACTGGCTCGAATGGAGTCGCCAAACATGTAAAAGTTGGTGGCTTCAAGATTGATGTCATCAAGGTCAAGGTGGGAATAATCCATCAAATGCCTCTCGGTCTTCAAAGAGTCAGCACTGTTTTGGTTCCAAAGCATGAAATCGACATCCATCAAGGAGATCTTGTCGATGATGATTTCCATGGGTTTCGATTCCTTTTCCTTAGGTTTGTCAGAGGCGAAAGCATCGATGAGAAAAGCGAAATTCATTCGATCTTCACCCTTATAGGTGATCAAGTTGGCCTCCGTGTCGCGCAATTTCACATGATTCAAATGGATTTTGCCTTCCAGCAAGTCGCCGATGTCGATTTTCGTCTTCAGCGATCCAATGCTCGCCAAGTTATTGTCATTCAAATCTTTGACAACAACATCATCCAAAAACACACGGAAGTCCGGTGTAATGGCCAAACGCCCCACTTTGATGTCGGCCCCTGTTTTTTCAGAAAGATAACCACCTGCAAACCGCACCGCAAACTTCTGAATGATAGGGTCTTGTATGGCAACAAAGACACTTGCGATGATGGCAAGCAACACCACAAAAACGATTAGGATGCTATGGATAATCTTTTTTTTAATACTTTTGACCCTCCAAATTGAGACCCATGAACGAATACATTTTAGGCATCGAATCTTCGTGCGACGACACCTCTGCCGCGGTGCTTCAAGGCACCCGTGTGCTCTCCAATGTCATTGCTAGTCAGAAGGTTCACGAGCAATACGGTGGCGTCGTCCCCGAACTCGCCTCGCGTGCCCACCAGCAAAATATCATCCCCGTCATCGACACGGCCTTGAAGACTGCAAAGATAGAAAAAAATCAGTTATCCGCCATCGCTTTTACACGCGGCCCTGGACTTTTAGGCTCGTTGCTCGTAGGGACCTCATTTGCAAAGGCTTTCGCGCAGACCTTAAACATCCCCATGGTGGAAATTGACCACATGAACGCGCATATCCTTGTGCATTTCGCCACCGACGAGACCCATACCGAGGTACCTGATTTTCCGTTTTTATGTCTCACCGTCTCGGGCGGTCACACACAAATCGTGGTGGTGAAGGACTATTTCGACATGGAAGTCATCGGCAAGACCATCGATGACGCGGCGGGCGAAGCCTTCGACAAAACGGCCAAAATTCTCGGCCTGCCCTACCCCGGCGGTCCTGTCATCGACAAACTGGCCAAAATCGGTAACCCCAACGCCTTCACCTTTGCCAAGCCCCAAATCCCCGACCTTGACTACAGCTTCAGCGGACTGAAGACCAGTATCTTGTACACCGTCCGCGACAACCTGAAACTCAACCCGAACTTCATCGAAGAAAACAAAGCCGACCTCTGCGCCTCGGTGCAAAAGACCATCATCGACATCCTGATGAACAAGTTGGTGAAAGCCAGCAAGCAGACAGGCATCAAAACCGTGGCCATCGCCGGCGGCGTGAGCGCCAACAGCGGTTTGCACGATGCCATGCTTGCCCTGGGTGAAAAGTATCATTGGAAAGTTTTTATCCCACGCCTCAGTTATTCCACCGACAACGCCGCCATGGTTGCCGTGGCAGGGTATTTCAAGTTCTTGAAAGGCGAATTTGCTTCACAGGATTTGGTGCCGTATGCTCGGCAGAGTTTGAAGGAATGAGTTTACTTTTGAATTTCCCAATCTTTAAGCGTCTTGGTTTCAGAGGAAAAGTTCACTCCGACTTTCACCACTTTTCTCCAATCCGTTTGATATTGAATAGCATAGCCTCTGTCATTGATTTGCTCTAATGCTTTCTTGGCAGAGCCATTCACCTTAAATTCGAAAACATAAATTGCATTCGGCATATAAACCACCGTATCAATACGACCATTGGCGCATTTCACCTGTGTTCTCGCGTAAACATTCAACATGGAAATAATAAGATAGAATGTCCATTCATAAAAGCCTTCCACATTGGAGACATCAGCAAGTTTCTTCTTGAATCCTTCGATATAAGGCAATCCTGCGAGATACGCCTGCATTTCCTTAAGAGCCAAATTGACATCGCTTTCTTTCAATGCACGCCAGAACTTCAAGGCGAAGCCTGTTTGCACCTCAAAGCCCTCTAATCCAATGTAGGTGGGCAACAAGCCGTCGGCAAAGCCAATCCGCACTTCCTGATTGGGGATAGACAAATGATAAAGCATCGATTCCCGATCATAGTCTTTTATGGTCAAATAACCGCTTTGGTAAAGCAAAGGCAGTGCGTTTGTCATAGCTTCGGTCGGGCGGTCAAAAGCAGAGGAAGGTACCTCTATGTCATCCATCGCTGTAATGTCGGTGCGGAACTGTTGCATTTGACGGATAAGGAAAGTGGGCGTTCCGCTCTCAAACCAATAATTGCCGAGCTCCTTTTGTTGGAAAGCTTTCAAAAGGCTGAACGGATTATATACCTCCTTTGAAATCCCTGAGAAATGATAGCCATCATATCGTAGCTTCAGTTTCTCATGCATTGCTTCTGAAGAACATTCGTCTGCCTCTGCCAATCGTTTAATATCCTCTGCCATCACGGTAGTCAGTTCCTCGTCGGTGATGCCGCAAATGGTGGCAAACTCAGGACTCATGGAGACATTAGTGAGATTGTTGATGGTCGAGAAGATGCTCAGTTGGCTGAACTTGGTGATACCCGTGATGAAACAGAACTTGATCAGGGCTTCGTTGGCTTTCAGTTGGATGAAAAACTCTTGCATGACATTGCGGAACTCCTCCAATGGCTCTTTTTCATGCAAAATGTCCAACAAAGGGGCATCGTATTCGTCAATAATCACCACAACTTGTTCATTTGTCTGTTCGTATGCCCTATGAATCAATCCATTAAGCATCTTTCCAGGTGATGTCTCCAACACATCACTTCCATAAATTTTGTAAAGAGGCTGCAATATCCACATCAATGTTTTCCTCAATTCTTCCGCAGAAGGTTGTCTTTTTGCTACACTCAAATCAATATGGATGATTGGATAACTATTCCATTCCTTCTCCAACTCCATGATTTTCAGGCCTTCAAACAATTCTTTATTTCCTTCAAAATAGGAATGTAAAGTAGTGGTAAGCAGTGATTTCCCAAACCTACGCGGTCGGCTAAGGAAGATATATTTGGCATAATGAGTCAATTTCCAAACGAGGTCGGTTTTATCCACATAAACATATCCCTCCTTGATAATCCGCTCAAATGTCTGTATCCCAACAGGATACTTTCTATCCATAAAGCCAAGGTCTACCATAATCACTGTCTTTGGGTGCAAAGATACGAAGAAAAGCATTGATTGCAAGCAAAAAAACAGCGTTTCTTTTGGAAACGCATACGCTCGGCAGAGTTTGAAGGATTAAAGCTGGAGCTTATAATTGGTATTCCGACCACCTGCTTCTTGGATGAGGATGCTTTTTCTCCGCAAAGCAGAACGGCCACCACGATGGATGACCGTTCTGTATTTTTGAAATACACTCCATTCCCAAAGCCTATCTCGTGCTTATGGGAAAGGTGAATGTCCTGGTTCCTGGTGAATTCGAGATGTAGATATAACCCTTTCCAGGCACAAGCGTGTTCAGTTGTCCACCCCATCTGCCGCCTTGGTATCTCGCGTTTTGCGACTGCGATTTGACCTGATCGTTACTCATCGGGAACGAGCCGAAGAAGTTCGTAACGGTCATGCTCTCGCTGTATGGGAATGCCAACCAGTTGGCTCCGTTGTTGATGGTAGCCGTGAGCCCAGATGGATTTATAGGAAGACCTTCCAATGAAATCTGGCAGTTGTCCTCAACTGAAATCATGTACATCCGCGTCAAATCCAAAGCCGTCAACTGCCCAGCCCATCTGCCGTTTTGGTACTTGACGTTTTGGGTCTGCGACTTGATGTTGATCGTTGTGCCAGGCAAAGCTTCTACAAGTGCTGTTTCAAGGTCGTCCAAAGTGATGTCTAAGTAAGTTGAGAACCAGTTCCAGCCTTGAGATAAAATACACGTTTGGACTGCCACATTTCCTTGCTTCTCAACGCAGTTCGACCAGAAAATTTCCGTGTTGGTGGAATCTGCCATGCTGACACCGTATTTGTAGCTGTCATTCTCAAGTTGCCACCAAGTCTCATCAATGTATTCTGTGTTGCTCAGATTTTCGGCTATCAATTGGGCACCTGTGTAATCGCAGTTGGCGCGATAAAGGTTGTAGGCAGTCGGCTCAACAGCCTTCATGATAATGTTTGGGCGAGAGGTATTGCTACAAGTCAAAGCATAAGTTTGAGTAGCGGCATCGTATGGTGTATAGTCTTGATACTTGTAAGCCATGCCATAGAAACCTGGGTTGTGGCTACGCCATTTCACTTGACCATTCCATTGCCCGTTATTGCGTTGGCAGAGAATGAGCACATTGCTTGTGCCGTCCCATGTGAAATTGTTTTCATTGAAGACAAACTCGTTCCAACCTAAAGGAGGAATACCAATATTGCCCGTGTAAACGAGGGTCATGTTGCTGGCGAGATGAGAAGTGGTTGTCAACTCGGTATCAGGCACATTGGCCATCCAAATGCTGATGTTGTTCTGGGTTTGGTTTGTTGTAACTTCGATAGCTTCCCAACTCAAGCTTGTCATCGGGGTAGTGGTCAAACCGGCCTCAGCAAGCTCGTCAGCCGTGTAGAGTGCCTCAGAGATAGAGTAATTGTATAAAGTGTAAAATGGCATGTAGGCCGTGTAAGAGGAGGAAGTCTCATCACCAATCAAAGCCTCAAATGAAGACGCTGCCCAATGCACCTTGACATAAGGACTGTTTGGCTCATCAGGGTCAGGATAATATTCGGCAATGACTGGCACAGGAGGTATTGCAATGAAATTGGCTACAAATGTGGCATCTCCAGCTACATAGAAATTGTATATCTCCGAATTGGAAACCACATTGCCATCCTTCGTCCAGTTGACGAAGGCATAGCCTGTATTAGCCGTGGCGGTGAGGGTAAACATAGCACCTCCATCATAGTAACCTCCTCCCGCCGCTGTGCCTCCTTCGCTTGGATTTGCAATGACACTAATTTCACCCGCACACAATCCAACAAAATTGTTGAATCCGCCCCAATTTGCTATAGTGTATGTCTCTACACTTTCACAAGGAACATACACAGGAATGGATTTGTTCACGATATAAAAAACATTATTACCTAACACAGGTGGATTGTCTGCTAAAACTATCATTGAAGTCAAGCCGCTGCAATACTCAAACGCATAGTCACCAATAGTAGTCACAAAATTTGGGATTTCGATTGAGGTCAAGCTATAGCAATCAGAAAAAGAGTAGTTACCAATAGTAGTCACGGAATTCGGAATGATTGTGCTCTTACACCCCGAAACCAATACGTTTGTGCTAGTTTTGATGACGGCGTTACAGTTTTCGCGAGAGTCATATATCGTATTCCCTGAATCCACAGTGATTTGTTCCAAACCGTTACAACCTGCAAATGGATTGTGTCCCATAGAAGTCACGGAATTTGGAATTTCAATTGAAGTCAAGCCGTTACAATACTCAAACGCATAATTACCGATGGAAGTCACGGAATTTGGAATTTCGACAGATGTCAAGCTTTGGCAATAAGAGAATGCACTATTCCCAATAGAAGTCACAGAATTCGGAATCTCAATGGAAGTCAAATTACCGCATTCAAAAAATACTAGGCTTCCGATGGAAGTCAAACCCATAAAATACTGTAACTCGTCAAAACTTATAATATTACTATTATTTTTGAACACCTGTCCCAAATCCGTCACGGCAGCGGCCTCAACATAACTCAATTCACCATCATCGTCGGTGTCCCAGTTGGCTACGCAAAGAGCCTTTACATTGGCATCGGCAAAAACAATATTGCCAACTGCTGGTACAAAGTTGGCTATAATAGTAGTAGGATGGGCATAGAATGAATAAACCGAATCTATTGAGACCACCCCGTTTTCTGTCCAGTTTACAAAAACAAAGCTTGGATTTGGTGTTGCCGTCAAAACACAAGTATCACCACCAGTATAATATCCCCCACCAGTAACCATACCACCCTCAGTCGGATTGACAATTACATTCACCACGCCAGAACACAAGCCCATTATATTGGTGAAACTACTCCAGCAATTTGATGTTTGATAACCTTCCACCGTTCCACAAGGGACGTATACTGGAATTGTAGTATGAACATTTGAAAATACATAATACACATTGTTATTACCTAAAGCTAATACAGGGGGTGTTTCAGCCAAAGATACAATTGAAGTTAATCCACTACAATGACTAAAAGCACCATCGCCTATCGCGGATACGGAATTGCCAATAGTCAAGTTTACGAAGCCAGTACAACTGGAGAAAGCATAACGGCCAATTGTGGTCACAGAATTGCCAATCGTCAAGTCGCCAGTAAAACTGCTACAACCTGAGAATGCCCATTCACCTATCGTTGTCACAGAATTGCCAATAATCAAATTGCCTGTTAATCCAGTACAATCCCAAAAAGCATTTGAACCTATTGAAGTCACGGAATTTGGTATTTCTATTGAGGTCAAACCACTACAACCATTGAAAGCATACATTCCTATCGAAGTCACATTATTGGGAATTACAGTATTTTTACAACCAGTCACCAATTCGTTGGTGCTAGTTTTGATAATGGCATTGCAATTGCCACGAGAGTCATAAACCGTATTTCCTGAATTCACAATGACTTGCTCCAAACCACTGCATCTAACAAACGGGTTTATTCCGATATAATTCACAGAAATCGGTATTTCTATTGAGGTCAAACTGCTACAACCACTGAAAGCATAATCGTATATTCTAGTTATGGAATTTGGTAACACTATCGATGTCAATCCACTACAACCACTGAAAGCATCACTATTTATTATGGTCACAGAACTTGGTATTTCTATCATAGTCAACCCGCTACAACCAGAAAAAGCATAATTACTTATTGAAGTCACGGTATTTGGAATTTCGATTGATGTCAAACCTATACAATTTCTAAATGCAGAGCTACCAATTGAATTCACGGAATTGGGAATTTCAATTGAAATCAAGCCACTACATCCATAAAATGCCTGATTGCTGATGGAGGTTAAACCGCTAAAATATTGCAGTTCGTCAAAAGAGGTAAGCGTGGTATCATTATTAAATACCTGTCCCAAATCCGTCACCGAAGCGGCTTCAACATAACTCAATTCACCATCTCCATCTGTGTCCCAATTGGCCACGCAAAGAGCTTTTACATTGGAATCAGCAAAGGCGATGATATCACCTTCTACAAAATTAGCCTCATAGGATGCATCTCCAGTTACAACAAAACTATAGGTTTCAGAATTTGAAACCCTCACACCGTTCTTTTTCCAATTGATGAATGAATAGCCTGTGTTGGCCGTAGCAGTAAGGGTGCATGTGACACCGCCCTCATAAAAACCTGTCCCTGTCACAATTCCACCTTCGATAGGATTTGTGGTGGCGGTAATTTCGCCTGCGCACAATCCAACATAATTATTGAAATTACCCCAATTTATTATTGAGTATGTTTCTACGCTTCCACAAGGCACGTATACAGGTATTCCTAAATTCACATTATAAAAAGCATTACTACCTAAATCAGGAGGATTATTAGCTAAAACTGTCATTGAAACTATATGACTGCAATTAGAAAATGCGTAGCTTCCTATAGAAGTCACGGAATTGCCGAAAGATATAGAAGTTAGGCCGCTGCAATAATAAAACGCATAGCTGCCGATAGAAATCACTGAATTAGGAATTTCGATTATTGTCAAGCTACTGCATCCATCAAATGCCATATTTCCAATGAAAGTTACAGAATTGGGTATTTCAATCGAAACTAAGCCGCTGCAATATCTAAATGCATAGTTGCCAATAGAATTCACAGAATTCGGGATATCAATCAAAGTCAATCCATGACAACTATAAAATGCTGAGTTACCGATTGATATCACAGAATTAGGAATGATTGTGTTTTTACAACCCGTAACCAATTCATTGGTGCTGGTTTTAATGATTGCATTGCAGTTCTCGCGAGAGTCATAAACTGCATTTTCATTATCTACAATGATTTGCTCCAAACTGCTACAATATGATAAAGCATAATTACCGATGGAAGTCACAGAAGCTGGAATAATTAATGAAATAAGATTTTGGCAACCATAAAATGCATGATACCCAATCGAACTTAATCCAGTAAAATACTGCAATTCATCAAAACTGGTTATGTTACTTTTGTTTTCGAATACTCTGCCTAAATCCGTCACCGCAGCGGCCTCATCATAGCTCAATTCACCATCGCCATTGGTGTCCCAGTTGGCCACACAGAGGGCTTTCACATTGGCATCGGCAAAATCGATAGGACATAAACCAGGTTCTTGCATATTAGCAAACTGGCTCCATCCATTGGCATTGTGGTAGGCATCGTATGTCCCACAAGGCACATAAACCGCCATATCGGTTGGCACATTCTTAAACGCATTGGTTCCCACGATCGATGGGGTTTCGGCATATACGGTCATCGTGGCCAAATTAGTGCAATTGTAGAAGGAACCATTGCCTAAAGCTAAGACTGAAAACGGCAACGCTATCGAGGCAAGGCTTGTGCAGCCATAGAATGCCGTATTCGGTATGGAGGTCAAACTTGTGAAGTATTCAAGTTCATCAAACGAGGTGATGGCGGTGCTTTTGAAATGTGTTCCCAAATTAGTCACAGCAGCTGCTTCGGCATAACTCAACTCACCGTCGCCGTTGGTGTCCCAATGTGCCACGCAAATGGCTTTCACATTGTCATCAACGAAAGGGATGGGGCATAAACCATATTCAAACTCTACATAATTGGAGAAATCACTCCATCCTTCAGCTACTTGGTACATTGCAGAAGTGTGGCAAGGCACATTAACAACCAAAGCAGACGGTACATTATCGAAGACATTGCTACCCAAAGTTGGTGGCGTGCAAGCGTATGAGGTAATCGAAGTCAGACTGCTACAATCAGAAAACGCATAATTTCCTATGGAAGTTACCGCATTTGGGATAGAGACGGCGGTGAGGCTGGTGCATGAGTTGAACTCATCTTCACCAATGGCTGTCAATCCAGTGAAGAACGAAAGTTCATTGAAAGTGGTTATTTCATCATCAAACATGAACACGCCATCCAAGCTCGTCACCGCAGCGGCTTCGGTTTGGTTCAATTCTCCATCGCTGTCCGTGTCCCAGTTGGCCACACAGATGGCTTTTACGTTATCATCAGCGAAGATGATGTTTTCAGTTTGCGCTTTCGTCATTCCCGCCAAACATAGCAGCAGGATGAGCAGGACGCTACGCGTCGCCCTTTTGAGTTGTAAATCTTTTACTTGCATATTCATTTGTTTTATGTGTTTTCTACTTTTTATTCTTTTCCCGATCAGACAATAAAAAGCGTGGACTTACTTTTATCTTTTAATTGGGTTAATGAGGCCTACCACAGCCTTGACAGCACAATTAATTTAAGTAAAGCCCACGTGAAAACACGTGAGCATCGGCTTAAACACTTGTGCCGTCAATAAAAGTGGTAGTTTCATTAACTCAAGCTATTAAGCTAACGCTATTGTTTTAATATGCCGTTTTTCGTTGTTGCGCTCAATGCGCTGTATTCATTTTCTGTTTTGTTTGGTTAGACTTTGGGTGATTTTGTTGGAGGCAAAGATAGTGAATTTCCTGATTCTTGTCCTTTATTCTTCTTTTTTGTAGCCAATTCGTCTTCGGGGCTGGGCTTTCGTGTCACGAAGCTGGTCTAAAGCATCATTAAAGGCGTGTATTTGCTATGTTGTCCACGCCCTTTTTTTAAGATGCCATTTTGGCACCTTAAAGACGCAACCTCTTCAGGGGTCAGCTCTTTTGTTCATTGGCGGTGGGTTGGTTAGACTTTTATTCGTTATGTTGGGACAAAGATACATTAATTTTATAGAGACAAAGACGAAAAGACGGAAAAAATGATGTGGTGGGATGGAAATCAAACATTATACTACCGCCTCGAAAATCCGCTTGCCGTTCACTTCAAGCCATTGCGGTTCGGCGGTGCTTCTGTTCTTGGAGAAGTCGAAAGTTACCAAATAGCCTTCATCCATGCCACGGATGGCCAAATACTCTGAAAGTTGTTCGCGGCCCGTTTGCTCGTACTTGTCGCCGCGCCAGATTTTCAGCTCCACTATGAACTCCTGCCGGCCATAGTTCACCACGAGGTCCATGCGGCGGTTGTCGCGGGTTTGCGGCTCCACATAATAGAACCCCAAGCCATTAATGATAGGTTTTAGGAAAGTGAGGAACAGCAAACGACCTTCCTTCTCAACAAAAGATTCCGTGCTCTCGCAGTACTCCTCGTGCAGGAGCTCGGCGAAACGTTCCAGG
>JAEEGJ010013315.1_pt1 | contig 19989 bp, 15 predicted proteins | sample 8958761 | NCBI WGS metagenome assembly JAEEGJ01 (sample SAMN16246546, study PRJNA631951) | gut metagenome | biome: gut microbiome; feature: rumen; material: RS-attached | host: Bos | place: Iran: Karaj | collected 2018-10 | reverse complement strand
TTTCTTCATTTTCTGTTTTCATTTAAATTATCGCTGCAAAGTTAAGCGAATTTGCCCAAACCCCAAGCATATTTTCCCTAAATTAACATAGGGAAATCCCTACAAAAGGAGACCCACCCCGGTCTTGGTTTTGACAGAAATTATTATAATTCATATAATTTCGCTTGTGCATTGGCATATTCACTGTAGATTAATTATAATAATTATGATAATTTCTGTCCTTTATCTCATTCCTTTAATAATAAGGTGAAATAGTTTATCGTTTATCACTTATCACTGCTCGTTATGCAAACGTTTACGTTACATAAGTTAGAAAAATGGTTAAAAATTTGGAGGTTTTATTTATTTTCCCTAAATTTGCAGCCGATATTCAAAATAATTGGTGCAGAGCAATGATGAATATACTAGCGCAAAAGCTGATATTCTGAATTAACCCATGTAACCATAGACTTACCTGAGTCCCCCGTGGGACCTACTATTAAAAGAGGTGCAGGCATTGTGTCCGCTTCTTTCCAAACGCAAAAAATATATAACTTAAATAATAATTAATTCAAAACAATGATGAGAAAACTTTTACTGTTTTTCGCGTTCGTCTTGACTTCGATAGGTGTCAAGGCTTACACACTCGACCTCGCTCAGACTTGGACTGTGGATGGCGTCACGGAAAAAGTGGCCAAAATCAGTCTGGACAATGCTGGTGAGCTGGCTTCGGCATTGTCCGACCTGAACAGCCAGATGACGGACTACAGTCATCTCTACATCAGCAATGGTGCAGGATTCGACTTGGCTGAGGCAGACATTACCGCCCTCGGCACGGTGACATGTCCCACGCTCGACCTGCAGAACCTCTACGGCACCGGTGGAGGTCATCATGCACCCTTCACCTTCAGCAACGCCAGCATCAAGCGCGTCATCCTGCCCGACTATTGGGACAAGGCTGCCGTCAAGGCAGCTGCTGAGGCCATCGTTGCCGATAACACTGGTTTTGAGGCTGCCCTGAGCCAACATGGCAATCAGAATCAGTCGACTGCCGACGCCAAGCTCGTGGCCTACGTGCAGAAGCCCGGTACGCTCTACACCGCCATGCGGCACACTTTCTTCAACAGTCGTGCTGACAAGAAGATGGGTAATGCCACACAAAACTATGTATCTTTCGACAAGCTGGGCTATGTGAGCATCATGGGTTATCCCTCAGCCCTCGACTTCAACGGAAATGCCAACACCGCAGGTGTCGTATTCGACCCGAACGGCCACTTTGTGTTCGACAGAGAAGCCGATGAGACCTCCGTCAGCGCTAATGCCGGTATCGGTGGAACTCGCGCCCTGATAGGCACGGCAAAAAATGGAGCCATCACCGGAGCCAACCTTATTCAACTCGACCTTGGAGATGCCGTCATTTATGAAGAGTGGTGCAACGACATCACGCTGAGTTGGTCGTATGTCATCGGCGACCGCACAAAGGAAATTATCTTCCCCACCAATACCGAGCTGAAGACTATTCCTGCTGACTGCTTGAACACCTCGCTGCCGCTGCTCGAGGAAATTTGCATCCCCGGCAACATCGAGAATCTTAAAACCCGTTCGTTCTGGATTTCCAATCAGGTGCTCCGCCATGTCTGGACCACCGGAACCACCGAGCACATGCGTTATGACAACGGTGCCTATCTTCACGATGATCACGACAATCCCGACCACTACGGTCACGCTCCGCTCGATGATGAAAACTGGAACAACGGCAAAGGCAAGCAGGAGCCCGCCCGCTATGGCACCATCACGCTGCCCGAGAACCTGAAACTCATTGAGAGCCACTGCTTCACAGCCCGTAGCGTGAGCGATGTCTATGTGCTCTCCAAGGTAGCTCCCGAATGCCATGTGGATGCTTTCTCCAGCATTATGTATATGGGTAACAACACCATCGACACACAATACACCAATAATCAGGGCATGATTACCCGTTGGTCGTATGCCCAGGGTGATGCTGTTGCCGAGTACATCTGTTTCCTGCACTATCCGCGTGAGTGCGGCACACCTGAGATTCAGCGCTACACCGACCCCACCCGTGAATACTCCGTAGCCACAACATGGCGCGACGGTAAGGGTAACGTAGTCTATTTCCCCAATCAGAGTGAGTTCAACCGCGCCTACATTCAGGGCACCACGGGCTATCTGTGGTTTGCTTGGGACTCTGAGCGCGTGCCCGAGCCGGCTGGAAACGCCAACTCGTTTGCAAATGCCAACCCGGCTACCTCGGGTGGACATACCACAGACCTTCAGCAGACGGCTAACGACCTCTACATCGCCAATACGATGACCGACCCCGACAAGACTGACCGTTCATTCTACGATGTACGTCTGGATACCGACGGGCAGCCCTCACTGAACAAGCCTTCCGATTTGGATTGGTATTATAACACTGTCTGGGAAGGCAAGTATCTCTATCCTGAAATGGAGACCACCACTACGACAGAGGTTATAGGTGAGGTTCAATCTCAGGATTCAGAAGCACACCTGCTGTATGAAACATGTAGTGAGGGGTCTCTTGTACAGGATTATTCTTACGTTCAAGATAATGCAGGAGATCTTTATTGGGATCGTGTAGTTACAGAGAATGCAAACGGTAACTACGTGAAAGACTACGACTACGAGGAGGCCGCTGACGGCGAGTACTATCATCCGTTTGTCAAGGAAACCAATAAGTCCGAAGCCAAGTGCGCAGCTGGTGTGTACTATTACAGTAAGGGTGAATATAAAGAAGATCCTAATGGTAATTATATCAATCCTTATGGCTCCTACATAACAATAGAGACTGCGAAGAGTTGGAATATGTCAGATGAACAGATTGCAGGCTACACACATTATCGTTTAGAAAGTACATGGATTCATCTAACATCTACAAGTCAAGATAATTATGCTTACTATAACAATGACGTTTATTATGTAAGTGAAGGTTATGCAACATACGATGCTTCAGGAGTAGTTGCTGGTGTTAATGAGACTCGTTACAATAAGGTCTATAGTGAGGAATACCGCACATACAATGCTTCAACCGACGATGGCGAGCAGCGCTATGATGTAGTGGATAATGGAATCCGTGCATACAACAGCGCTACCGATACCGACGACAGCAAGCGCTATAATAAGGTTTACAAGGATTACACCTACCGCGAGTTTGATTCTTCGAAAGACGCTGCCGACGAGCCTCGCTATTGCCCGACGATGGAAGATGTTTATGCTGTAGTTAAAGGAAAGCAGAATGACTACCGCGGCTGGCACCAGTTTGTGCTCCACGCCTACGACACCAACGACGATCGTCCTCTCACGCCGGTGAAGTTCTATCAGTCTGATCCTGACTGGTGGACAGTGTGTCTTCCCTACGACCTGACGTATTCAGAAATGGTTCGTTTCTTCGGCAATGGCGAAGGCAAAATCCCTTATCTGAGCAAGCTGCGCTATGTGGTTCGTGACTACGACAAGGAGAAGATTACACTGATGTTCTCTAAGAACCTGATGGTGTATAAGGAGCAAATTACCAATCCTTCTAATACGGATGACTACGTGCATGGCGTGATAGACGATGTGACTACTTATACTGATGCAGAGCTCCAAGACGACCCGATTATCCTGCACAAGGGTGTCCCCTATCTCATCAAGCCGAACATCCCCGAAGGTGCCAATCGTTCGTTCGATGTGTTCAAGACAGAAACTCCTGACCTCTACAACCGTTTGATCGATTCTCAGAATGTACCTGCAGCGCAGTTGGAAACATATATTTATAAGGGTGAGTACACTGTTCCTGCATACGTGATTGGTAACAGCAGTGAAGAGACTGTCGCCAGCAGATCATTTGAGCATCCTCTGGGTCCGACGTTTACCTATAATTCTGCTGATAAGATTACATATGGTGGTAAGGAAGTGGAGGCTCAGGTTTCGAACAAATTCAGCTATACCTTTGTGGGTAGTTTCTTCCTCTCTGTGATGCCTAAAGACTGCTACTTCCTCGGCTGGGACAGCAAGAAGAAATGTGCTGCTTTCTGGTTCAACAGAGTACCTAATCTTTCAAGCCAGGACTGGAACAACCAGACAGGTATCATCTGCCCGAACTTCAACACCAGCAAGACCATCGACCCGGCAACGAGCCTTTCTGACCCTGCACGTTGGATATTCGGAGCCTCTGACATCGAGAACGACGATCTCGTAGGCGTTGCAAGTGGTGCCAAGAAGTCGCTGATGGATATGGACTTCGGTTCAATCGACGTTGTGGTCAGTGGCATTGGCAAGATCAATATCGACCGCTCTGCTGATAAGGCAGTTCAGGAAGACGTGATTTACGACCTGCGCGGTGTTCGCATGAATCAGCCGAAGAGCCGCCTGTCGAAGGGCGTCTACATCGTGAACGGTAAGAAGTATATTGTTGAATAAAGGAAAGGAGGTATAGATATGAAAATGACGTATAAAAAGCCAGAGGTGCTGGCTGTAACAGTGATGCATTTCGAGTCGCTCCTTCTTTCTCAGAGCGAAACTGGACGTGGAACCGATGGTGGTCCTACACAACAGTCAGGTCAGGATGGTACTCCTCTTCCCACCACAGTGGGAGAGACCGATGGCACGACCAACCCATACGGTGACAGCGAAGGAGACCACGGCCAGGGTTCTGGCGGCAGTGGTAACCGCTCGAAGTCCGGCATGATTTGGGACGAATGGTAAACGAACGTAAACAGTTCAACAATATGAATTAAATAGAAGAGGAGTTCACCGCATGGTGGACTCCTTTTAATTTAAACCCACCAACAGGAGACCCACCCCAGCCTTTGCCTATCGGCGATTTATGTCACGACTCGGCAATGCCCAAGTAAACTTAGCATTGCACTCACTGCTCCATAAATTCCCTGTTTAGGGAGGGAACCCTAAAAAGATAGCGTAAAATTTGGAGGGAATAATTATTCTCTATATCTTTGCAGCAGAAATAAAATATTTATACTATGACAGCCATTCAATTACGCGCGGAATTGTTTCGCGAACTTAATATAATAATGTCTGACGAGAATTTAATGGAGAAAGCCATTAAATCGCTTCGACGTATCAATAAGAAACGTGCGCAGCAAACCGATTCTACGGTTGTAGATGTTAGCGCACTTCCGGAACTTCCCGAATCATTCTTGCAACTAAGGGGTATGACTTCTCACACAGAAGCGGAAATTGCAGCCGATGAAAAATTAGCCTATATCTTAAGCAAATGAAAAAGGTTTTTCTGGATACAAACGTCCTGATAGATTACCTTGAAGGACGAGAAGGGGCACAATTTGCTCAAGACATTATTCGCCTGAGTTTTGCTGGAGTCATCTCTATATATGCTTCTGTACTTACATTTGCCAATATGGCTTACGTGTTGCATAGTACGCATAGACATACGAAAGAAGAAATCTATAAAGCCCTTGATCTGATGGAATCTTTAGTCAAGGTGCTTCCCATGGATAGAGTACAGTTGCGTACAGCAATTGATGCTAAGACTAAAGATTTTGAAGACGCGCTTCAATATCAATGTGCAATGGCGAACGATTGTGATGTTCTTATAACAAGAAATATTAAAGACTTCAAAGGTTTTTGTTCTCTTCCATTGTTTACTTCAGAAGAATTTCTTTCTACATTTCATCTTTAAGAAAAAGGGGTAGAGTGTTAGCGTGAAAATTTGGAGGGAATGAAATTAATCTTTATCGTTTGCAACGTTGAAGAATTAATATTTTCAGATATGACGACTTTCACTATAGATAACAGTAATTGGATTATGCGGCTTCTTTCACCTTTAAGTGATGAGGCAAAACTGAGCATTATCAACCGTTTGTCAGCATCTCTTCTTACAAAGGGAAAGAGGAAAGATGATGACCGCTTCTTTGCTGAAATTAGTGGTGCATGGGATGACGGTGTTTCCGTAGAGGACGCTACAGCTGCTATACGTGAAAGCAGGAATTCTGGAAGAACAAGGGTTTTAGAGGATTTTTAAATTCGTGCCTGTGAAATATAGAAGAGGAGTTCACCGCGTGGTGGACTCCTCTTTTGAGACCCACCCCAACCTTTGCCTATCGGCGATTTATGTCACGACTCGGCAATGCCCAAGTAAACTTAGTATTGCACTCACTGCTCCATTAATTCCCCCCTAGGGAGGGGAGTAAGGAGTTGTTTAGTAGTTACGTGACGACATCATAATGTGAAAAAACATTAGAATTGAAAAAAAAACGGCGTGCTAAGAATGACTTTTGTACTTTTTTGTTATCTTTGTCGTAGTTTATAAAGAAACGTGATATGAGTAAGGAACAAAAGGACAAACTGACATATATGATATATTGCATACGATTGTTTGGTGAGCGTTACAATTTATTTCCCAAACAGGCGCATTCATATTTGAAACGCTATGGCGGACTGGCCTTTCTTGATGAATGTTATGCCGCCGAGCACATGCTTTCTCTTGAAGATGCTGTGGAAGACTTATCTGTGATATGTCATAGAAATGGAGGAGGGCTTATATGATACTTTATCATGGCTCGAACGTTGCCATTGACAAGATAGATCTTGCTCAATGTAAGCCTTATAAAGACTTCGGAAAAGGTTTTTATTTGACTGACATTAAATCGCAGGCTGAAGATATGGCTGTCAGAAGGGTAAGGTTGTCAGGGTGGGGGAGTCCTGTAGTAACTGCTTTTGAGTTTGATGAAAAACTCTTGAAAGACAAATCTATTAATACGCTCATATTTCCTAAAGTCTCTGTAAAATGGGCACAGTTCGTATTAGATAACCGCGATATTAATCATGAGGGCTTTTCTCATAATTATGACATTGTTGTTGGCCCCGTGGCAGACGATACGGTTGCTTTTCAACTGCGGCGGTTTCTCCTTGGAGCCATCTCTTTGAAAAGTCTTGTGAAAGAATTGACTTATAGGGGCTTGAACAACCAGTATTATTTTGGAACCGAATTGGCCATTTCTAAATTGAGAAGATTATGAACAAGGAACAGCAATTCTTGATAGACAGTATCACAGACGATATGGCGGGCTATCTGATTAATGATACGGGCGTGTCCGTTATTGAAGCCTTGGATGTCATTTATAATTCTCAGTTGTATGAGAAACTGACAGACCTTGAAACTGGACTTTACTATCAAAGTCCTTCCTACTGTTATGAGTATTTAAAACATGAATTAAAATTTGGGAAGGTTGTTTAGGTGTCATAAACAGAATTCCCTGATATGGGACGAATGGTAAACGAACATAAATGGTCCTCCTGATCTATGAGAAAGGTTTTGTTCTTGATGTTGTTTCTGGCTGTCAACGCTGTGAATGGCGTTGCTGATGATACGGTGGCGACGGAAAACATACAATCGGAAAGTAGCCTGCCGCATGTGACTGCTGAGATGGCGGTGGATTTTCCCGTTGGCAGCGACAGTCAGCTGAGAAGGGCCATCCTCGGTTTTATCTTCGACAGATGCAAGGAGATTTATGAAGGGGTAGAGGTGGAGCGCCCTTCAAACAGCTGCAATGCGAAAGAATTCAAGGCTTTTCTGGACCATTATACCAGCACGTTGTGCCGACTGTCTGCAGAGGACAGGAAGGAGTGTGCCGATGCCTTGGCGGAGGAAGGCGAGACTTACGAGGCGGATTGGTTCTCGAATCTGTACATCAATAAGACGGCCGAAACCGAAATGTATGTTAGCTATACCACTTATAACACGGATTTTAGCGGCGGCGGCCACGACAATCGCATATCGGAGGCCGTGACCATACGCAAGTCCGACGGTGCCATCATCTCCAGTATCTTTGTGGAAGATGCGGAGGAGAAGATGCAGGATGTGTTGTGGAAATACCTCATCGCCTCTGAGGAGCCTGAAGCCCCAGTGGAGTATCGTGCTGAGATTAACCGTTTCCTGGAGGCCAACTACGGACGGGGCAATCACCTGATGCTGCCAACAGGTAGTATCTATCTGGCTCCCGACGGTGTGTATATTCTGTATAGTACGCAGGAAATCTGCTTCTGGCCCGGAGAACCGGTCATCGTGATTCCCTACGAGGTGGCCAAGCCTTTCCTTACCAAAGAGGCGGCGCAACTGGTCTCGTTAGAATAGTTTTTTTTCTGCGGTATGACCGCAGAACACCTGATATCTTGGATACAATAATGGGGGATGGGCAAACGCTCATCCCCCGTTTTTATTCTTTTCCTTTTTTACACGATTCCTTGTGCCATCATGGCATTGGCAACCTTCATGAATCCGGCGATGTTGGCGCCTTTCACGTAGTCGACATAGCCATCGGGACGTCGACCGTATTTCACGCACTGCTCGTGGATACCAGCCATGATCTGGTGGAGCTTCTGGTCAACCTCTTCACCCGACCAGGCGATGCGCTCTGAATTCTGCGTCATCTCCAGGCCCGAGGTGGCCACACCACCGGCGTTGACGGCCTTGCCCGGAGCAAACAGCTGACCTGCGGCGATGAACTTGCTGACGGCTTCGGCCGTGCATCCCATGTTGCTGACCTCGGCCACACACAGCGGTTTGTTGGCCAGGATGCGGTCGGCATCTTCGCCGTTCAGCTCGTTCTGGGTGGCACAGGGCAGATAGATGTCGGCCTTCTGCTCCCACGGGCGTTTGTCCTCGAAGAACTGAGCTCCCTCGAACTCTTCGGCGTAGGGCTGGCAGATGTCGTTGCCCGAAGCCCGCAGCTCGAGCAGATAGTCGATCTTCTCGCCGCTGATGCCGTCGGGGTCGTAGATGTAGCCGTCGGGACCGGAGATGGTGATGACCTTTGCACCCAGCTGGGTGGCCTTGGTGGCAGCACCCCATGCCACGTTGCCGAAGCCGGAGAGGGCCACGGTCTTGCCCTTGAGGTCGAGTCCGTGCGTCTTCATCATGTGGTTCACAAAGTAGAGGGCACCGAAACCGGTGGCCTCAGGGCGCAGGATGGAACCGCCCCATTCGAGTCCCTTGCCGGTGAGCGTTGCTCCGTGGAACTGTCCGGTGATTTTCTTATACATGCCGAAAAGGTAGCCAATCTCGCGTCCGCCCACGCCGATGTCGCCGGCGGGAACGTCCATATCGGGACCAATCACTTTATATAGTTCGAGCATGAAGGCCTGGCAGAAGCGCATAATCTCGGCGTTGCTCTTGCCGCGCGGCGAGAAGTCGCTGCCGCCCTTGCCGCCGCCCATGGGCAGGGTGGTAAGTGCGTTCTTGAATGTCTGCTCAAAACCAAGGAACTTCAGTATGCTCAGGTTAACCGAGCGGTGGAAGCGCAGTCCGCCCTTGTAGGGACCGATGGCGCTGTTGAACTGCACGCGATAGCCGATGTTCACCTGCACTTCGCCCTTGTCGTCGACCCAGGGCACGCGGAAGGTGGTGATGCGTTCGGGCTCTACGAGCCGCTCCACGATTTTTGCTTTTTCGAATTCCGGGTGTTGGTTGTACACATCAACGATGGATTCCAGCACTTCTCTGACGGCTTGCAGATACTCAGCCTCGCCTGGATGCTTGAACTCCAGCTGCTGCATAATCTTTTCAACATTCATAGTAGTAAAATTTTAGTTAAACAATCAGTAATGTTGTTGATATCGCAAAGTTAAGTCTTTTTCGTGAAACTTCCAAATCTTTGCCGACTTATTTCTGTATTTTTTTTGCATATTGTTGTTGGCGTTGGGTGATAGTTGTTAGGTGATGGGTGTTGGTGGTTGTCTGAAGAGTTTGAAAAGCAGGCCGAAGAGAAATAGCAGATGATTTTCTACAATACTAAAGAGCGAAAACCGGTTTCACACTTTCACCTTCGTGTAAACGATTTAAAATCAAATCGTTGCGGGTGAAAGCGCGGTTTCACCTCAGTTTCACTCCAATCACCAATGGGAGGGACTTGGCTGCAAGTTCTTTCGATAGGCAAAAGATAGCTTTTTACAGAGTGATTAGGCCCTAATCACTCCGCCAAAACCTATTATTTAACGAAGAAACAAAGTCCATTTGGGCAGGATAGCAACTAGTAATGGGGAGCAGAAAGCGGCATATAGAAGCTGATGGACAGTGAAAGCGGGTGAAACCGAAGTGAAAGTGCGGTTTCACCTGCAAACATAAGATAATCAACAACTTTCAGCGAGTGAAACTGGTGAAACCGAAAAACGCCTCTTTTTTTGAACGAAATGCAAACGTTAACGTGTAGTTTTCTTTTCGGCGGCGCGACCGTCCAACACCTGACGCCTTCGCGGCGGGAAACGATGAGGCGAGGGCGGCAGGGGCTGGACTGGCGGGTGGTTTCTATAAGGCCTTTTGAATGTCCTCGATGGTGATTTCGGTGAGGTCGCGGGCGGTGGCGTTCTTTAGGGTTGAGACGCGGTTGGCCTGTTCCTGTATGGCTTTTTCGAAGACGTTGCGCACATAGCGGGCGTTGCCGAAGTTCTTGTCTTTATGGGCCACGGCTTCGTCGAGTGACTTGCGCAGATAGGCGGCGGCATCGTCGGTAATGGTGTACTGGTTCTTCTTCAGGTATAGTTTGACGAAGATTTCGAAGAGTTCTTTCGAGGTGTAGTCGGGGAAATTGATGTAGCGGGTGAAGCGCGACTTCAGTCCGGGGTTGGAATCGATGAAGCGGTTCATCTCCTTGGGATAGCCGGCAATGATGACCACGAGCCGGTCGCGGTCGTCCTCCATGCGCTTGAGCAGGGTGGCGATGGCTTCCTGTCCGTAGTCGCCGCTCATGTTGCCTTCGGGCACCAGCGAGTAGGCTTCGTCGATGAAGAGCACGCCATTGAGAGCCGAGTCAACCACATGGTTGGTCTGTTGTGCCGTCTGTCCCATGTATTTTGCCACCAGTCCGGAGCGGTCGGTCTCCACGGTGTGTCCTTTTTTCAGGATGCCAAGGTCTTTATAGATGCGTGCGATGATGCGCGCCACAGTGGTCTTACCCGTTCCGGGACTTCCGGTGAACACCAAATGATAAGAAAGCTTGGGCGTCTTGAGTCCCTGCTGTTCACGCTGTTTCTGCACCTTCACGAAGTTGGCCAGCGAATGCACTTCGGCCTTCACGTCCTCCAGTCCGATGAGCTCGTCGAGTTCTTCGTAGGGGTCGCGCTCGATGGGTTCGTTCTTCTTCACGCTCTCCTTGTCCTCTTTGCCCATTGCGTTGATGAGCGAGTCGGCTTTGTCGGCAATGATTTTCTTGAGGGTTTTGTTTTCCTCGACCAGTTCTTCCTTCTCCTGGTCAGCATCTTCCGAAACGGGCGTTACCCATGTGACGATGGCCAGCAGGACAAACATGCCGACAATGATGATGGCTTTGTTGTTTTTGAGGGTGTCAGAGTTGATGTTCATATTATGAATGATTTTTGGTTAAGCGGATGTATAATATATAAATAAGGTAGGGAGCAACATAGCAGAGCGCGTCGGCCCAGTCGGGCGTGCCCGGCACGATGCCCACCGTCTGCAGCAGTTCGGAAATAACGCCCAAGACCGGGATGACGGCTGCCCATGCCATTCGGGTGGTGGCCGGGCGGCTGGCATAGACACTATCGATGGCCAGAACGTAGGCACCGGCCCAGAGCCCGTTGGGCAGACAATAGACCGTGAAGTCGGAAAGGCTGCAGGGCTGAACGGCAGTTCTCCATTGTCCGACCTGACTGGCGAGTCCCGTAGCGTCGATGATACGGAAGAGCAGCAGGGTGGTGGGGCGGTAGAGCAGATAGATGAATCCGCCGGCGGCAAGCAGCGCGAATGCTGCCAGATACTGTAGCGTCTGTTTCATTGCTTCTCGTGGCAAAGATACGAAAAGTAGTGCTAAAAGCCAAATTTATTTGGCTTTTAGCATGATTTTTCTTACTTTTGCACGGACAATAAAAGCATTTATGGAAAATAACATCCCACAGCAGTGGAACAAATTCATACTGCGTGACGTGTCGTTTGTGAACCTGATGACACGCCGCATCTATAACGTGCTGATCATCGCCAACCCCTACGATGCCTTCATGTTGGAAGACGACGGGCGCGTGGACGAGAAGATTTTCAATGAATACACCGAACTGGGACTGCGCTATCCGCCCTCGTTCACCCAGGTGTCGACCATCGACGAAGCCGCATCGGCCCTCAGGAGCACAAAGTTCGACCTTGTAATCTGTATGCCCGGTAATGCCGACAACGACGCCTTCGACGTGGCGCGCGACGTGAAGAAGCACTTCCCCGAGATGCCCTGCGTGGTGCTCACCCCCTTCTCGCATGGTATCACGCGGCGAATGGAGCACGAAGACATGTCGATATTCGACTATGTGTTCTGTTGGCTGGGCAACACCAACTTGATTCTCTCCATCATCAAGCTCATCGAGGACAAGATGAACCTGGAGCACGACATCAAGGAGGCCGGTGTGCAGATGATTCTGCTGGTGGAAGACAGCATCCGTTTCTATTCGTCGGTGTTGCCCAATCTCTACAGCTACATCCTGGCCCAGAGCCAGCGGTTTGCCACCGAAGCCCTGAATCCCCATTCGGCCACGCTCCGTATGCGCGGAAGACCCAAGGTGGTGCTGGCCCGAAACTATGAGGAGGCATGGAGTTACTATTCTAAGTACCCCGACAACACGCTGGGCGTGATTTCCGACTGCCGTTTCCCAAAGAAAAGTCCCAACCTGAAGGAAGGTGGCGGACTGGCGGCCGAAAAAGACCCCGAGGCAGGTTTCAAACTGTTGGAGGCTATCCGTCAGCAGAACGAATATATCCCGCTCATCATGCAGAGCACCGAGACCGCCAACCGGGAGAAAGCCGAAAGCCGCCGCATCGCCTTCGTGGACAAGAACTCGAAGAAGATGAACATCGACCTGCGCAACCTGCTGGAAGAGCATTTCGGCTTTGGCGACTTCATCTTCCGCGACCCGAAGACCAAGCGCGAGATTATGCGCGTGAGGAACCTGAAGGAACTTCAGGACAATATCTTCACCATTCCGAACGACTCGATGCTCTATCACGTGAGCCGCAACCACATGAGCCGCTGGCTTTGTGCGCGGGCCATCTTCCCCGTTTCAGAATTCCTGAAGACCGTTACCTGGCACAAACTGCAGGACGTGGATGCCCACCGCCAGATTATCTTCGACGCCATTGTGCAGTACCGCCACATGAAAAACCTCGGCGTGGTGGCCCTGTTCAAGCGCGACCAGTTCGACTCTTATAGTCATTTTGCCCGTATCGGCGACGGTTCGCTGGGCGGCAAGGGTCGCGGTCTGGCCTTCTTGGATAACATCATCAAGATGCATCCCGAGTTCTCTCAGTTTGAAGGCGTGAAGGTGAGCATCCCGAAGACCGTGGTGCTCTGTACCGATGTGTTCGACGAGTTCATGGACAGCAACAATCTCTACCAGATTGCGCTGAGTGATGCCAGCGACGAGGAAATCCTGCAGGCATTCCTCCGTGCGCAGCTGCCCGACAAATATATTGCCGACTTCTTCACCTTCTTCGAGGCTACACGCTCGCCGATAGCCATCAGAAGCAGTTCGCTGCTCGAGGACAGCCATTACCAGCCCTTTGCAGGCATCTATTCCACCTACATGATTCCCTATCTCGACGACAAGTACCAGATGCTGCAGATGCTGGCCGCCGCCATCAAGAGCGTCTATGCATCGGTGTATTATAAGGACTCGAAGGCCTATATGATGGCCACCTCGAACGTGATAGACCAGGAGAAGATGGCCGTGATACTGCAGGAGGTGGTGGGCAAGCAATACGGCAATCGCTACTATCCCAACATTTCGGGCGTGCTGCGGTCGCTGAACTACTATCCCATTAACGACGAGACGGCCGAGGAGGGAATTGCCTCGCTGGCCCTCGGACTGGGCAAGTATATCGTTGACGGTGGTCAGACGCTCCGCGTTTGTCCCTACCATCCCAACCAGATTCTGCAGCTGAGCGAGATGGACATTGCGCTGAAGGAGACGCAGACCCGCTTCTATGCACTCGACACAGAGCATGTGGGCAACGACTTCAAGGTGGACGACGGCTTCAACATCAAGAAACTGAAGGTGAAGGAAGCCGACAACGACGGTTCGCTGCGCTACATCTCGTCGACATTCGACTTCACCGACCAGCGTATCTACGACGGCTACTACGAAGGAGGCCGCAAGATTATCTCACTCTGCGGAGTGCTGCAACAGGGCATTTTCCCGTTGCCCGAACTGCTGCAGATGGCGATGAAGTACGGCCAGGAAGGTATGCGCCGCCCTGTGGAGATAGAGCTGGCCTGCAATATTGACGATAATGCCACGCGCGATGCCGAAGGCAGAATGCGGGTGGGCGGAGAATTCTATCTGCTGCAGATACGTCCGGTGGTGGATTCAAAGCAGGTGCTCGACGAAGACCTGACGCAGATACCCGACGAGCAATGCCTCTTGCGTTCGCACAATTCGCTGGGGCATGGCATTTCGGAGGATGTTGTCGACGTGGTGTACGTGAAGACAGACGAGCATTTCTCGGCCCAGAACAATCCATACGTGGCTGAAGACATCGAACGTATCAACAGGAAGTTCCTCGATGAGGGCAAGAACTATATCCTGATTGGGCCTGGCCGATGGGGAAGCAGCGACTACTGGCTGGGCATTCCGGTGAAGTGGCCGCATATCTCGGCAGCCCGCATCATCGTGGAGGCCGGATTAGAGAACTATCGTGTGGATCCTTCGCAGGGCACTCATTTCTTCCAGAACCTGACCTCGTTCGGCGTGGGTTACTTCACCGTGAACAGCTATAACAACGATGGCGTGTACAACAAGGCGCTGCTCGACTCAATGGAAGCCGTGGAAGAAACGAAGTATGTGCGCCATGTGCGCTTCGAAAAGCCCCTCTGCATCAAGATGGACGGCATGAAGCAGGAAGGAGTCGTTCTGATAGGGTAGCGTGTAGAACTGAGAGTGTAGAGTTATGATTACCGATAACAATCCTTCATCAGCTACCGATAGTCAACAATTCACCATCACCCCATCGTGCAGGGTGATGGTGCGCGATGTGGCTTGGCTGGCCGACGAAGACGCATTCGGAAGGCATTTGCCATTCGTATCGGCCGAGCGTCGGCAGAAGGCCTTGCGATTCAAGTTCCCAATGGGACGTGCCTTGTCGCTGGGCGCAGCCTTATTGCTCGATGAGATGCTGCAGGCATACGGACTTCGGGAACTTGAGCAGCAATATATAATAGGTGAACATGGCAAGCCCTCGCTGGCCAGTCATCCTGAATTGCATTTCTCGTTGTCGCATAGCGGTCATTTTGTGGCGTGTGCCTTAGGCTCGTCAGAACTGGGGGTTGACATCCAGCACCAGGTGAAGGTGAACGAAGGCGTGGTGAGACGCGTCTGTTCGGAAGCAGAAATCGCGTGGCTGGATGCGCAGGATGAGGCAGGCCGTGCAGTTGGTTTCCTGCGCCTTTGGTCGTTGAAAGAGAGCTGGTTTAAGGCAGTTGGCACGGGACTTACCGACGATTATCCCTATTTTGACCTGACGGGCAGTTCTCCGCTTCTGCTCAACAAGGAAGGCAGTTTCCGCTTTTTTGAATTTGCCTTTGTGGAGGGCAGGGGAGCCCTGTGCCTTCCCGAAGGAGAATAATAGAGACCCACCCCCGGCCCCTCCCTATATGGAGGGGGTAAAAAAGTAATGAAGCCGCCGGAGTAAATCGTAGGTTGCTCTTATTGGGTAACCGCTATGTTGTGCAAAGAATAATCCGTTTTAAAGTAATTTAGTCTAAATTGCAAAGTAAATTAGACTAAATTACTTACCAATTTAGACTAAATTACTTTTGAAGGAATTAGGAGTTAGGAGACAGGAGACAGGCGTTTAAAAGATTTGGAGACTTGAATACCAACCGGATAAATGGCTAACCGGCTAAAAGACGATTATATAATAAGGTGCAATAAAGTACCGGATTGACTGTTGTGCAATAACAAATTTACGGGCAGAATCGGGCCGCCGGGATTGATTTAAATCAATTAATTGCAATAATTTCAATATTTAATGTGCTAAATACTTGCAAGTTAGACGGAAAGGCCTTACCTTTGCACCGTGTTTTTCATAGTATTAGATTTAAGGTTAACAAGGTAGGAGTACGGCGGTACTCCATTTTTTTTGTCCAAATGCTTGCACGAATAAAATATTTTAACTAATTTTGCAATCAAAAGTTAATTGTTTTTTATTCATTTTAAATCTAAAGCAGTATGAAAAAGTATTTAGCAGAAATGATTGGCACATTTGTGCTTACGCTGCTCGGTTGTGGAGCAGCCGTCAGTTTGAATTGTGGCGTTGACGCCGCATCAGTAGTGGGAACGGCCATTGCCTTCGGTTTGGCTGTGGTTGCCATGGCTTATACCATCGGCGGTATTTCGGGTTGCCACATCAATCCCGCCATCACGGCAGGTGTATTCCTGAGCGGAAGAATGAGCGGAAAAGATGCCTGTGGCTATATCATCGCCCAGATTATCGGTGCCATCATCGCTGCTGCCGTGCTGGCTCTCATCGTTTCAACCTCTCCGGGTCTTGCTGAAGGAACCACTACCGGTGCCAATGCATGTGCAGCCGGCCAGACCAACGGTCTGATTGTGGAGATTGTGCTCACCTGCATCTTCGTGCTTGTGGTGCTGGGTGCCACCGCCAAGACAAATGGCGCTACCAATAACTTTGCCGGACTGGCCATCGGTCTGAGCCTTATTCTTATCCACCTGGTAGGCATTCACTACACTGGTACTTCTGTTAACCCCGCCCGTTCAATCGGTCCCGCCCTGTTCGAAGGCGGTCAGGCTTTGACAGACCTCTGGGTATTCATCGTTGGTCCGCTGATTGGTGGAGCATGTGCAGCTGGAATCTGGAAGGCTATTGAGACCGAAAAATAAGTGAAAAAGTCGCTGTAAAGGCGTTAATTGTAGCTTTTACACATCTATATTTAATCCACTTTCGCAAGAAAGTGGATTTTTTGTAACCTATTGAAAACTAACGCCGAACGATGCTTTTGGTGTTTTACTGAATCCACTTTCTTGTCATATTGAGGAACAACGAGCCAAACCTTCTATTATCTTTGCACCAGAAAAACGTAAACGATTACGGAAACGATTTATAATACTAATAATTAAAAACCAAAGTATGAAAAAAAGCAGGTTAGTAATTTTGCTATTTACATTGATGATGTCGATAGCAAGTTTTGCCCAGAAGCAAACCTTCTCGGGTACTGTGGTGGACAGCAATGGTGATGCCGTCATCGGTGCCAGTGTTGTTCTGAAGGGAACATCTGTCGGTGCAATTACCGATTTGGATGGTCATTTCTCTATTAATGTGGAGCCGGGTCAGACGCTGACCGTTTCATTTGTGGGTTACAAGACTGTTGAGGTGAAGGCTGCTCCCAACATGAGCATCACCCTTGCAGACGATGAAGCCATGCTGAACGATGTGGTGGTGATTGGTTACGGTGTTCAGAAGAAGAGCGTCGTGACGGCTTCCATTGCAAAAGTCAGCTCAGAAGACCTCGAAGGTAAGACACGTCTGCGTGCCGAAGATGCCCTGAAGGGTATGGCCGCCGGTGTGAACGTCACCTCAGCCTCTGGTCAGCCAGGTTCCAAGTCGATGATCCGTATCCGTGGTATCGGAACCATCAACGACTCTAATCCTCTTTATATTATAGATGGCATGCCTACCGATCAGAACGGTATGGAGTCGATTAACCCTTACGATATCGAGTCGATCGAGGTGCTGAAGGATGCTGCATCGGGTGCCATCTACGGTGCCCGTGCCGCCAATGGCGTTATCCTTGTCACCACCAAGAAGGGTAAGCAGGGTAAGGCCAGCATCAACTACAACTTCTCGTATGGCTGGCAGTCGGCCTGGAAGAAGCGCGACGTGACGGGAGCCACCGACTATGCCATCCTGCAGAACGAGCGTGCCGTACAAACCGGCTCAGCTCCTCTCTATGCCGATCCCTACAATCTCGTTGATGCCAATGGCGACCCTATCAAGGGCTTTGGCACCAATTGGCAGGATCTGCTCTTCAACGACAATGCACCTATCCAGCAGCACGACCTCTCCATCAGCGGTGCTTCAGAGAAAGTTAACTATTATCTCTCGCTGGGCTACTTCACACAGGAAGGTATCGTGGGCGGTAACTACGGACAGTCGAACTACGACCGTCTGACATTGCGTTCGAACAACCAGTTCAATCTCTTCGACGACTCCAAGGAGCGTGATTTCCTGAATAAGCTCGACTTGGGTGCAAACCTTTCTTATATGCGCGTGCATAACACAGGTATCGACGCCAACTCCACATGGGGCTCACCCCTCGGCTCAGCGCTCTATCTGGCTCCTACACTGCCCGTTACGCTGACACAGTTGGGTTACGAGGACGACGGCACCGCCCGTTATGCTCAGGCCATGATCGACCGCTACAGCGCCTACGACCTCTACTACGATGCCAACGGCAATCCTTATACGATTCCCGGCTATGTGGGCAGCTATCAGGAGCAGAACAACCCCATCGCCATGATGCAGGGCAACCCCTCCAGGAATTGGAGCCACAAGTTCATGCCGAAGTTCTCGCTCGACCTTCAGTTGTTCGATGAACTCAGATATCACTTCACCTACAGTGCTGAACTCTCTTTCTGGGGTTATGATGCAGCTACCAAACAGAAGTACTATCTCTCGGGTAACAACAATGCCGACCACACTTCGGCTACCTCTTATAAGGGTAACAACACCACCTGGCAGATTGAAAACACCCTGACCTACGACAAGATCTTCGGCAAGCACACCATCGGCGTGGTGCTCGGACAGTCGGCCCTGAAGTTCAAGGGCGATGAGCTGGGCGGTTCTCACTGGAACTTGGTGAATATCGACAAGCCCTCTATCAACTATACCACAGGTGGTGACTTGGAACTCTCTACCGATGCCGATGGCAAGGTTACAGGAGCCAAGAGTCTGGTTGGCGCATGGGGCGGCCCATATACCGAACATCGCTTGTCTTCACTTTTTGCCCGTCTGAGCTATAACTATGACGAGCGCTATATGCTTCAGGCTACCATCCGTCGTGACGGTTCAAGTCGCTTCGGTGCCAACAATAAATATGGTACGTTCCCCTCGGTATCTGTTGGTTGGAACATCATGAACGAAGACTTCATGAAAGACACACGCAGTTGGCTTAACAACCTGAAATTCCGTGCCAGCTGGGGTAAGAACGGTAACGACAACATCGGTGATTTCGCCTACACCACACTGACTGCAACGGGTGCCAGCAGCAACTATTACTTCGGACGCACTGCTGCGATGGTCTATGGCTCGAAAGCTAACCGCCTCTCCAATGAAGACCTGAAATGGGAGGAGAGTGAGCAGACCGACCTCGGCCTCGACCTCGGCTTATGGAACAATAAGCTGACATTCTCTGTGGATTACTATATCAAGAAGACCAACGGCATGATCATCGAGATGCCTATTCCCAGCTATGTCGGTGAGGCTCGTCCTTTGGCCAATGTCGGTGACATGAAGAACAGCGGTTGGGAGTTCGAACTTGGATACAAGTTCAACGTTGCCGATGCCCACTTTGCCATCAAGGGTAATGCTTCGTATCTGAAGAATGAGCTGAAGAACCTCGGTAACGATACCGGTTTCCTCAACTACGGCATCTCGCAGTTCAGCGACGGCGGTACCCGTGCAGAGAACGGACAGCCGTTCCCCTTCTTCTATGGATATAAGACAGCCGGCATCATCCAGAATGCTGCCGAGGCTGCAGACTACAATAATAAATATGGTACCAGCAAACAGCCGGGTGACTTCCGCTTCGTGGATACAAACGGCGATGGTAAGATTAACAGCGACGACCGTACCAATATCGGTAACGGCGTGCCCGACTGGACCTTCGGTCTGAACTTCGATGCCGAGTGGAAGGGCTTCGACCTGAGCGTCTTCTTCCAGGGCGTGAGCGGTGCCGACGTGTTCGATGCCACCTACCATCAGGACATTGCCTCTGGTAACTATCCCAC
>JAEEGJ010013314.1_pt1 | contig 19993 bp, 18 predicted proteins | sample 8958761 | NCBI WGS metagenome assembly JAEEGJ01 (sample SAMN16246546, study PRJNA631951) | gut metagenome | biome: gut microbiome; feature: rumen; material: RS-attached | host: Bos | place: Iran: Karaj | collected 2018-10 | reverse complement strand
GCGGTCGTACTTTCGTCGAACGTCGCTTTTTGAACGGTATACATGATGGTATCCTCCAAAGTTTTCTCCCGCATATTATACACCTTCGCGCGGCGCCGGTCAACCGCCGGGCGCGGCTTATCGGCCCGAGCGGAACACGTCGTTGAACAGACCCGGATACTGTGCTATAATATACACATCAAAAATAAGGAGCCCCGCCATGAAAAACAAACGCTTCTTCATCGCACTCGTGATCTTCTCGCTCGTCGGGCAGATAGCGTGGGTGGTCGAGAACATGTATTTCAACGTGTTCATCTACAAGATGTTCAACGCCTCCGCAAGGGATATCTCGCTTATGGTGGAGGCGAGCGCCGTCGCCGCGACGCTTACCACGATATTCGTCGGCGCGCTTTCCGATAAGCTCGGCAGAAGGAAGATATTCATGTGCCTCGGCTACATACTCTGGGGCGTTTCGATAATCGCCTTCGCGTTCGTCAAGCTCGAGGTGATCTCCGGCATATTCGGCGCCGCCGCCAACGCCGCGGCGGTCGCGGTCACGGTGGTTATAATACTCGACTGCGTGATGACATTCTTCGGCTCCTCCGCGAACGACGCCGCGTACAACGCCTGGCTCACCGACATGACCGACAAGACCAACCGCGGGAAAGCGGAGGGCATAAATTCCATGATGCCCCTCGTCGCGATACTCTGCGTGTTCGGCGGCTTCATGAGCTTCGACCTCGACAAGCCCCAAAGCTGGACGGCGATATACCTGATAATCGGCGGCGTGGTGCTCGTTATAGGCGTGATCGGCTTCTTCATAGTCGACGAGGCGCCTAAAAAGGAGCGCGACGAGCTCGGCTATTTCGCTACGATACTTTACGGCTTCCGCCCGGGCGTAATACGGAAAAACACGGGGCTGTATCTTACGCTTATCGGCTTCATAGTGTTCAACATTTCCATACAGGTGTTCATGCCGTACCTCATTATCTATTATGAAAAGACGCTCGGCATGGCGAATTACGTGCTCATTTTCGCCCCCGCGATAATCGCCGCCGCCGCGCTGACCGCCGTTTACGGCAGATTCATTGACAGGCACGGCTTTTGGGGCTCCGTATTCCCGTCCCTCGGCATGCTGTGCGCGGGGTATATCCTCCTCTGGCTGTTCCCCGGAGTTATAAAGGCGGAGGGCGCCGCGATGACGATACCGGTGTTCATCGGCTCGCTCCTGATGCTCTCGGGCTTCCTGACCGGCATGGCGGTGTTCGGAGCGAAGATAAGGAACGAAACGCCGGAGGCGATGGCGGGCCGCTTCCAGGGGCTCAGGATAATCGCGCAGGTGCTCGTTCCCGGCGTCGTCGGTCCCGCGATCGGCGCGGCTGTGCTGAAGAACGCACCAACGATAACGAACAGCGACGGCACGACCTCGTTCCTGCCCTCCAACGCGATATTCATAACCGCGCTCGCGGTAGCCGCCGTGCTCGCAGCGGGGCTTATCATCGGTCTTGCCGTATCGAAAAAGCATGAAAAAACCGTATAACAAGCTTTATACCGAGGCGGGCGAAAGGCTCGAAAACGATCCCTCGATAATCCCGTGGGCCGAGTATCCGCGCCCGCATTTAAGGCGCAAGGAATGGCTCAACCTGAACGGCTTTTGGGAGCTGGAGACCGAAAGCGGCTTCAAGGGCAAAGTCCGCGTGCCGTTCCCCCTGGAGAGCCTGCTTTCGGGCTTTGAAGGAAAGTTAAGATACGGTGAGAAACTCCTTTTCAGGCGGTGCTTTTCCATACCTGAAGGCTGGCGGGGAAAGCGCGTGATACTCAACGTGGGTTCCGTCAGCAGGATGCACTCCGTTTCCGTCAACGGCAAATTCGTCTGCAGCAGCAGATCCGCTTATGATTCGATGACAGTCGATATCACGCATCTTATCAAGGACGAAAACGAGATAGATATAGAATGCGTCAACGATCTCGACCCGACCTACCCCTACGGCAAGCAGAGGATAAAGCGCGGCGGCATGTGGTACACGCCCTGCACCGGCGTCTGGCAGACCGTCTGGCTCGAGCCCGTGCCGGACCGCCCCGAAAGATACGTAAAGGATATCGAGTGCCGCATTGAGGGCAGCACGGTCTTCTTTACGGTCTCGGGAGTGTGGAAGGGAAGGCTCGTTTGCGGCGACAGATCGGCAAAGCTCCTTAACGGAAAATGCAGCCTGACGTTCGACTCTCCCCGCCTCTGGTCGCCGGAGGAGCCGAACCTTTACGAATTCACCGTGAAAAGCGGGGAGGACGAGGTCGAAAGCTATTTCGCCTTCCGCACGATCGAAACGAAAGAAGTCGATGGAGTCCCGCGCCTCTGTATGAACGGAAAGCCCTATTTCTTCAACGGGCTTTTGGATCAGGGCTATTTCTCCGACGGGCTCTGGACGCCCGCCGAGCCGGAGGAGTACGCGCGCGACATACTGAAAATGAAGTCCCTCGGCTTCAACACGTTAAGGAAGCACATCAAGATCGAGCCGGAGCTCTTCTATTATTACTGCGACAAGCTCGGCATGGCGGTTTTCCAGGACATGGTGAACAACGGGAAATACCGCTTCCTGCGCGATACGGCGCTGCCCTCAGTCGGCATAACTCGGCTCAGCGACCGCCATCGCAAGCCGGGGCGGGAACTGCGGGATGCTTTTTACGGCGGCATGGTGAGGGCGGTCAAGGCCCTCAAATACCATCCTTCGATAGTCTGCTGGACGATATTCAACGAGGGCTGGGGCCAGTTCGACGCGGACAGGGAGTACGAGATCCTCAAACAGCGCGACGCCTCCCGCCCGATCGATTCGACCAGCGGATGGTTCCATCAAAAAAACACCGACGTCGACAGCCTCCACATCTATTTCAGGAAGCTCCGTTTGGGGAAAAGGAGCGACCTCCCGCAGGTCATATCGGAGTTCGGCGGCTACGTCTGGAAGGAAAATGAGCACAGCTTCAACCCGAATAAAACCTACGGCTACAAGATATTCAAAACGCGTGAGGAGTTCGTCCGCGGCATCCGCGATCTCTATCTGAACGAGCTCGTCCCCCTTGCAAAACAGGGTCTCTCCGCCGCGGTCTATACCCAGGTATCGGACGTTGAGGACGAGACGAACGGCATGCTCACGTTCGACCGCCGCGTTATGAAGCTTTCTCCGGAGGAATTCAATGACGTTACCGAAGCAATAAAAAACATTCAGGAGGCAATATGTTAACTGTCTATTCAAGCCCGCTCTGCCCCGACTGCCGGGAGTGCAAAGCCAATTTCGACGCGCACGGCATACCGTATCAAACGGTGGAGATAGGGGAGAGCATGAAGAATCTCAAGGAATTTCTGAAGCTCCGCGACAGCTCGCCGGTATTCGATATCTGCCGCGAAAAGGGCTTCGTCGGCATCCCCGCGATAGTCATGGAGGACGGCTCCGTGACCCTCGACTGGGAGGGCGTGCTCGCCGAAAAAGGTCTCCCCGTCGTTTACAGGGAGGAAAGGCAGTTCTGCTCCATCGACGGCAAGGGCTGCTGAAGGGATTGGGATCGATCGCGCGGGCTGTTTTTCCGGACCGCAGATAATTAAACTCCCCCGCTGCGCGGCTGTGCGGGGGAGCTTTTGCTTTTCGCGCGCCCGCCGGGGCGCGTTTCTTCGATCCCGACACGGGATATTTCGATAATTATTGACAACTCTGGCAGCCTAATATATAATCTATTCAGGTCCTGCGTGATACAGCGGCAATGGGGGGACCCTATCGGCGGGGGTAATATGAACAAACACGTTCAAAGGATAATAATCGCGGTATCCGTTTTGACGGTCACCGCTCTTTTTGCTTTTTTTCTCAAGGATATCCTTGTTCCGTACATCAAATTCGAGATAGCGAACGACGCGGAGGGCGCTAAGGAGCTGCTCGTTTCAAAGGGCGTCCTCGGCTGTTTGACCGTCGTTATCGTGGAGGCGCTGCAAATGGTCGTCGTGTTCATCCCGGCGGAGTTCATACAGGTCTCCAGCGGAATGAGCTATCCTTTTTATATCGCGCTTTTGCTGTGCGATCTGGGCGTATGCCTGGGAGCGACCATCATATTCACGCTCGTCCGCGTTTTCAGATTCAGCACCAGGGCGTCCGAGAAGGGGGAGGAGAAGATCGCCCGGCTGACCGCCGGCAAAAAGAAGAGCCGCGGCACGGTGCTCCTCATGTATCTCCTGTTCATAATGCCCATCATCCCCTTCGGCGCGATCTGCTATTACGGCAGCCGGCGCGACATAAGCTACGGCAAGTACATCCGCACCGTGGCGACGGGCGTCATCCCTTCCATAATCAGCTCCAACGTGCTCGGCGCGGCGGTAAGGTTCTTCATCAGCCGCTCGCTGCCGATGCCCCTGCTCATACTGATCATCGTACTTCTTGCCGCGGCGCTGTTCGCGGTCCTCGCGCTGTTCCTCAACAAGATCTATTTCAAGGAGAACGAGGGCACTCCCGATTCCATACTGAACGATTTCTTCTTCCGCACCGCGCATATCCTTCGCCGCCGCAAACAGCGGCTCCATATCGACGACTCGCTGATCCGCTATCTTGAGCCGCCCTACGTGCTCCTTCTGAATCACGAATCGTTCTACGATTTCTATTACAGCCGCGGGCTCGTCAAAAACAACAATCCCGCGTACGTTATAAACCGGCACTATATGTCCGCCCCGATACTGCGCGGTCTCGGCGAAAAGGCGTGCTTCATACCCAAGCGCCTTTTCACGGCGGATTTCACAACGCCGACCAAGATAATGCGTACCGTCAAAAAGGGTTACAGCGTGGTGATATTCCCGGAGGGCAGGCTCTCGATCACCGGGCGCTCCTACCCGATAGTCGACCGCAGCGCGTCGTTTTACAGGCGGCTGAAGACCGACGTGGTTATAGCGAGCATCAACGGCGCGTATTTCGCCAACCCCAAATGGCGCAAAAGGTTCTATAAGTCCGATATTTACGTCAAGGCGGAAAGGGTCATAAAGGCGGACGAGCTCAAAGCCATGACGGACGAGGAATTCAACGGAATAATGACGAAGCTGCTCCGTCACGACGCTTCGGATAACGTCGTCAATAAATACCCCCAAAAGGACAAGGCGGAGGGGCTCGAGCAGGTGCTCTACCGCTGCGCGTTCTGCGGGGCGCTCTATACGACGAAGGGCGTGGGGAACGAATTCACCTGCTCCGCCTGCAAAAAGACGCTCCGCTTCGACGAGACGTATCATTTCACCGAGGAGCCCTTTTCGATCGGCGCGTATTACGACCGGATCAAGGAGCTTGAGAAGCGGGAGCTCGACCGCCTCGATCTGAGAACGGAGGTCGACACGGTGATATTCAGCGAGACCGGGCGCTACCGCACTAAGGAAAAGGGCGTCTGCACGCTCACGAGGGAGGGGTTCGGCTACACCTCCGCAAAGAATTCGTTCAGCACGGGCTTCGATCTCCTTCCCGCTCTGCCCTTCTCATGCGGGCAGGAATTCGAGACCTACAACGATGAAAGGCTGTTCTACTTTTATCCACGGGAAAACCGAATACAGGTCGCGCGCTGGGCGCTTATCGCCGATCAGATCAAGGAGTTGTCGGATGAAAACGAAAAACAAAGCTGAATCGCGATCGCTGGTCGATCTTTCGAAAAAGACCTTCATACAGGTCACCGCGCTGCTGTTCGCGCTTGTGATCGCGGCGATAGCTCTGACGTGGGTGATACCGAAGGGCAGCTTCGGCGTTTATCCCGACGGCAGCACGAATTATCTTGAGTACGAGCGGCTGGACGGCGCCTCCGGCATACCCGTCTGGAAGGGGCTCCTTGCGCCGGTGCTCGTGTTCTTCTCGGACAACGGGCTCACGCTGATAATGCTCACGCTGTTCCTGCTCGTAATATTCGCGGCGTTCCAGGTGATGAACGACGTCGGCGGCGTAAGCGTGCTTGTCGGCGAGGCGTCGCGGCGCTTCCGCAAGCGGCGTATGCTGCTCATGGCGGCGATAGCGTTCGTGTTCATGTGCTTCGGCGCGTTCCTCGGTCAGTTCGAGGAGATGCTCACGATGCTTCCGATCGTTTCGGCGCTCGCGGTCATGGTCGGGTTCGACTCGTTCACGGGTTTCCTCGTAAGCATAATAGCCTGCGGCTTCGGCTTCGCAAGCGCCGTCACCAACCCGTTCACCGTGCTGCTCGCCTGCGGGCTGATCGGCGCCAACCCGATGGAGCATATCTATTACAGGGTGATCATATTTGCCGTCATGTACCTGCTCCTGCTGGGCTTCGCGTTCATCTATATCCGAAGGATCTCAAAGGACCCATCCAAAAGCCTGACCGCGGCGCATGACAAGCGCCTGCGCGAATCGGGCGCGCTCAGCAGCGGCGAGCTGTTCTCCCGTGCCGAAGCGAAGCGCATCCGTATAACGTACGCCGTGTTCCTCACGGTCTGCCTCGCGCTGCTCATAACCTGCTCCGCGGTCGGCGCGCTGAGGGATTATACCGTTCCCGTGCTCATCGCTTATTTCCTGATATTCGGTCCCGCCGCGGGCATTATCTGCTGCAGGAGCCCCAAAAAGGTGTTCGCATCCTTCCTCCGCGGGATAGTCGGCGCGCTGCCGACGGTGGTGTTCATCGCGCTCGCCTCGTCCATCAAATTCATTTTCGACGAGGGCGCGATAATGCCCACGATCGTCAACCAGATAAACGGTATCGTCGAGGGCAAAAACCTGTTCCTCATCGCGCTCGTGCTGTACGGCATAATACTCGTGCTCGAGTTCTTCATCTCGTCCTCGACCGCAAAGGCGATACTCGTGATGGGCATGCTCGCCGTCGTCAACGTGGGGCTTTCAAAGCAGATGCTCGTGCTCATCTACACGTTTGCGGACGGCTACACCAACGTGCTCTTTCCCACGTCGCCCGTGCTCCTCATCGCCCTCTCCATGATAGAGGTCGACTATTTCAAATGGGTGAAGAAGAGCGCGCCGCTCTTTGCCCTGAATCTCCTGCTCGTCGTGCTGTTCATTTTCATAGGCGTCGCGGCGGGATATTGAGTGACGAACATCCCCCGCCGGCGGAAGTATCTGCGTTGACAATGCCGGCGGGATATGTTATATTATCTATTGTTGAAAAAGCTCCGGCGGCTCATTCGGGGCACTCCGGGCTGACTCGGCAATAACCTGTTTTTGCGCCTAAAAAAGGAGGAATCATGTCAAACGCTTATTTCACCATCAAAAGACCCGATAACGACGCTTTCCGCGGCTATCTTCCCGGATCGAAGGAACGCGCCGAGCTGAAGGAAGAGCTTGCCCGCCAGTCGAATGAGGTCGTAAAGATCCCGCTCATAATCGGCGGGAAGGAGATCTTTACGGAAAAGACCTTCAAGGTCACGATGCCGCACGATCACGGTCACGTGATAGCGGAGTGCTCCATGGCGGGCGAAAAGGAGCTCACCATGGCGGTGGACGCAGCCCTTGCCGCAAAGAAGGCATGGGAGGAGATGCCCTGGGAGCATCGCAGCGCGATCTTCCTCAAGGCGGCGGATATGATCACCGGTCCCTACCGCAAGGTGCTCAACGCCTCCACCATGCTCGGTCAGTCCAAGACGGTCTTCCAGGCGGAGATCGATATCGCCGAGCTTGCCGACTTTTTGAGGTTCGGCGTCTGGTCCGCGCAGGAGATATTCAAGGATCAGCCCGCCTCCATCCCCGGCATCTGGGATCGCCAGGATTACCGTGCGCTTGACGGATTCATCTGCGCGATAACGCCGTTTAACTTCACCTCCATCGGCGGCAACCTGCCCACCGCGCCCGCGATCGTCGGCAACGTGGCGGTATGGAAGCCCTCCCGCACGGCGGTGCTTTCGAATTACTATTACATGAAGCTGCTGATGGACTGCGGGCTTCCCGCCGGCGTCATCAACTTCATTCCCTCGAACGGGTCGGACGTTGCAAAATACGTCATCTCCCGTCCGGAGCTTGCCGGCTTCCACTTCACCGGCTCCACGGAGGTATTCCAGAGCGTGTGGAAGCAGATCGGCGAGAATATCGCCTCCTACAGGAACTACCCCCGCATCGTCGGCGAGACCGGCGGCAAGGACTATATCTTCGCGCATAACACCGCGAAGGTCCGCCCGCTCGCGGCGGCGCTCATAAGGGGCTCGTTCGAGTTCCAGGGTCAGAAGTGCTCCGCCTGCTCCCGCGCGTTCGTGCCCGAGAGCATCTGGCCGGACGTACTCGCCGCGATGAAGGACATGATGAAGGAAGCCACGATGGGCGACGTACAGGATTTCGATACCTTCCTCGCCGCCGTTATCGACAAGGCGTCCTTCGACCGCTGCAAAGCCTATATCGACCGCGCGAAGGCTGACCCCGACTGCGATATCGTCATCGGCGGCGGGTATGACGACTCCAAGGGCTGGTTCATAGAGCCCACCGTCATCGTCTGCAAAAAGCCCGATTACGAATCCATGGTCAACGAGATATTCGGGCCGATCGTCTCCGTTTACGTTTATCCCGACGACGAGCTTGAAAAGACCCTCAAGGTCTGCGATGAGGCTTCCCCCTATGCGCTCACCGGCGCGATCTTCGCTCAGGACCGCGAGGCGATCGTTATGATGGAGAAGGCGCTCCTGCACTCCGCGGGCAACTTCTATATCAACGACAAGTGCACCGGCGCGGTGGTCGGTCAGCAGCCCTTCGGCGGCGCGCGCGCGTCCGGCACCAACGACAAGGCGGGCACGGCGCTCAACATGATCCGCTGGATGAGCCCGCACTGCGTGAAGGAGACCTTCGTTCCCTCCACGGCGATCGCTTACCCCTACATGGCGGAAAAGTGATAAAACAGCATCATTGAACGAACGGAAGAAAGCCGGGTCCAAAGCGGCTTTCTTCCTTCGAAAAGAAGACTATTCCGATTTTATGAAAGGATATTCGGATATGAGGATCGAACAGCACCCGATACTTACCTTTGACCGGGGTAAGGAAATCAATTTCACCTTCAACGGCCAGCCGATGAAGGGGTATGAAGGCGAAACGATCGCGGCGGCGCTCCATGCGGCAGGCGTAAAAGTGCTGGCGAAGAGCGCGGAAAAGCACCGCCCCCGCGGATTCTACTGTGCGATAGGCAACTGCGCCTCCTGCCAGATGACCGTCGACGGGGAGCCCAACGTCCGCACCTGCATCACTCTCCTCAGGGAGGGCATGAAGGTCGAAACGCAGGAAGGAAAGGGCGTGATCAAATGAGAGAAGTTGAACTGCTTATAATCGGCTCGGGTCCCGCGGGTCTCTGCGCCGCGATCTCGGCGGCGAAGTCCGGCGCGGACGTGCTCGTGCTCGAGCGCACCTTCAAGCCGGGCGGACAGCTCATAAAGCAGACCCATATGTTCTTCGGCTCGGAGAGCCAGTACGCCTCCCACAGGGGAGTCGACATAGCCGGCATACTCCTTGACAAGGTACGGGAATTCGGCGACAAGATAGAGATAATGCTGAACGCCACCGCCGTCGGCTTCTATGAGGATAACGTCGTCACCGTCCTCAAAGACGAGAAGGAGTATTTCAAGATCAGGGCAAAGTCCATCATCTGCGCCACCGGCGCGTATGAAAAGTCCCTGGCTTTCCCCAATAACGACCTGCCCGGCATATACGGCGCGGGCGCCGTGCAGACGCTCATGAACGTCTACGGCATCCGTCCGGGCAACCGCGTACTGATGGTCGGCGCGGGCAATATCGGCGTCATCGTGAGCTATCAGCTCATGCAGGCGGGCATAGAGGTCGCCGCCGTGCTGGACGCCGCGCCCCGCATCGGCGCGTATCTCGTCCATGCCTCCAAGCTTGCGAGGATGGGCGTGCCCATACTCACCTCCCACACCGTTAAGGAGGCGATCGGCAAGGACTGCCTCGAAGCGGCGGTCGTGTGCGAGGTGGACGAGAAATTCCGTCCCATACCCGGCACCGAGAAGCGTTATGACGTCGACGTCATGTGCATCTCCGTCGGTCTGAGCCCCCTGAACGAGCTCCTTGCCATGCGCGGCGTCGAGATGAAGTACGTTCCCCAGCTCTCCGGTCAGGTCCCCATGAGGACCGAAAACTGCGAGACCAGCATCCCCGGCATATTCGTCGCGGGGGACGCCTCCGGCATAGAGGAAGCAAGCTCCGCCATGGCGGAGGGATATCTTGCGGGTCTTGCGGCGGCGGCGAAGCTCGGTCACGTTCCCGCGGATTATGAAGCGCGCAGGACGGAATACGTCAAGCAGCTCGAGGGTCTGCGCTCCGGTCCCGTCGGCGAGCGTATCCGCGCGGGCATGAAAATGAGTGAGCTTAAGGAGGAATGAGTATGTTTGAGAAAACAGGTGTGGCAACACGTGAAATGGTCATGACGAAATTTCCTCCCATAGAGAGGATCAACAAGGGTCCCGTCGCGGTGGTGGAATGCTATCAGAAGATACCCTGCAACCCCTGCCAGACCGCGTGCCCGTTCGGCGCGATCAATATCGGCGACGATATAAACAACATCCCCGAGCGGGATGAAAACGTATGCACCGGCTGCGGCATGTGCGTGGCGAAATGCCCCGGGCTCTCGATAATGATCGTCGACGGCTCCAAATCGCCCGATACGGTCGAGTTCCGCATCCCCTACGAATTCCTGCCCCTGCCCGAGGCGGGGGAGAGGGTGATCGGTCTTGACCGCGCCGGCAAGCCCGTCTGCGAGGCAAAGGTCATAAGGGTGATGAATCCCGCCTCCTTCGACCGCACGCCCGTCGTAACGCTGGAGGTCGACAGGAAATACCTCTACGACTTCAGAAATTTCAGAAGGGAGGCGTGATCTAATGGACGAGAACACCATCATCTGCCGCTGTTCCGATATCACGCTCAAGGATATCAGGGACCTTATCGCCCAGGGATACACCACCTATGACGAGATAAAGCGCATCACCCGCATCGGCATGGGCCCCTGCCAGGGCAAGACCTGCGGTCAGCTCGTTCTCAGGGAGATAGCGAACGCCACCGGTCAGAACATTGCCGATCTCAAGTTCCACAACATCCGTCCCCCCGTGGTCGGTGTAAAGCTCCATCTTATTGCGGAGGAGGCGGAAAGAAATGAAGACTAAAGCGGATATAGTCATAATCGGCGCCGGTATGTCCGGCTGTTCCATCGCGTACAACCTTGCCAAAAGGGGCGCGAAGAACGTAGTCGTGCTTGAAAAGAGCTTCATCTGCTCCGGCTCCACGGGCGCCTGCGGCGCGGGCTTCCGTATGCAGTGGGGCACCGAGATGAACTGCCGTATGTCCAAGTTCTCCACCGAGTTCTTCGAGCATGCGAACGACATTCTGGAGTATGACGGCGATATCGAGCTCCGCCAGAGCGGCTACCTCATGATCGCCGATACGGAGAAGGAGCTCACCCAGTTCAGGAAGAACATCGAGGTGCAGCACGCCTGCGGCATCCCCTCTCGCATGGTCTCGCTCGAGGAGGCGAAGGAGATCGTCCCGCATCTCAACACCGATATCCTCTCCGGCGCGGCCTACTGCCAGAAGGACGGCTTCCTCAATCCCCACAAGACCACCGACGCGTTCTACAAGGCGGCGAAGCGCCTCGGCGTCGAGTTCAATACGTATACCGAGGTCACCGGCATAAAGGTCGAGCACGGCCGTATCGTCGGCGTCGAGACCAATAAGGGCTATATCGAGACCCCGATCGTCGTCAACGCGGCGAACGCCTGGTCCCAGGGCATCGCAAAGATGGTCGGCGTGGATCTGCCGCTCTATTCCGAGCGTCACCAGATTCTCGTCACCGAGCCCGTCGAGCCGATGCAGGATCCGATGGTCATGGCGTTCAACCTCAATCTGTATGTGCAGCAGACGCCGCACGGCTCGTTTATCATGGGCCGCAGCGACTCCTCCGAGCCGAAGGACCTCAGAAGGACCTCCTCGTGGCACTTCCTTGAGGAAATGGCAAAGACGATCGATCAGGTGCTGCCGGCGATCGGCAAGCTGCGCGTCATCCGTCAGTGGGCGGGGCTATACAACATGTCTCCGGACCGCCAGCCCATCTACGACAAGGTGGAGGGCGTAGAGGGCTTCTACGTCGCGGTCGGCTTCAGCGGACACGGCTTCATGTTCGGTCCCGTCACCGGCACCGTCATGTCCGAGATGATTCTCGGGATGGAGCCCACCATCGACGCCTCGCGGCTCAAATTGAGCCGCTTTGCCGAGGGCAATCTGTTCACCGAACCGTCCGTCGTATAAGCGGACCGACTAAGATCAAAAGACCGCCAAACCGGCGGTCTTTGTTTTTTGCTGCGGGAGAGAAAAAAGTTTTTCCGGTTTTAATTTCGTTTTAGGAAGCGCGGGTATGATGATGCCATCAAAGAAAGCGAGGACACGCAAATGGAAAGCATTCAAACGCCGATCACCGTTATGAAACGGTACGAATGGAAGTATATCCTGAGCGCGGCGCAGACGGATGCATTCGTCGCGCGCCTCGAGGGACACATGGAGCCGGACGCATACGGACTGACCACGATCGCGTCGCTCTACTACGACACGCCGGACTACCGGCTGATCCGCGAATCGATCGAGAAGCCGGAGTTCAAGGAAAAGATCCGCCTTCGCGCCTACGGCCGTGCAACCGACCGCACGCCGGTATATCTCGAACTCAAGCGCAAGGCGTACGGCATCGTGTACAAGCGCCGCGTGCAGGCGACGGTGCCGGAGGCGGAGCAGTTCTTTTCCGGCACGCTGAACCTCGACGAGAGCGGGCAGATCGACCGCGAGATCACGTACTTCCGCGATTACTATCACACGCTCGTTCCCGCGTGCATGATCCTGTACGACCGCACTGCATACTGCGAGCCGGACGGCGATCTGCGTCTCACGATCGACCGCAACCCGCGCTACCGCGTCGATGCGTTCCGCTTCGACAGCGATCCGGTCGGAAAGCCGCTGCTGCATGCGGGCGACACGATCCTGGAACTGAAGGTGCAGGACGTGATTCCGCTGTGGCTGGTGCAGATCCTGTCGGACCTCAACATCAAGCGGGGAAGCATTTCGAAGTACGGAGAAGCGTTCCGCCGCGAGCATTTGCTTGCAATTTGAGAGAAAGGATGATATATAATGTTTGAATCGATTTATTCTTCGACCGTTACCGCGTCGCAGTTTTTCCTGATGGCGGGCGTCGCCGTGCTGTGCGGCGTGCTGTTTGCGATCATTATGGCAAGGCGTGTGCGCTCCAGCAAGCGCTTCTTCATCGTCGTTTCGCTGATCCCGTTCGTCGTCGGCGCGGTCATCACGTTCGTGAACGGCAACATCGGCGCGGGCGTCGCGATCGGCGGCGCGTTCAGCTTGATCCGGTTCCGCTCGGCGCAGGGCTCGGCGGACGAGATCGCGGCGATCCTGATCGCCATGGGCGCGGGCATCGCGTTTGGCATGGGATACCTTGCGTACGGCGTGATCATCCTGCTCTCGCTCGCGCTGCTGTATTTCCTGTTCGCATCGCTGAAGCTGTTCGACAGCAAGACGATGCAGGAGGAACGGCTTTTGAAGATCACAGTACCCGAATCGCTCGAGTACACGGACATGTTCGACGACACGTTCGCGCGCTACCTAAAGAGCAGCGAGCGCCTCGGCGTCAAGACGACGGGGATGGGTTCGATGTTCCGCCTGTCGTATCTGGTTCGCATGAAGGACCAGAAGGAGGAAAAAGCGTTCATCGACGAATTGCGCACCCGAAACGGAAACCTCGAAATCTCCCTGCTTCCGTACAGCGAGCAGCAGGGACAGCTCTAAGGCACAATGCCGGAAAGGAAACAGCCATGAAACGGAACTTGAGACTTCTTGCAGCAGCGGTCGCCCTGCTTTTGTCGGCGGCATGTTCGTTCGGGGGCGTCGCGGCGACGGTACCCGATTCGCAATCGGAGCAGATCGCAGTCGTCGCAGGCGAAGATACGATCGTCCGGGACGCGGATGTGAGCGCAGCGGTCGCGGACAGCACGCCGCTCGCCGATCCGGCCGATGAAACGAAGGTCAGCACCGACGACTTTTCAGTCAGCGGTGAGTCGGGCGAGATCCTGCCGGACGGTTCGGTTTACACGATCACCGCGGCGGGCGAGTACACGCTCTCCGGCGCGCTCAGCGACGGGCAGATCGTCGTGAATGCGGGCGAGGACGACGAGGTCAAGCTGATTCTCGACGGCGCTTCGATCGCGTGCAGCTTCGGCGCGCCGATCCGCGTTGACAGCGCGGGCGACGTGACGGTCAAGGCGGAAAAGGATACGTACAACACGGTCACCGACCTGCGCACCGGCAGCGCGGAGAACGTCGAGGACGATGCGGCGATCTTCTCTTCGAGCGATCTGAAGCTCGCGGGAACCGGGACGCTGATCGTCGAGACCGCGTTTGACAACGGCGTGAAGTCGAAGGACGATCTGTCCGTCAAGAACCTGACGCTCAAGGTCAGCGCGAGCGGCAACGCTCTGAAGGGCAACGATTCGGTCGAGATCAAGTCCGGCAATCTCATCCTGATCTCTACCGCGTCCGACGGCGTCAAAACCGAGAATTCCGACGTCTCGTCCAAGGATAAGCAGCGCGGCACCGTCTCGATCACGGGCGGACAGGTCGACATCTATGCGGCGTGCGACGGCATCAGCGCGGCGTACAACGTTGAGATTTCCGAGGAGGAATCGTGCGTCGTCAACATCTATACCGCATCCTATGCCGAGGAAAACGCGAGCGCGGCGGTTTCGGAGCGCTATCTCATTGTACCCGGCTCTTTGTACACCGAAGCATGCGACTACTACGCATACCTCTACAACGACGACGATGCGGCGGGCGTATACGTGAAGTGCACCTATGAGACGATGATCTACGGCGGACGTACCCCGTATTACGGACTGGTGTTCCGGCTTGCGGACGGCTATTCGAACATCCTGTTCCACATGGTGGACAGCGGCGCGACGCCCGACGGCGAGAACTATAAGGCGTCGACCGCGGGCGAGACCGTCAACGCGGCGATGAACGGGTACCTGATCACCTCGGTTTCCGGCGGTCTGATCGCCGGTGACTGGGTGCAGATCTCCGACGGCGGTGATTCGTCCAAGACGACCTATTCGTCCAAGGGCGTGAAGGCGGAGAACGAGATCATCATCGACGGCGGCGTCATCACCGTTTATGCGGGCGACGACGGTCTGCACGCGAACGGCGGCACCGCTTTGGAGAACGGCGAGACGGGTCTCGGCAGCATCACGGTCAACGGCGGCGAGCTCACGATCACCAGCGCGGACGACGGCATGCACGCCGACAACGCGCTTACGATCAACGACGGCACGGTCCTGATCGTCGAATCGCACGAAGGGCTCGAAGGCAATACCGTCACGCTGAACGGCGGTACGGTGTACGTCGACGCGGACGACGACGGGATCAACGCCTGCAAAGGCGCGGAGACGCCGATGGTGTACATCAACGGCGGGTTCGCCCAGATCCGCACCGGCGCGGGCGACACCGACGCGATCGACTCCAACGGCAGCTTCGCGATGCGCGGCGGCACGGTGCTCGTGCTCGGCGGCTCGCAGAACGGCGGCATGTCCGGTTCGGTCGACGTGGACGGCACGGTTTCGGTCACGGGCGGCACGATCGTCGCGCTCGGCGGCATTTGCCAGATCCCGCAGTCCGGCTCGGTCAATACCTACGTTTCGAGCGGCACGCAGTTCTCCGAAGGCGCGTATACCTTAAAGGATGCGGGCGGCAGCACGATCTTCTCGTTCACGCTGAGCGGTTCGTACAGCTCCTGCTGGATCGCGTCCGACGCGTTTGCGCTCAACGGCTCGTACGTGCTCGACCGTGACGGCAGCACGGTGCTTTCGTGGACGCAGTCGTCCTCGACCGAAGGCGCAACCGGCAATTACGGCGGCTTCGGCGGCTTCGGCGGCGGAGGACACGGCGGCGGAGGACACGGCAGAAGATAATAAAAAACACCTCCGGGTGGGTGTGCCGGAGATGTCGGCTGCCGCAGGCGTTATGCCTGCGGCGGCTATTTTTTTATCGTTCGCTGAATACGGCTTCGACGGTCAGGGATGCGCCGTCGTTCGATCCGGCATGAATCCTGCCGCCGTGCATCTCCGTCACCGCTTTGGCGATGGCGAGCCCGAGCCCGAATCCGCCGGTCTCCGAATTGCGCGAGCTGTCTGCGCGATAGAACCGGTCGAACAGACGGTCGGCGTTTCCCTTTTCGATGTTTTCTGCGCTGTTGGTGACCGAAAGGCGGATCTGCTTGCCGCTCTTTTTGAGCGTCAGGACGATCGAACCGCCCTCCGGCGAGTACTTCATGGCGTTGTCGAGCAGGATCGAAACGAGCTTGCGGATCGATTTTTCGTCGCCCTTTAGGGTCAGAAGCGGGGCGATTTCGGTCTCGAAAGTCTTGCCCTGCGTGCGCGCGATCGACCGGAACGGCTGCGCGGTCTCCTCGACGACCTCGGACAGCAGGAAGTCCAGCATCTGCGGCTTCGCGGTCTCCTCGGTCTTGGAAAGGAAAATCAGATCGTTGGTCAGCGTGGCGAGCCGATCCGCCTGACGGCGGATGTCGTTGAGCCATTCGCTGTCCGGCACGTCCGCTTCGAGCACGTCGGCGTCCGCGCGGATGATCGTGATCGGCGTTTTCAGCTCGTGACCGGCGTCGGTGATGAACTGCTTTTGCTTTTCATAGCTTTGCGCGATCGGCTGCACGACCCTGCCGGAGATCAGAAGCAGCAGCAGGAAAACGGTTGCAAAGCCCGCGAGCGAAATGAGACAGCTGGTCAGCAGAAAGTCGCGGGCGGTGTCCAGCTCCACCTCGCGGTTCAGGAAAATCCAGCGCATGCCGTCGTTCGTCGGGATGCCGAGATAGCGGTAATCGTTCGAAAACCCGCGGCGTCTGCCCGCATTCGCCGCGTCGGTCGCCATCGAAAGCGCCGTTTTTTCATCGACGGTCACGACGTTGCGAAGATCGACTTCCGCGACCTCGCCGTCGCCGGACAGCAGCACCGAGAAGTAGCGGGACTGGTACGGCCGCTCGCCCGAATAGTCGTGCCGCGCGCCGGGCGTCTTGCCGACGGGCGGCTCGGTCCCGTCCTTTTTGCCGAACGTGAAGTGACTCGGCGCGTTGCCGTCGAGCTCGGAGAGCGTATCGAGCGTGTCGTCCGCCTCACGCACCAGACTGCGGTAGTTCAGAATGTTGATGACGAAGATCAGCACGGCGAGCACGATGAACAGCGAGAGCATCGCCGCCAGCACGAACTTTCTCCGGAGCTTTTTAATCATGGTCCACCTCCAGATAGTATCCGGCGCCGCGCTGCGCCTTGATCTTCACGTTCGCGCCGACCGCGTCGAGCTTCTTGCGCAGATACGAAATGTACACCCAGACGACGTTCAGCTCGGCTTCGCTCTCATATCCCCAGATGCGGTCCATGAACGCGTCGGTCGAGAGCAGCCGTTTCGGGTTCCGCATCAGCATTTCGAGCATTTGAAACTCCTTGCCCGCAAGCTTAAAGCGTCCGCCGGGACCGGAAAGGTCGTAGGTCGCGCAGTCGAGCGTCAGGTTGCCGACCGAAAGCGTCGCGTCCGCCTGCACCGCGGATACGCGCGTCATGGCGCGGATGCGGGCTAAAAGCTCTTTGGTGTCGAACGGCTTTGTGAGATAATCGTTCGCGCCGGAGTCGAGCCCGAGCACCTTGTCGTCGATCTCGGAACGCGCGGTCAGCATCAGCACCGGCGTCTTGTTTCCGGCTTCGCGCATGCGCTTCAGGACCGTGAAGCCGTCGACCTTCGGCATCATGACGTCGAGGATCACGCCGTCATAGTTTTCGGTGGCGAGGTAGTCCAGCGCATCGGCGCCGTTGTAGACCGCGTCGACGGAATAATTGTTCTTTTTGAGGATCGCGCACACCGCGCGCGACAGCGATTTTTCGTCCTCCGCGAATAACAGACGCATACCGCTCCTCCCGAATCTGCTTTTTTCAATCATATCATATCTTTGCGAAAAAAGCATCAAAAAGTTTGTCCCGGTTTAGGTTCGTTTAGGGTTAACGTCGTACGATACAGACAAGAAAAAGAGAGGTGATGCATATGAAGATACCCAGATACGGTTTTGCGGTCCTGTTCGGGCTTGCGCTGTTGGCGTTTACCGGATATCTCCTCGCCGATACGGTTCTGATCAAACGCGTGTATTCGACCGCGGCGGAGGAGCCTGCGGCGCAGACGGTTTCGACGCAAGCCGCAGAAGAATCGGACGAAATCGCAATCGTCACGGCGGAACCGGACGAAGCATCCCCGACGGCGGAACCGGCGCAGGCGGCGGAGCCGGTCACGACCGATACGACGTATTCGGACGGAAACATCTCCGTGCAGCTTTCGACGTACCGGCTCTCGGAAACGACGGTCTACGTCGCGGATGTGCGGCTCTCCTCGGCGGATTATCTCAGGACCGCGCTTGCCGAGAACAGCTACGGACGCAACATCACCGAAAAAACCTCCAGCATGGCGTCCTCGGTCAATGCGATCCTTGCGATCAACGGCGATTGCTACGGCGCGCAGCGATCCGGCTACGTGATCCGCAACGGCGTGCTGTACCGCAGCACGTCGGGCGGCGGCGAGGACCTTGTGATCTATGCGGACGGTTCGTTCGGCATCATCAACGAGGATGACGTGACCGCAGAGGACCTGCTCGCGTCCGGCGCGCGGAACGTGCTCAGCTTCGGTCCGGCGCTTGTGGAAGACGGCGAAATTGCCGTTTCGGAGAACGACGAGGTGGGCAGGGCGATGGCAAGCAATCCGCGCACGGCGATCGGCGTGATCGACGATCTGCACTATGTGTTCGTCGTGGCGGACGGACGTACCAGCGACAGCGACGGACTTTCCCTCCATGAGCTTGCGACATTCCTGCAGTCGATCGGCTGCAAGACCGCCTACAACCTCGACGGCGGCGGCTCGTCCTCGATGGTGTTTCTCGGAACGCTCGTCAACAACCCCGCAAACGGCAGAAAATCCAGCGAAAGGAGCGTGAGCGACATTGTCTACATCGGTTACGGCGCGTAAACGCAATCCACAGCAAAAGCTGATTCTTTGGGATCTGTCGGCAACCCTGTTCTGCGCGCTTTTCGGCGCGGTCTACGAACTGTTCGGTCACGGCGTATATTCCTACGGCATGCTCTATGCCTTCGCATTTCCGCTCGTGCTCGGCGTGACGCCGCTGCTTCTCATCACGATGCTGCGTTTGCCGTATCCGAACCGGTTTGCGCGCGGCGTGTATCATGCGGGGATCGCGACGCTGACCGTCGGCAGCCTTGTCACCGGCGCGCTCGAGATCTACGGCACGACGAATCCGCTGACGCTGGTTTACTGGATCGTCGGCGCCGCACTTGCTGCGATCGGCGCGGCGGCATACCTCGTTTCGACGCTCCGGAACAGAAACAGGGTCGCGGCTTAAGCCGTGAGATTCTGAAAATTGCCGCGCTCCTTCCGCGCGGTCCCATACGTTCCGAAAACGCACGTTTTGAATCGGAATCTGTCAGCACGCTTTGAAAATTGTTCGCTTTCTGTCATGTTTGCGCTGTAAGCCGCGTAAAGTTTGACAGCAAGGGGGGAATCGGAATGAAGCTTGACGAAATGAAGGTGCAGTACGACAGAACGCGAGACGGGTTTACGAAGGAATCGGATTTTGCCGTCCGGTCCGAACGAAAGCTGCCGAAGATCAATATCAACGGGATCGCCGTGAAGGTCGGTCTCTGCGCGGGCGTTCTGGCGCTTGCGTTCATCGTGCGGGCGTTCGGCGTCGGCGCGCCGAAGGATCAGACGGTCGAGGTCTCGTCCCGTTCGGAAGGAACGGAGGAAAACGAAAAGAAGGACGTTCCCGGGAGCCTGAAATACGTGGATACGTCACATGCGAAGTGGACGGCGCCGGTCAGATCGAACGATATCGAGCTGATGCTCGAAGGCCGGATGCTCCGCTTCACGGCAGGCGGTACGGCGGTATCGTCGTGCATGGACGG
>JAEEGJ010013313.1_pt1 | contig 19994 bp, 18 predicted proteins | sample 8958761 | NCBI WGS metagenome assembly JAEEGJ01 (sample SAMN16246546, study PRJNA631951) | gut metagenome | biome: gut microbiome; feature: rumen; material: RS-attached | host: Bos | place: Iran: Karaj | collected 2018-10 | reverse complement strand
AGAGCGTCCGCCAGATGCAGGAGATCGTCAAGATGGCCCGCAACACCCCGCACAACCACGGCCTCTTCTACTGGAACCCCTGCTGCCGCCCGCGCGGCTACAAGCTCGGCGCCTTCGACATGGAAGGCAAGCCGACCGGCATCATGGAAGCCTACGTGGCGAAGTAGCCCGGAATCAGCCTACCAAGACTTTTTTGTAACCCAGCCGGTGCAGCTCGATGGCTGCACCGACGCGGTACAGGACCGTGTAGGCACGGGCGAGCAGGTAGAAGCCGCGTGCCGTCTGAGTCTCGACACCCTCGTGCTGCAGCAGCCCGAGCACGGCGAGGGCGCAGCTCTGCAGGGTGTCGGAAATCTTCTTCGCCTCGGGGCTGTCCAGCGGCAAGCCGAGCACGTCACGCAGGATGTGCTCGTCCATGTCATCCCAGCCGCGGGAGCCATACCAGCTGCGGTAAGGGGCTTCCTTGTAGCGGTGCCAGTCGGCATCCCAGCCCCAGGCCACGCCCAGGCCGAGGAAGCCGGCCCAGGCAAGGGCGGCCTCGGGATAGTCGTTGAAATTGACCACCGCGTCGGCGATGTAATCCTTGATATAGCGGTCCCACAGCCCGTCGATGTCGGGGTTGCGGACGAGTTCGGCCGGGAGCATCCCCGCGCCGCTGCAGACCTTGACGAGCCCGTCTTCGAGCAGCTGCTCGAAACGGTCCAGGTCCCGGGTATCTTGGGTATTCTGCATCAGATTCTCCTGACTTTGACGACCTGGCGCAGGTTGGACACCTGTGAGATGACCTTGTCCAGTTCGGCGCTGGAGGGCACCAGCAGGCGGATGGTGATCTCGTAGGTCCCGGAGCGCAGGTTCTCCTTGACGTTGAAGGCACGCATCGACACCTTGAACTGGCCGATGACGTCCATGATGGCGCTGAGCACGGGATGGTCCAGCTCGGCCGTGACCGCCAGCGTGCACTGGAAGCCGCCGGCGGCGGGGTTGTCCTGCCAGACGACTTTCTGGATGCGGTAAGGGAAGCGCTGGATCAGCTGGGCGGCGTTGGGGCAGGAGATGCGGTGGATCTTGATGCCCTCCGTGCGGGTCACGAAACCGAACACGTCGTCCCCGAAGACCGGGTTGCAGCACTTGGACATCTTGTACTCCAGACCCTTGACATTCTTGGCGTTGATCACGAGGATGTCGTCGGAGGTGGTGCCGGCGTAGCCGGTGCGCACCGGCGTCTCCGGCGCCGCTTCGACCTGCGTCTGTACGCTGCGTTCCTGCTGTGCGTTCTGCTTCTGCAGGATGAAGGCCTTGATGTCGTTGACATCCACTTCCTCGCGGGAGATGGCGGCCATGAACGGCAGGATGGAGGGATACTTGTGCGCCTTGAGGTACTCCGTCATCCAGTCGTCGGGGAATTCGAGCTTCCAGTTGCGCAGGCGCCGGCCCAGGATCTCGCGTCCGTCGGCCGCGGCCTTGCGCTCGACGGCGTCCAGCTCCTGCTTGATCTTGGTGCGGGCCTTGGAGGTCACCACCCAGCCCAGCCAGTCGCGGTTGGGGCGCTGGTCCTTGCGGGTGAGGATCTCTACCACGTCGCCGGTCTTGAGCTTCTCCCGGATCGGGACGGCCCGGCCGCCGACCTTGCCTCCGGTACAGTGGCATCCCAGCCCCGAGTGGATGTTGAAAGCGAAGTCGAGCACGGAGGCGCCGGCGGGGAGGATCCGGAGCTCGCCGCTCGGGGTGAAGACGAAGATCTCCTTGTCCGGCGGGGCAGGCATCTCCTCGGCGGACATGTCCAGCGGGTGCTCCAGCACGTCGCGCACGGACTGCAGCCAGCGGTCGATGGAGGCTTCGTGGCGGATGCCCTTGTAGGCCCAGTGGGCGGCATTGCCGCTCTCGGCCTCGATGTCCATCCGCCGGGTGCGGATCTGGACCTCGAGCGCCTGGCCGCTGCGGTTCTTGACGGTGATGTGCAGGGACTCGTAGCCGTTGGGGCGCGGGGTGGTCAGCCAGTCGCGCAGGCGTTTCGTGTCAGATTCGTATTCTTCCGTCACATAGGAGAATACCTTCCAGCAGAGGTCTTTCTCCACCTTGGGGTCGTCCTCGCAGTCGATGATGAAGCGGATGGCGAACACGTCGTAGACCCCTTCGAAGGGCACCTTCTGCACCTGCATCTTGCGGTAGATGGAGTAGGCGCTCTTGGTGCGGACCTTCAACTTGTAGACGATGCCGGCGTCGGATAGTTTCTTCTTCAGCGGTTCGATGAACTCGGCCATGATCTGCTCCCGGTCCTTCTCGGTGGCGGCGAGCTTGTTGGTGATGGCACGGTACTGCTCCGGGTCGGCGTGGCGGAACCAGATGTTGCCGAGTTCGTTGTTGATGTTGTACAGGCCGAGCTGGTGGGCCAGCGGCATGTAGAGCATCAGGGTCTCGAGGAGTTTCTGGTCCCGGGAGGTCTTGGGAAACATCTGCAGGCCGCGCATGACTTCCAGCCGGTCGGCGATCTTGAGCACGATGACGCGCGGGTCCTTGGAGTACTCGACGATCAGCCGTTTGTAGTTCTCGGCCTCCAGACGGGTGTCGCGCGGCTTGATGGTCGAGATCTTGTTGAGACCGTCCACGATCGTAAGGACATCCTGCGGGAAGGCGCTGATGTCCACGTCCCTGTGGATGCGGGTGGCTTCGTGGAGATAGACCGCGGCCACGCACTCCGCCGGCAGTCCGATCTCGTCTTCGACGATGCGGGCCACGTTGTCAGGGTGCGTCATGAACGGGGAACCGTCCCAGCGCTGCTCGGCCCCCAGGACCTCCAGCGCCAGTTTGCGGGCATTCTCGACCAGATTCTCCATATAGCTACCGATTTAGCCGATAACAAATATAATCATTTTTCCGGAATAACCCTCTCTCCCGGAGAGCTGCAGGGATGCTGCTGGTGCTGGCATCGTCCCTGGATTTGGACCTATGCCGGCATTTTACCCCTTTTTTGCAGGCAGGGGTACAGTAGATGGGACGATGCCGGCACTCCGGTGGCGATGGCGAAGGGAATTGCAAAGACGCAGGGGAATGGTTATCTTTGCAGACTTTATGAAATTCCAGCTCGAATCCGAATACAAGCCCGCCGGCGACCAGCCGGAGGCCATCAACCAGCTCTGCTCCGCCCTGGAGGCAGGGGTGAGAGACGTGACGCTGCTGGGCGTCACGGGCTCGGGCAAGACCTTCACGATGGCGGGCGTGATCGAGCGCTTGCAGCGCCCGGCGCTGATCCTGAGCCACAACAAGACCCTGGCGGCCCAGCTGTACGGCGAATTCAAGTCCTTCTTCCCGCACAATGCGGTGGAATACTTCGTCTCCTACTACGATTACTACCAGCCGGAGGCCTATCTCCCGACGACCGATACCTATATTGAGAAGGACCTCAGCATCAACGACCAGATTGAGAAACTGCGCCTGAGCGCCGCCAGCGCCCTGCTGAGCGGGCGGCGCGACGTGATCGTGGTCAGCTCCGTGTCCTGCCTCTACGGCATCGGCAACCCCGAGGACTTCCACGCCCAGACCGTGCCGGTGCGGCGGGGGGAGACCCGCAGCCTGACCGGGCTGCTCTACCGCCTGGTGGATGCCCTCTACAACCGTACCGAAGTGGAGTTCAAGCGGGGGACCTTCCGGGTGCGCGGGGACACGGTGGACGTGTACCTCGGCGGGTCGGACGATGCCGTGCGCATCGAGTTCTTCGGCGACGAGGTGGACGGCCTGAGCCTGATCGACCCGGTGACCGGCGCCAAGCGTGAGGATATCGACGAGATCAACATCTACCCGGCCGGCAACTTCGTGACCACCAAGGAACGGGCGGCCCTCGCCGTCTCCCATATCCAGGATGACCTGGTCCGCCAGATGGAGTATTTCGAGAGCGTGGACAAGGGCCTGGAAGCCAAGCGCCTCAAGCAGCGGGTGGAGTACGACCTGGAGATGATCAAGGAGATGGGCTACTGCCCGGGCATCGAGAACTACTCCCGCTATTTCGACGGCCGCAAGGAGGGGCAGCGCCCCTTCTGCCTGATCGACTATTTCCCCAAGGACTTCATCACCTTCGTGGACGAGAGCCACGTCACGCTCCCGCAGGTCCATGCGATGTACGGCGGCGACCACAGCCGCAAGAGCGTGCTGATCGAGTACGGCTTCCGCCTGCCGGCGGCGGCCGACAACCGCCCCCTGAAGTTCGAGGAATTCGAGGCCCTGACCGGCCAGAAGGTCTATGTGAGCGCCACGCCGGCGGACTATGAACTGGAGAAGTCCGAAGGCCTTGTGGTCGAGCAGGTGGTCCGGCCGACCGGCCTGCTGGATCCGCCCATCCAGGTGCGGCCCACCAAGAACCAGGTGGACGACCTCGTAGAGGAGATCCGCGTGCGGGCGGAGCGCGACGAGCGCACGCTCGTCACCACGCTCACCAAGCGCATGGCGGAAGAACTGGACGAGTACCTGCGCCGCATCGGCGTGCGCGTACGCTACATCCATTCCGACGTGGACACGGCGGAGCGGGTGGAAATCATCGAAGACTTCAAGAACGGACTCTTCGACGTGCTGGTGGGCGTGAACCTGCTGCGCGAGGGCCTGGACATCCCGACCGTGTCGCTGGTCGCCATCCTGGACGCCGACAAGGAAGGTTTCCTGCGCACGACGCGCGCCCTGACGCAGACGGCCGGCCGCGCGGCGCGCAACGTCAACGGCCTGGTCATCATGTACGCCGACCAGATCACCCCTTCGATGGAGCAGACCATCCGGGAGACGGACCGCCGGCGCAAGAAGCAGATCGAATACAACAAGCTGCATCACATCACCCCGAAGCAGATCGAGGTGAAGCAGAATATCCTGGCGGGCGAACTGACCGCCCGGGGCGACGGGAAACCCGTCCGCCCGGGCCTCGCGAACGGGACGACCGGCCGGGTCAGCGCCCCCAATTCCTACGACGATCCCACCTACATTCCGAATCCTTCCGACCTGGGCCGCGGGACGGTCAGCGTCGGTTTCGGCCACGACTCCAAGCGGCAGGCCGGCGACGCCTTCCGGGACGGCTATGTCACGGCAGACCTGGCCGCCGTCCTGCAGGATCCGGTCATCCGCTCCATGTCCCGTGAACAGGTCGAGAAGATGGTTGAGGAAGACCGTCGCCGGATGAAGAAGTCCGCGGCGGAACTGGACTTCGCCGAGGCGGCCCGCTATCGCGACGAGATGTGGGCCCTGCAGGAGTATCTCAAAGTGTGGAAAGATAAATGACCCGGGGCAGGATAGCGTGTTTCCTCTTTGCGGTCATCGCCCTGCTGGCGGTGCTCTGTGCCGTTTTCCCGTCCGAAGGCCTGCTGGGCCTGCGCTTCCCGCGGCTCGGCGAGGTGCTCTCCGGCCCGGGCCCGAAGGGGCCCACGCCGGAGGAGCTGCTGGAGCAGCGGCGCCAGGCGGTGCTGGCCGCCGAGCGGGATGAATTCCTGGCTTTCTTCGAAGCGGACCCGTCCCGGTTCTACCTGCCGGATGATGACCCTGCATTCTTTGATTCCCTCTTCGTCGCCCTGGACAGCGCGACGCGGACGCCGCTGCGCATCATCCACTACGGCGACTCCCAGATCGAGGAAGACCGCATCTCGGGGACCATCCGGAGCCGCCTGCAGGCGCGTTTCGGCGGGAGCGGCCCCGGGATGATGCCGGCCCGCGAATACGCCACGCGCCAGGTCGGCGGCGGGGCTTCCGTCGCGCTGGAGCGCTTCTTCATCTTCGGGGATCCGGCCTACCGGGCCGGCATCCGCCAGTACGGGCCCTACGGCGACTTCGTCCGCCTGGACACGGCCGCCGTACTGTCCTATTATCCCGTGCAGAGCCGGGGGGAGGAACGCTGCACCTTCGACCAGGTCACCCTGGTGGCCGGCAACCTGCGAAGCGACCTTCACATCCGCAGCCGCGGGGACACCCTCACCGCGGAGCCCGGCGAGCCGCTGGTCCTGGCGCGCTTCGCGCTGCCGGACAGCTCGCGGCGCGCCTCGCTGACCGTGTCCGGCTACGCGGACCTCTACGGCGTGCTGCTGGACGGCAAGTCCGGCGTGCGGCTGGACAACGTGGCGATGCGCGGCAGCGGCGGCACCTTCTTCACCGCCATGGACGCCGCGCAGCTGCGCGCTTTCTTCGAGCAGGAGAACGTCCGCCTGCTCCTGCTCCAGTTCGGCGGCAACAGCATCCCGATGTTCCGGACGGACAAGGCCGTCTCGGACAACCTGGAGGCGGTCCGCCGGCAGATCCGGTACCTGCAGGGCCTGGCGCCGCAGGCGAAGATCGTCTTCATCGGCCCTTCGGATATGTCCACGACCGTGCGCGGCCGGCTGCAGACCTACCCGCGCCTGCCGGCCTTCGTCGATTCCCTGAAGCAGTCCGCCACACAGTGCGGGGCTGCCTATTGGGACATCTACGGCGCCATGGGCGGGGAGAATTCCATGCAGGCCTGGGGGGCGGCGAAGCCCCCGCTGGCCGGTCCGGACTTCATCCATTTCACGCTCGCCGGCGCGAAGCGGGTCGGCGAGATGTTCTGCGACTCGTTCTTCCTGTATTATGACTATTACCGTTGGCGCAAGGAACATGAAAACTGACACTGCGGGCTTGACCTCCGTCATTCCGGGCCTGACCTCCGTCATTCCGGGCCTGACCTTCGTCATTCCGGGCTTGACCCGGAATCTCCTCCTATTCCTCCTCACCCTGTGCAGCTTCTCCCTCCGCGCGCAGGAACTCCCTGCGTGCGTGCACCGCGAGGCTTCCGCCCTGGTCATCCCGGGGGAGCGGAGCGCGCTGGACTCGCTCTACTCCCGGCTGGACTCGCTGCTCGCCACGGGGGAGGGCAACCTCAACATCTGGCATATAGGCGGCTCCCACGTGCAGGGAGCCATCTTCCCGAACCGCATCCGGGACGACATCGACTCGCTGACCCTGCGCGGCGACCGCGGGTTCCTCTTCCCGCTGGCGCTGGCCGGGACCAATACCGACCGGTCCTACCGGATCACGGCCACGGGGACGTGGGAAGCGCCGATCCTGACCAAGACCACCAAGCTCCGCCGCCCCCGCTACGGGATCACCGGCTACGGGGCGCGGACGGACAGCCCCGATGCGTCGGTCGCCTTCCGGCTCAATCCCGACGGTGGTGACCGCTGGGAGTGCAGCCGCCTCCGCGTGCTGGGCTACGGCAGTTCGGAGCGGACCTATCCGTTCATAATCTGCCTGGCCGATACCCTGCGCTTCGACTTCGCCAGCCTGAGCTGCAGCTATATCTTCGACCTGCCGGCGCCCACGGACAGCGTCCTGGTGCAGTTCCGCATCCCGGCAGGGGAGGAGTTCGTGCTGAACGGCCTGCTGCCGGAGAGTTTCCGCCCGGGCGTCAACTATTTCGCCTCGGGCGTCAACGGGGCGGCCCTGCCTTCCTGGCTGGACAAGTGCGAGGACCTGGAGCGGGACCTGCAGCTCGTCCGTCCCGACCTCGCGATCTTCGGGGTGGGAATCAACGATTCCGCCACGACGGCCAGGGACTTCAAGCCGGAACGCTTCAAGGACAACTACCGCCGGCTGATCGCCATGGTCCGCCGGGTCAGCCCCGGCTGCGCCTTCCTCTTCATCACCAACAACGATAGCTACCGCTACGTGCGCCGCGGCATGACCTGGAACGCCAACGGCGCCGCGGTCCGCAAGGCGATGCTGGAACTCGCTGAAGAATACGGCGCCGCCGTCTGGGACCTGTACGGGGTCATGGGCGGCGCGCACTCCGTGGATGCCTGGCGCAAGGCCGGGCTTGCCAAGTCGGACCGCCTGCACTTCACGGACGCAGGCTATACGCTGCTGGCCGACCTGCTCGTGGAGGCCCTCAAGGAGGATTATCTCAATCACAGATAGGGGATGGACTGGAGTGGACTGGCAGGCTTTGCGCACCGGCTGTTCGGATTCGATCCGGACTCGCCGCTGCTGTTCACCCAGTTCTATTTCTGGGCGTTCTTCGCGCTGGTCTACGCCGTGTTTGCGCTGGTCGGCGACAAGCGCCTGCTGCGCAACAGCTTCCTCTTCTTCGTCAGCCTGTTCTTCTACTACAAGACCAGCGGCCTGTCAGTGCTGATCCTGGTCTTCGTGACCTGTTCGGACTTCTTCATCGCGCGCAGGATCGCCGCTTCGACCCGCTCCGGGCGCAAGAAGGCCTGGCTGGTGCTGAGCGTGTGCATCGACCTGCTGCTGCTCTGCTATTTCAAGTACGCCTACTTCTTCGCGGACTTCGTGCACTCGCTCACGGGCCTGGAGCTCCGGGTGGTCAACGTGTTCGGCGTCGTGGGCAACGCCCTGGCGGGCGGCGCGCCCTTCAGCGTGGACCGCATCGTGCTGCCGGTGGGCATCTCCTTCTTCATCTTCCAGGTGATCAGCTACACCGTGGACGTGTACCGGGGGGACGTTAAGCCGGTGGGGAACATCCTGGATTTCGGCTTCTACGTGAGTTTCTTCCCGCAGCTGGTGGCGGGGCCGATTGTGCGGGCAAGCGAGTTCATCCCGCAGCTCTACAAGCCTTTCTTCCTGGGGCGGAAGCAGTTCGGTATCGCCGTGTTCTGGATCCTGAACGGCCTGGCCAAAAAACTGGTCCTGAGCGACTACATCGCGGTGAACTTCGTGGACCGGGTGTTCGAGAACCCGCTGCTGTTCACGGGGTTTGAGAACCTCGCGGCGCTGTTCGGCTACTCCCTGCAGGTGTATGCCGATTTCTCGGGCTATACTGACATCGCCATCGGCGTGGCCATGCTGATGGGCTTCTACCTGCCGCAGAACTTCAACTCGCCCTACAAGGCCTCCAACCCGCAGGATTTCTGGCGGCGCTGGCACATGTCGCTGAGCCGCTGGCTGCGCAATTACCTCTACATCCCCTTGGGGGGCAACCGCAGCGCTTCTTTCGGCACCTGGTTCTGGATCCTGCTCTTCGCGGTGATCGCCGTCATCCTGTCCGGAACGTGGGTGGTGTCCGCCGTTTTCGTGGCGCTGGCGGCAGCGCTGGGGCTCGTGGCCTGGCTGCGGCCGGGGCGGCGCAAGCAGATCATCGCCAACATCAACCGCTTCATCACGATGCTGCTGGGCGGCCTGTGGCACGGCGCATCGTGGAACTTCATCATCTGGGGCGGGCTCAACGGCATCGGGCTGGTGGTGTACACCTTCTGGAAGGACATGGGCTGGGGACTGCGTTTCGGCGTGGTGACGCTGGTCACGGCGCTGGCCGGCGTGTTCCGCTGGACCCTGGGCGCGCCGGTCTGGAACCTGATCTTCGTCTGGGCCCTGGTCGTCTGGTCCGGGACGCTCGTGCGTTTCATCTACCATCTCTGCGGTGGCAAGGGCTGCAAGCAGTTGGGGTATCTCTGGGGCGTCGTGCAGACTTTCGTGTTCATCACCTTCACCCGCCTGTTCTTCCGCAGCGGCAGCAACCTCGACCCGGCGACGGCCAACGAGGTGGCCTGGCAGACGGCCCGGCGGATGGTGAACCAGATCGGCTCGGCCTGGAACTGGTCGGTCATCCCGGAGATCTGCGTTTCGTACTGGAAGGTCTTCGCACTGATAGTGGCCGGAATGGTCATCCACTGGCTGCCGGTGCGCTGGAAACGCTGGTACCGCCTCAATTTCGCGATGCTCCCGCTGCCGGTGATGGCGCTGGTGGTCGTGGCGGTGGTGTTTGTCGTCTACCAGTTCATCACGGCTGACCTGCAGGCGTTCATCTATTTCCAGTTCTAGTTTTCCGGGTCTTTTCCGCCGGCCACGCACGGAAACGGATCAGAATATCGTCGGGAACATCCGCTTGGATTTGCGGCTGATCAGCAGTGTGGGGAGCAGCGTGGCGAGCAGGATGATGACAACGAGCAGGATGCTGGAGAGGGCGGACCCGTCGTTCAGCCCTGTGATGGCTGACAGGAATTGCGCCCATCCGGTTTCGGAGAGCGTGACCGGGTGGAGGATCAGGTAGGCCGCCGCGGCGCCGCCGAGCAGCATGCCGGCGACGAAGACGACGAGCGCATGCCGGCGCGAGCGGCGGATCTCCCGGTCGCGGAACGCCTTGATCTGCTCCACGGCGGCGAGCCGGGCGTTCAGTTCCAGGGTGAAAGACGTGGCGTCGGTGGGCTTGGGGGCCGTCTGGCGGAAGAATTCTTTTATCTCGTTGTCCATTTCTCCAGGTATTCTTTGACGTGCCTGCGGCCGCGGGTCAGGTAGGCCCGGATGCTGCCGGCGGGGATTTCGAGGATGGCTGCGATCTCCTTGACAGGTTTGTCCTCCATGTAGAAGAGCAGCAGGGCGGCGCGCTCCTTGTCGGGAAGCCGCCCGATGGCCCGGTGGAGGTCCTCGTGGCGGAAGCGGCCGTCGGTGGCGTCCGGCCCGGCGAGCCGCTGCGCCGCCGGGTCGTCCAGCTGGGTGAGCGGCACTTTGCGCTTGCGCAGCCGGTCGATGAAGCAGTTGTAGGCGATGCGGAAGAGCCAGGTGCTGAAGCGCGCGGTGCCGCGGAAGGAGGACGAGGCCACGTAGGCATTCACGAGCGCGTCCTGCGCGATGTCGTCGGCCTCGGCCGGGTCACCGCACAGCGAGAGCAGGAACCTTCTCAGGGATTCCTGCTCGGCCGTGGCCAGGGTGATGAACTCCTCGCGGGTCACGCTCCGGGGCTACTCTTGTGCGTCTGCCTGCTCCCCGTCCAGTTCGACGAGTTCCTTCGCCCAGGTCCGCTTGCCGACGGCATAGGCGATGAAGAAGGCGATGCCGACAGCGATCAGGATGACGCACGGGAGGATGCAGAGAAGGATGATCATTTCGGGCTTGCTGCTGAAAGTGGCGGCCAATATGGTGAATACTATCCCCGCCAGCAGGCCGATGCCGGATGTGATGCATGCCGTGATCAGATATCCCATCAGTTTGTCTTTGGCGGTCCGTTCCTTGTGGCCGGCCTTGGCGGCACTCTCGAAGAAAGCCGGGTCCAGCTGCGCACCGTTTTCGAGGGCCTTCATCATCACTTCCGTCTTCTTGTCGATCTCGTGGCGGCGGGTGCGCAATGCGAGGGTGATCACGATGATCGGCAGGATCACGCAGATGCCGATAGGGATCAGAGCCTGAAATAAGTTCATAAAGATACGGTCTACGGCATCCCAGGGGGCCGATCCGCCATACGCCAACAACATCAAAGGGTTCATCATAACAAATACATTTTTAAATTCAACTTCACCCGTTAGACGGAACCCAGTCCCGAAAAGCTACAATGACTTTTATTTTTTATCGGACCTTGCTATCGCAATACCAGCAGCGCATGATGCCGTTCTCGGCCAGGCGGAAGCGGGGCTGGTGCTTCTCATTGTTGCAGATGCACTTGGCGTTGGTGCAGTGCAAGGCGGGATTGACGATGGGCGCTTCGTGCTCCGGCATCGTGTGTTCGGGGTCGTTCTTCCACTCCATCAGGCTGATGATCAGGGCCATACGGACAAGTTTCCCGTTTTCGACCTGGCGGAAATACGCCGCACGCGGGTCTTCGTCGACTTCGGTGAGGATCTCGTTGACGCGCGGCAGCGGGTGCAGCACGGCCATCTTGGGCTTGGCGAGCGCCATGCGGCGGGCGTCCAGCACGAAGCTGTCCTTGACGCGGTCGAACTCGTCCTCGTCGAGGAAGCGCTCCTTCTGCACGCGTGTCATATAGAGAACGTCCAGTTCCGGGATGGCTTCGTCGAGGCTGTCGGTCTCGCGGTACGCCACGCCCATCTTCTCGCAGACGTCCAGCTTGATATAGTCGGGCAGGCGCAGCTCGTCCGGGGCGATCAGCACGACCTTGATGCCGTGGTAGCGCGACAGGGCCTTGATCAGGGAGTGGACCGTGCGGCCGAAGCGGAGGTCGCCGCAGAAGCCGATGGTGATGTCGTCGATGTGGCCGAGCTCACGTTTGATGGTCAGCAGGTCGGTGAGCGTCTGGGTAGGGTGGCTGTGGGAGCCGTCGCCGGCGTTGATGATCGGGACCCGGGATACTTCGGATGCCACCAGCGGGGCGCCCTCGATGGGGTGGCGCATCGCGATGATGTCGGCGAAGCAACCCAGCACGCGCACGGTGTCCTGGACTGTCTCGCCCTTGGCGGCAGAAGAGTTCTGGGGGTTGGAGAAACCGAGGACCTGGCCGCCGAGCTCCATCATGGCGGCGGTGAAACTCAGCCGCGTACGGGTGCTCGGCTCATAGAAGAGCGTTGCGAGTTTCTTGTGGGCCATGCTGCCCTGATAGCGCTCGCGGTGGGCGATGATGTCCTGGGCCAGGGCTATGATCTGGTCGATCTCCTCCTTGCTGAGATCGGTGGGGTCGATGAGGTGTTTCATAAGGCGTTGCGGAATGCGAGGATCTGGTCTTTCTGTGCGGGGGTGATGTATTTTTCTTCGACAGCCACGTCCACGAGGGTGTCGAGGTTGCTGAGGGAATGGTTGACGACATCCGCCGCAGCGAGCCGGTCGAGGCCCTTGCGGATGCCGTAGGTGAAGATGCTGACGATGCCGAGCACCTCGGCGCCCGCTTCGCGCAGGGCGTTCACCACGTCGATGACGCTGCCGCCCGTGGAGATGAGGTCCTCGACCACGACGACCTTGGTGCCGGGCTCGAGCCGGCCTTCGATGCGGTTGGTGCGGCCGTGGATCTTGGCCTCGCCCCGGACATAGCCCATCGGCAGGCCGAGGATGGTGGCGGTGATGGCGGCGTGGGCGATGCCGGCCGTGGAGGTGCCCATCAAGGCCTCGCAGGCCGGGAAGTGCTCGCGCACGAGGGTCGCGAGTCCGTTCTCCACATTGTTGCGGACGGCGGGGGCGGAAAGGGTGAGGCGGTTGTCGCAGTAGATCGGGCTCTGGATGCCGCTGGCCCAGGTGAACGGCTCCTCCGGGCGCAGGAACACGGCGCCGATCGAGAGGAGGTCTTTGGCAATCTGTCTTTGCATGGTATCTTATTGATTCAAAAATTCTTTCAGGCAACGTTCGTAGGCGGCGACGGGGTCGGGGGCGGCCGTCACGGGGCGGCCGACCACGATGTAGTCGGAGCCGATCTCCCGGGCGCGGGCAGGCGTGGTGATGCGCACCTGGTCGTCCGCGGCCGCATCCGCGAAACGGATGCCCGGGGTGACGGTGAGGAAGTCCGGCCCGCAGGCGTCCTTGACCATCGCCGCTTCGAGCGGCGAGCAGACGACGCCGTCCAGGCCGGCTTCACGCGCGTTCTGCGCGTATTTCACGATGGTTTCATTGATGCCGGCGCCGATGAGCAGTTCCTTCTGCATGCGCTCCTCGCTGGTGGAGGTGAGCTGGGTCACGGCGATGAGCAGCGGCCGCGTGCCGTCGGGCCTGGTCAGGCCCTCCAGCGCGGCGCGCATCATCTCGACGGTGCCGGCGGCATGGACGTTGACGATGTCCACGTCCAGCGCGGAGAGTACGCGCATCGCCTTTTTGACGGTGTTGGGAATGTCGTGGAGCTTGAGGTCCAGGAAAACGGGGTGTCCGCGGCGCTTGATTTCGCGCACGATGTCCGGTCCTTCGGCGTAGAATAGCTCCATGCCGATCTTGACGAAGGGCTTGCGGTGTCCCTCGAAGGCGCCCAGGAAGTCCAGGGTCTGCTGCCGGCCTGCGAAGTCGCAGGCGATGATGACGTCTTTTGCCATACTTTATACGATACCGATAATCTCTTGTAAACTGTTGATCCCCAGGCTGTCCATCAAGGCGGGCAGGGCCGTGATGATCTCCGGGCAGGCCTGCGGGTTGCGGAGGTTCTCCGCGCCCACCTGCACGGCCGTGGCGCCGGCCATCATCATCTCGACCACATCTTCGGCGCGGGCCACGCCGCCGCAGCCCATCACGGGGATGCTGCAAGCGTGCGCCACCTGCCAGACCATCCGCAGGGCGACCGGGAAGACGGCGGGACCGGAGAAGCCGCCCATCTTGTTGGCGATGATGGGCGTGCGTTTCTTGATGTCGATGCGCATCCCGAGGAACGTATTGACCAGCGTGATGCCGTCCGCGCCGGCGTCCTCGCAGGCGCGAGCGATCGCGACGATGTCCGTCACGTTGGGACTGAGCTTGATGAAGACGGGCTTGCGGGCCACGGCCTTGACGGCCTTCGTGACGGCAGCTGCCGACTGCGGGTCCGTCCCGAAGGCCATCCCGCCGCCGTGCACGTTGGGACAGGAGACGTTGACCTCCAGGATATCGATGGCGGGACAGGTGTCTGCCAGCCCGCAGTTGTAGGCGTATTCCTCCACGGAATAGCCGCTGATGTTGGCGATGATGACCCCGTCGTAGATGCGCCGCAGCGCAGGGGCCTTCTCGCTGACGAGCACCCCGATGCCCGGATTCTGCAGGCCAACGGAGTTGATCATCCCGGCGGTGCACTCGGCGATGCGCGGGGTAGGGTTGCCGAAGCGGGCCTCGCGCGTGGTCCCCTTCAGGGAGATACCGCCCAGGACATTGAGATCCATCGCGTCCGCGAGTTCCAGCCCGAAGCCGAAAGTGCCGCTGGCGGGCACGACCGGGTTCTTCAGGGTGAGGCCGCAGAGCGAGACGGCCAAATTCTTATCTGCTACCATATTACCTCCTCCTTATCAAATACGGGCCCGTCGGCGCAGACGCGTTTCGGCCCGCGGGCGGTCTGTACGGAGCAACCGTAGCAGAATCCGGCGCCGCAGCCCATCCGCTCCTCGAGGCTGACTTCGCCCGGGGCGTCCAGCGCGGCGCACACGGCCTTCATCATCGGCAGCGGGCCGCAGGTATAGAAGCGGTCGTATTCCGGATGCGCCACGGCGATGGCATCGGTCACGAATCCCTTCGTGCCGATGGAGCCGTCCAGCGTGGCGATGTGCACGGGCACGCCCAGCGCACGGAATTCCTGCTCGAGGCAGATCTCGTCCGCGCGGTTGAATCCCAGCACCGCGGTGGCGCGCCTGCCGGCGTCGAGCAGTTCCCGCGCGAGCAGGTACAGCGGCGCGGCCCCGAGCCCGCCGCCGATCAGCAGCGCGCTCTCGCGGCACTTCTCCGGGTGGAATCCGCTGCCCAGCGGCAGGAGCAATTCGAGTTGTTCGCCGGGCCGCATCGCGGCCATCGCGCGCGTCCCTTCGCCCACCACTTTGTAGTAGAGGACCAGCCCGTCGGGCAGCGTGTCACTGACCGAGATCGGGCGGCGCAGATAGAAGCCCGGCAGGGCGATGTCCACGAACTGTCCGCTGCGGATGGCCACCTCCCCGTCCGTGCGCAGCACGAGCCGGAAGGTGTCCCGCGCCACAGGATCCTGGGCCTCGATGTAGAAGACTCTTTTCTGCATAAGTCACAAAAAAAGGACAGCCAAACGGCTGTCCGCTATCAGTCAAAAACGAAAACGCAAGGGCAGGAGGCCTGCTGGAAGCCGCCGCAGCGGGGGTTGGAGTTGAGGTGGGTCCGGTCCATTGCTGTATATCTTTGCAAAGATAGGGATATTCTGTTAAATATCCAACCGTGCTCATCGTCCGTATTATCGGGACGATATGCGCGTTTTCAGCCATTTTCGTGCATAACGTCCGGGATTTCGGGACATTGTGAACGGTTCGTTTCAGAGATATCGCCCTCGGCTCCGTTTGAAACAGAGCCTAGAACTGAAGGGCGAGGCCGATGCCGGAGGGGGTGGGGCCGAAGGAGAGGGTGACGGCGCCGGAGGAAGGGTCGTTGCAGTCCCTGACGATGCGCTTGAGATGGGTACAGCCGTTGATGAGCAGCACCACGCCGGTCACACCGGCCACGGCGCCCACGCCGGCGACGATCATGCCGCCGCTGATGTGGGGTGACATGCCGTTCCAGACGCCCTGGACGGCCTCTTCGCCGCCGACGGCCACGAGGGCAGAGCCCACGGCGCCGCCAACCACCATGGCCGTGCTGTAGAGCACGCCTGCCACGGCGACGGTGAAGCCGCCGGCCGTGAGGCCGATGCCCCAGCCGCGCTGGGAGCTGTATTTCTGCCAGTCGGCGCTGAGTTGCGGGCCGCCGGCTTGCTCAAGCAGCAGGAGTGTGGTCGCCTTGTCGAGTTTGACGCTGTCCACGGCGATGCGGGTGCCCTTGCGGACGAGCTGGCCCGGCTCCCAGTCGGGCACGGTCTGGGCGAAGACGCCGCTGCCGATCAACAGAAGCGCAGCGGCTATCAGGACTGGCAAATGCTTTCTCATCATGATTATCGGGATTGGAATACGGGAGTTCCGTTTTTCAGTGTCAGGACGATGCGGCTGCGGACGGGCTTGCCGGCGAAGGGCGTGGCCTTGACCATCGACAGGAAGTCTGCCGGGTCGATGGTCCAGGCGGCTTCGGGGTCGATGACGGTGAGGTCGGCGGGAGCGCCGGGCTGCAGGCCGCTCTGCGGAACGCCGAGCCGGAAGGCGCGGCGGGGCCCCGCCGTGAGCGCCTCGATGATACGCTCCAGGCTGACCTTGCCGGTCAGGACCAGGTCGGTGTAGAGCACCGGGAAGGCTGTTTCCAGCCCGACAATGCCCATCGCGCTGCCGGCGAGGCCGCGGGATTTCTCCTCGGCGCTGTGGGGGGCATGGTCCGTGGCGATGGCGTCGATGGTGCCGTCGCGCAGGCCCTCGATGAGCGCCTCGCGGTCCTCGGCGCGGCGCAGGGGCGGGTTCATCTTGAAGCGGCCGTCCTCCTGCAGGTCGTCCTCGCAGAGGGTGAGGTAGTGGGGTCCGGTCTCGCAGGTCACCCGCACGCCGTGTGCCTTGGCGGCGCGGATGAGCGCCACGCTCTCGGCGCAGGAGATGTGGCAGACATGGTAGCGGCAGCCGGTCTCCTCCGCAAGCTGCAGGTCCCGCTCGATCTGGCCCCATTCGCTCTCGGAGCAGATCCCCTTGTGGCCGTGGGCGGCGGCGTAGCGCCCGTCGTGGATGTAGCCGCCGCGCAGCATGGTGTTGTCCTCGCAGTGCGCGGCGATGATCACGTCCTCGCGGACGGCGGCCTGCATGGCGGCTCGCATCATGGCTTCGCGCTGGACGCCGGAGCCGTCGTCGGAGAAGGCGCAGCAGCGGTTCTTGAGCGCGGCGAAGTCCACCAGCTGCTCTCCGCGCCGGCCGCGGGTGATCGCGGCGTAGGGGAGGACGCGGATGCAGGCGTCGCGGTCGATGATCTCCTGCTCCAGGGCGAGGGTCTCGGGAGAGTCCGGCACGGGGTTGAGGTTGGGCATGGCGCAGACGGTGGTGTAGCCGCCATGCGCGGCTGCGAGCGAGCCGGTGCGGATGGTCTCCTTGTAGCCCTGTCCCGGCTCCCGGAAATGCACGTGGATGTCGGCGAAGCCGTAGCTGACCAGAAGCCCGCGGCAGTCGGTCACCTCCGCTCCGGATGCAAAGACAATGTCCGGTCCGATGGCGGTGATGCGGCCGTCCCGGACCAGGATGTCGGCTTGCCGCCTGCCGGCGGCGTCGATGAGGGTTCCTCCCTTGAGCAGTCTGTCCATATCGCAAAGATACGAAAAAACGACTACTTCCACCAGGCCGGCTTGTCGTAGGCGCCCTTCGCGGCGAAGGGGGCGCGTTCGGCTTCCCAGGCCGGGTTGGCGAAGACCGAGTCGGCGCGGTCGGTGTAAAGGATACCGTCGAGGTGGTCGGTCTCGTGTTGGAAGATGATGGCGGTGTAGCCGTGGACTTCCTCCGAGACGGTCTGCAGGCTCTCCGGGTCGGTCCAGGCGATCACGACGCCCTCGCTGCGCGGCACGATACCGCGCCGACCGGGGATGGACAGACAGCCCTCCGGGCCCCGGACCGTATCGCCCAGGTACTTCACGACGCGGATGTTGGGGTAGACCACGAACGGCTCGCCGGGCTGGTCGTCTCGCTGGACGGCGACGACGCGCCGCAGCACGCCCACCTGGGGCGCGGCGATCCCCACGCCGCCCTGCTGGGGCGACTGCACGGTGGCGAGCATCTTGGCTGCCAGTTCCCGGTAGAGGTCACTCCTAAGCTCCTTCTCCGTCAGGTCGGCGCAAGGGGTGCGCAGCAGCAGGCTGTCGGCTGGGTCGGACACGACGGTCACATACATCACGGAGTCGGAGCGGGTGATGATCTCGCGCTCCCGCGCGTCGAACAGGCCGCGCGGCCCGCCGCAGGCGGCCAGCTGCGCCACGGCGCACACAATAGTCAGATACTTCTTCATTTGACAGCAAAAATAGCAGAAATGGAGGAAACTCCGGATTCCGGGGAAGGTGCGGAGCGAAAAAGTTTTCAACAATAGGGACATCAAAATTGTCAATAACTTGTCTTGCAAGGCGTGCAGGATATTTGTAAATTTGCGCTTTAGTAAGTTCAGAGCATGAAAGTCAGTATTATCATGGGATCCAAGAGCGACTGGGATGTGATGTCAGCCGCTTGTGAGACCCTCGAGCAGTTCGGGGTTCCCTACGAAAAGAAAGTCATCAGCGCCCACCGCACCCCCCAGTTCTTCTGTGACTATATGGCCACTGCCCGCGACCGCGGCGTGGACATCGTCATCGCCGGTGCCGGCGGCGCCGCCCATCTCCCCGGGATGGCCGCCGCGCTCACTTCGCTCCCGGTGATCGGCATTCCGATCCGGAGCAAGGCGCTGAACGGCCTGGACTCCCTGCTCTCCATCGTCCAGATGCCCTCCGGCATCCCCGTGGCGACGATGGCGATCGACGGGGCCAAGAACGCCGCCCTCTATGCTGTGTCGATCCTCGCGCTCCAAGATGCGTCCCTTGCCGCCAGACTGGAGGACTTCCGCAAGAAACAAGCTGAAAAGGTCCTGCAAACCGAGCTGTAGATATGAAAGCACACCGCATCTACGTAGAAAAGTATTCGCAGTTCCAGGTCGAGGCGCGGAGCCTCCGGGCAGAATTCAACGAAAACCTTTCTCTGAATCTGCGTTCCCTCAGACTCATCAACGTCTATGACCTGTTCGGCTTCTCCGACGAATTGCTGGAGGCCTGCCGGTACAGCGTCTTCGGCGAAGTGGTGACCGACCTGGTGTCGGATGCGTGTCCGCTTGAGGGTAAGAAATACCTGGCGGTGGAGTACATCCCCGGCCAGTTCGACCAGCGTGCCTCCAGCGCCCTGGACTGCGTCCACCTGATCGACCCTTCCGCGGAGGTGCAGATCCGCTCCTCCCGGCTGCTCATCTTCGACGATGACCTGTCGGACGCGGACCTGGCCGCCATCCGACATTATTATATCAACGTGGTGGAGTCCCGGCCCAAGGACCTGGGACGCCTGCAACCCGAGGGCAAGGCTGACGTGAAGCCGCTCGCCGACCTGTCGGGCTTCACGCAGATGCAGCCCGGCGACTACGCCGCGTTCTGCAAGCGGTGGGGCCTGGCGATGAACACCGACGACCTCGCCGAGGTGGTGCGCTATTTCACGGCCGAGGGCCGCGACCCGTCCGAGACGGAGCTGCGCATCCTCGACACCTACTGGAGCGACCACTGCCGGCACACGACCTTCACCACCGAACTGACGGACGTCAAGGTGGATGACTCCTTTGCCAAGGAGGAGATCGAGGCGGAGTACCGCGAGTTCCTCGAGGTCCGCAAGGAGCTCGGGCGCGAGCACAAGAGCCTCTGCCTGATGGAGCTCGCGACGATCGGCGCGCGTGTCCTTCGGAAGCGGGGCCTGCTGGAGGACCTGGAACAGAGCGAGGAGAACAACGCCTGCAGCATCTTCGTGGATGTGGATGTGGACGGCCGGCCCGAGAAATGGCTCCTCCAGTTCAAGAACGAGACCCACAACCACCCGACGGAGATCGAGCCCTTCGGCGGCGCCGCGACCTGTCTGGGCGGCGCCATCCGCGACCCGCTCTCCGGCCGTGCCTATGTCTACCAGGCCATGCGCGTGACGGGCGCCGGCGACATCAACGCCGCCGTGAAGGACACGCTCCCGGGCAAACTCCCGCAGCGCATGATCAGCCGCAAGGCTGCCGCCGGCTACTCCAGCTACGGCAACCAGATCGGCCTCGCCACCACCCATGTCCGG
>JAEEGJ010013312.1_pt1 | contig 19994 bp, 18 predicted proteins | sample 8958761 | NCBI WGS metagenome assembly JAEEGJ01 (sample SAMN16246546, study PRJNA631951) | gut metagenome | biome: gut microbiome; feature: rumen; material: RS-attached | host: Bos | place: Iran: Karaj | collected 2018-10 | reverse complement strand
GGCGAGGGTGAATCCGATCCGGCAAAGCTCGGCTACGTGACTGTTCGCGAACGCGACTCCATGAAGCAGGAACTCGTCGCAATCGACAAGCTCGAAGCTTACCTCTTCGAAAAGCTCGGCTGCTAATTTGACGCAGAGGAAAGGGCTTTCCCTTTCCTTTGGACTCCTTTTCCTTTACGCAAAGGAGTTTGTTCTAGACTGAAGGCTGTTGGCAGCGGTGCAGCTTTGCTCCACAATTGTCATGCCCGCCCCGGAACACAGTCCGGGGTAAACTCCGGCGGGCATCTCCTTGTCGGAGGTATGTTTGTAAAAAGAGAACTCGGAAACGGGTTCTTTTTTTACAAAAAAAAGATAGGTTATGTAAAGAAATTATCTATATTCTGTTCAAGAATGAAAAAAATACTTATTGCTGTTCTTCTTTTTTCTCTATCTGCATTCTGTGAAAAAAAACAGAATTTGCCTCTATATCAGCCTGAAACTCAAGTTGATGACGATATTATGAAATTTTTGAATGATGAAGATTCTGTGCATACGAAAAAAATAAATCAAATTGTGCGAAGCAAAACAAATCGTGATATATTGGGGCGGCTTATTCAAGATACAACTTTATACGTATTGCGAAAAGAATTGATTGAAAAAAGGATTCCTGTTGGTATTGTAGATCTAACGCCAAGAAATACGACGGATAGAGATATATTTGAATTTCTCAGAAATCAAAATGGAGATAAATTTGCGCGTTTAAATGGAAATGAAATATCTATTGAAGAATATCGTGATGTTGTTCAGACGAAAGCTGAACAGAAGAAAAAAGAACGGAAGAAACCTTTTATCCGTTATGAAAATTTGACAGCGCAAAATATTAAGGAATTAATTTCTAGTCCTAAACCTGTTCGTATTTTTCTGCGTAGAAAACTTTCTAGAAAAATTGATGAGACTTATTATCCATATTCTTACATTTTTGATTACACAGGTGTGAATGCCATGCATTCTGTTGGTGCTAAAGGTAATGGAATTGGAATTTTCTTTGAAGAACCAGATTGTCCTGATAACACATCTGTATTAAATATAAACAATTTCATTCAATTTGATAATTGTCAAAATCCTGGTGGACATGCCACTAAAGTTGCAAAACTGTTACAAATAACTGCTCCTGAGGCTACCATTGTAAGTTTTACTGGATTTGGACAAGGATCTTATTCGGTTGTTTCTGCTGTGGCAGACTCTGCAAATCAATTTGATCCCGCTTTAGAAATAGGATCTTATTCTTGGCACTATAGTGATCCTCCTTGTGATAATGATTCTTATTGTTTTACAGATCAGGATTTAGACCAACATATATATGAAAATCGGCTTATTTACTTTGTTGCCGCAGGAAACATGGATAACGTTGGTGATGTTTATGTGGGAAGTCCTGGTAAGGCTTTGAATGCGATAACAGTGGGGGCTGTTCATCCTAATTCAGGACAATATATAAGTGGATCTAAGTGGAAAAATTCTGAAATAGAAAATCAAAAGCCGGAAATAGCAAATTATACCAATTTTTATTTTGATCTTTCTCTTGGTGGTTTTACGGGGACTAGTGCATCAACCCCTTATTCAGCTGCTATTGCTGCGAATATTTTATCAAAAGATTCTGATTTAAAAAGACATCCTGAGGTTATGAAATCTATTTTTTTTGTACAAGCGACAACGCCGATAAATGGTGCTAGTTCTCATGATATTGATGATTGGTTCTTTGCTTCATATAACTTGCCTTATTTTGATGTGCATAAAGGAATTGCGTATGGATGGTGGATTGGTCCTAATGATGCTTTTTTTAATAATGATGAAAATATTGTTTTTTATTTATGGGTTGATTCTGGAGTGCGGTGTAAAGCTGCAATTTCTTGGCTGACATCAGGATTATACGCAGGTGTATATAAATCTTTGGCTCAGGATTTTGATTTTTTTGTTTATCAAGATTCTGATACCCCCTTAGCTTTTTCTCAAAGTTGGAATAATCCTTTTGAAGTACTTGACTTTTCTACGAATGTTGCTGGTAATTTAAGATTTGAAATAAAAAGATTTGCCAATTCTGGTGCTGATGATGTGGTTCTTGGTTTTGCAATGAGGTGCGATTATGAATAAGAGCTTATTCGCGTTTGCTTTTTTTGTGATTTTGCTTAACGCCTGCGGTGACTCTTTCAATAATAATTTAGTTTTTGAAGATTCTTTGCTTCCCGATTGTGATGTGCGTATGCAAAATTCTTATGAGGTTTTGCGTTATATCCAAGAGGATAAATCAAATGATACGATTTGCTTTTATAAAGAGTTCCCGATAAAGGATACGATTTGTTGTTATGGCGCAGTCGGCTCATGGCTTGAACGAAATGAAAATGGCGAATTTTTGAGCGTAAGTGGTGACTATAGCGTAGGTTTTCGTTATGATACGTTGTACGCTTCTATTGAACCGTCTTCTGTTCATCACTGTATGGCGACTGTTGGAAATGAACGCTATCGGGCTGTCAAAATTGGTACGCAGACTTGGTTTTCTGAGAATGCAAAAGGTAAGGGACGTTGTCTAAACAATGAAGACGAAAATTGCAAATCGTTTGGCTCTTTAATGTCTTATGATAAGGCGAAAGAATTTTGCTCTGGGGACTACCGTTTGCCCACAAATGATGATGTTGAATTTTTACTTAAATCTGTTGGGGCTATCGTTAAAACCTTTTATACCAAGGATGTATGTGGTGAAATTCCTGGTGAAGTGCGTTATTTTGAAGTCCCTTTATTTGCAAATGCTTTGGATTCGTTGAATAATAATGATGCTTTTGGTTTTTCCTTTTCAACGAATGGTGGTTTGTATGGCAAAGACTCTCAAAACGAAAAGTTAGCTTTTTTTACTGGAAAGACTTGTTTCTTTTTACAATCCGACGAAAATGCAAATTCCAAAAAGGCTTTTTGTTACAACACTCTTGAAAAAAGCGCCGTCGTGACAACGTTAGGAAATGATGTGGAGCTTTATGTACGTTGCATCATGAAATAGCTTTGTAGACTTGAGAATACCAAAAGGATCCGTTCGCGGGTTCTTTTTTTGTACAAATTTTTATTATTTTGTAATAGAAGGAGGTGCAAAATTGTATTACTTAATGCTTTTGCTTGCGATTGTCTGCGAAACGGCGGGCACAACTCTGCTTAAAATGTCGGAACAGTTTACGCGTGTTGTTCCGAGCGTTGCATCGCTCATCTGTTATGTGGCTTCGCTCTATTTCTTGAGTGTTTGCCTCAAGGTAATTCCTGTTGCAGTCGCTTATGCAACTTGGTCTGCGCTTGGGGTTGCTTTAATTACTATAATTGGTATTGTTGTCTTTAAGCAGGTTCCCGATATTGGAGCTTATATTGGCTTGTTCCTGATTGTATCGGGCGTCGTGGTGCTAAACCTGTTCTCTAAAATGGATGTGCATTGATGAAATTTTTGAAGTTGTTTGCGATAGTTGCTTTTGCGTGCGGATTTGTCGCCTGTAGTGACGAGAATGCTCCTGTTGTGTGGAACTCCGCGGAATTGTCATCCAGCACTGTCATCCCGGATTCTAAGGTCTCTGAGCCTGCCGAAGTGCCGGGATCTTCTTCAGGCTTTGTCATCCCGGACTCCGTTCCGGGAACGCCTTCTAGTAGTAGCACGGAAAATGTCGCACAGTCTTCATCAAGTGTAACAGTCGCGGATACCGTTTGGCATCAGGCAAATCTCACGTGGTACACCTCCTGGCCGGAACCCGACAGCGAAGAATGCATTGAGTACAATGGCTGCACCTGGGCGGGTTACTTTGCTGGCGTTGAAGGTCAAATGACCGAAGAATGGGTGAGCCAGCACAACATCATTGCCGTCCACGAAAAGGACTGGAAGCAATATAAGCTTAAAACCTTTAGACTCCGCATGAACGGCTCCACTATTGATGCCGTGGTTTACGACATGTGCTCCGACAGCGATTGCGATGGTTGCTGCACCGAAAATGCCGGTGAAATCGGATTCCTCATCGATATTGAAAAATACACCCGCGAACGTTTTGACGGCAATGGCGACGGCGTTGTCGAGTGGACTTGCCTCGATTGTGAATAAAATTTACAGAGGTTAGGATGATAAAATTACCGTTTAAAATTGCTGCTTTGTCTGGACTCACTTGCTTGTTCTTTGCTTGTGGTGAAGAAAGTGATTCTGTTCGCGCTTCGGATCTTTGCCCCGAAGGTGCTATTTGCGACACGACTTATGTCAACGCGAAGGCTTATAGCTTTATCTATTATTTAGGCAAAGACAAGCTAGATACCATAACAGAAACGACGGACCATATTTCTTGCGATATCTGGAATGGGTATTTTGAATGTACCGTGAGAAAATCTTATAGCTGCAACAATGCTGTTGTTGTTGCTTCAAAGTCGGGCGAAACCATTGACAATGAAAAGTCTACGAAACATAAAAAAGTAGAAGTTAAAGTCGGCGATACAACATACATCAATTACGGTAAGCATCGCCTGATCAATTACATTCCGCCGTATCACGAAATCCCTCCGTTCGATGCTCAAAAAATGAAAGACGCTTTTGATACGGTCGTGGTCGAAATGCCCAGTTATTCGGATGAACGACTAACTGGAGATTCCAGGACTTTCCTTGGTTATTATCGGATTGAAGGTAAGGGTTTGCCTGATTGGGCTTATGTTTCGCATTATTCTGGGAAAATGATAACCTTTGATGGGAATGATGGAACTCCGTCGATTGATACAACGATTGTGCTTTCGGATGGTTATGTGTCAAAATATTATGTCGCCGGCTGTGGCGGCGTATACTATGTCAAGTATCCGCAAGATTTGGAGGGATACAAGTCCGCAATCCATGCTTATGGAGATACGACTGTATTCCCGCAAAAGGATACAACGATTAAGTGGATGGCGCATTACGCCGACATGTACGGCGTCGAAGACTCCTTGCAAATCGAAACGCTCTTTAGGATAAATCGAAAAAAGTAAAAGAGCCTCCTGCTTATCAGTCATCATTAATCCGGCAAATGAAAAAAGCCTTCTGGATTTTTTCCAGAAGGCTCTAAATATTTAGTTTATTCCCATTGTGACTGCGCTTCGCTTGTCGCATGTTCGCGCGCCTCGGTCATAAAAATGAGCAAGCTCATTTTTGCGACACTCGGCTCCGCACTACTCCCACGGCGCTTTCACTTTGTTCAAGCGCGTGTTCACGCGGCTCGGTCATGACAAAAAGCCAGCTTTTTGTCGCGACTCTCGCCTTATTCCCATTCAATAGTTCCGGGCGGCTTGTGCGTCACGTCGTACCACAGGCTGCCTGCGCCTTCGGCTTCGAACTTGCGCCAGAGACCGGCGAGCAATCCCTGGTCGATTTCGGCGAAGTTTGCCGTCATGGCTTCGGTGGAGTTCACCGGGCGCATCACGATGCAAGGCTTGTTTGCCGTGCGGAGCGGAACGAGCACGACCGGCATCTGCCAAATCTTTTCGTACAAGTCGTTTGCCTGCAAGAATTCGGTGCAGATGTTGTCGAACTTGCGGAGCGTATCGAAGTTTTCGCGGGTGGCGTACTGTTCGACGAGCTTCGGATCTTCATCAGCGACGCTACCAATCTGGTAAATCACGCGGTTGATAGCCTTGAAGCGGTTGGCAAGTTCTGTAGAGAACTTTTCGCAGTCCTTCCAGCTTAGGCCCGGAGTCGTGATGAGGAACGGCTGTGCGTAAGTACGGCCGTCGCCCTGCACACCAACGCTCTTGATCGGGAGCATGCGACCTGCAATGTTGTTTGTCTTGAGGTAATCGGCGAGGGACTGACCAGCGGTGTCCTTCACGTCTTCGAATTTTACCATGTCGCTTGTGAGCTTGCCTTCGCTGCAGAGCAAACGAACGCCGAGACCCGGACCCGGGAACGGGTGACGCCACACGAGGTTGTGCGGAATGCCGAGTTCTTCGCCGAGGGCACGGACTTCGTCCTTGTACAGGTCGGCGAGCGGTTCGAGCACGAGGCCCTTTTCCATGAGGTCCAAAACTTCTTGCACGCGGTTGTGGTGCGTCTTGATCTTGTCGGCGTTCTTGGTGCCGCCGCTTTCAATGGTGTCGGGGTAGATGGTACCCTGAGCCATCATCCATTCGTTCGGATCGAGGTTGAGCTTAGCCATTTCCTCGTCCTTGACCGTCAAGAATTCCTTGCCGATGATGCCGCGCTTGGTTTCCGGAGCGGTCACGCCCTTGAGCTTAGCAAGGAAGTGTTCGCTAGCGTCGCGGATCTTGAGGTTGTTCATACCTTCCTTCGTGAGGAAGTCCATAATCTTCTGGGATTCGCCGAGGCGCATCATGCCGTTATCCACATGCAGGCCGAGAACCTTTTCCGGTCCGAGCACGCGGTTCAGGAGCACGAATGCCACGGTGGAGTCCACACCGCCAGACACGAGCAAGAACACCTTGCGGTCCTTGACCTGTTCCTTGATGCGCTCCGTGATGAGCGGCAAGTAGCTCTTCATGTTCCAAGTCTTCTTCGCACCCGTGAAGTCGACGAAGTTTTCGAGCAACTTCATGCCGAACTTGCTATGCGTGACTTCGGGGTGGAACTGGATGCCGAAAATCTGGCGTTCAGGCTTGTCGCTATCGAATGCGACGGCAGCGATTTCGCAGTCCTTGGTGCTGGCCACGATCTTGTAGCCTTCGGGGAGCTTGGTAACCTGGTCGCCGTGGCTCATCCACATGGGGGATGCCTTCGGGAGACCCTTCAAAAGCGGGCACTTTTCGTCACCCACGATGAGGTCTGCAATGCCGTATTCCTTGACCTTGCCCGGTTCCACGTGACCGCCCAACTGCTGGGCGATGAGCTGGTGACCGTAGCAGATGCCGAGCTTCGGCACCGGGAGGTTCAAAATTTCAGGATTGTATTCCGGTGCGTCAGCCGCATAAACGCTAGACGGACCGCCACTGTAAATGATGCCCTTCACGCCTTCGAGTTCAGAAACCGGGGCGGCGGGGGAGTGGATTTCGGTAAACACGCCAAGACGGCGTACACGGTTGGCAATCAAGTGAGCGTACTGCCCACCAAAGTCCAAAACGGCAATAGTATCAACGTTTTTCATACATCTAAAAGATAGAAAAACCTTCAGAAATCTGAAGGTTTTTTAATACTCACTTTGAGGATTTGATAAGCAAATTATTTAAAATCCGCTTATGCTTCTACAGCGACATATTCGCCATCTGTATCTTTGTTTGCAGCGTCTTCGCTAGCCACACTAGACATCCTTCTAGCAAGCTCGATGAGCGTCTGCACACCAAAGCCGGTGGCACCGTATTCGGTGTACTTCCAAGCCTTGTTCACAAAAGCCGTGCCTGCGATATCCCAGTGCGTCCAGGCGGTGTCTTCGGGCACGAATTCCTGCAAGAAGAGGGCGGCGGCAATGGCGCCAGCATCGCTTCCTGTATTTTTGAGGTCAGCGAAATGATCCTTCAAGGCGTCGGCGTATTCTTCTTCGAGCGGCATGCTCCAGAACTTTTCGCAGCATGCTTCACCGCAATTGATGACGTTCAAGGCGAGAGCGTCGTCATTGCTGAAGAATCCGGCAACAGCGTAACCAAGAGCGCGAACCATGGCTCCCGTAAGTGTGGCGAGATCAACAATGTGCGTTGCTCCGATAAGGCCTGCTTCGGCAAGACCGTCGCTGAGCACGAGGCGTCCTTCAGCATCGGTATTGTCGACCATGACCGTCTTGCCGTTCTTGGCGGTAAAGATATCGCCCGGCAATACGGACTTGTTGCCAATCGCATTTTCGGCGAGGCAGCACACAGCGCTTACCTTAATCGGGAGTTCTAGTGTAGCAATTGCCTGGATGGCGGCAAGTACCGTTGCGGCACCGCTCATGTCGCTAATCATTTCAGGCATGGATTTAGGCGGCTTGAGGCAGAGACCGCCCGTATCAAACGTAAGACCTTTACCGACAAAGACCAGGTGGTCTGCGGACGTGCGAGCATTTTTCGCAGCTTTCTTGGAGCTCTTGCTTCCGTCATAGCTAAGCGTAATCATGTACGGCTCGTGCGAGCTGCCCTTGCCGACAGTCACATGTCCCATGAAGCCTTCTTTTTCGAGCTGCTTCATGTTGCGCACCTTGATCGAAAGCCCCGGCGTGTACTTTGCAATAGTATTTGCATTTTCAACAAATTCAGCAGGTGTGAGGTCGCTAGAGCTTGTGTTGATCAAATTCTTGGCGAGCACAATTGCTTTGTTTTCAACAGCGACTTCTTCTGCAATCTTCTTGAATTCTGCGGTATGTTCGCCTGCTACAAGTTCGAACGTGACCTGGAAGGCCTCTTTCTGTTTGCTCTTGTAGGCATCGAACTTGTAGTCTGCATAGTGAAGCCCAAGCAAAATGCTCTTGAACTGTTCCGGTGCGGCGTCGGCAAGCATAATCGAAACAACAGGAATTTGGCGCTTGCAAGCTTTCTTGGCGAGGCGGAATGCAGCCATGCGCAAGTGGTCGAGGCTCGAAAGTCCGCGTTCCTTGGCGGCGTTCACGAAAAGGGTGGACTGACCATCAATTTCCAGAAGTTCCAAGTCTTCGAACGGTCCGTCTTCCATGCCGTTCAAAACAGATTCAACCTGTTTTTCGGCGTTTTCCGATAAGACATTGGAAAACTGGACGGACTTTTTAACAAAAAAGAGGGCGCTTACATTAGCTTTGCCCGTAGCGGTTGATACAATATTCGTTTTCATATAGCGTAATCTAGCATTTTATAAATGAGGCGCTTGTTTTTTATATTGGTTTTTCGATTATAAAAATACTATAATATTACATGATTATCATTGGAGGATTATATGAATCTGAAATGTACTGGATTTTTAACCGCTATTGCCGTTTCTGCCGTGATGGCTCAAAACGAAACTCCTTCCGCTGAAGTTGCCGCTCCGGCTGCAACACCGGCTCCGGTAGAACAGGCAGCCCCTGCTCCAGCAGCTCCTATCGCTGAACAGGCTACACATACCGAAGACAAGTTCTCCCAAGTCGAAAAAGAACTGGCTCCGGAGAACCTATTCTCTGAACCGACTGCCGTTCGTGGCGAAGATGCCGCTAAGCCGGTAGTCAAAGAAACGACAAAAAAGTTTGTTTATCGCCCTGTCTATTCGCCTTCCGAAGTTGAAACAAGCGGAGCTCCCGTAAAGACAATCTACGTTACCGAAAAGCCTTCTCCAGAAACTATTGATACAGATGAACTTCGTGGGCTTATTCCGTTGAAGTTTACATTTGGTCTTCAGGGCTTTATTGGTAACGAATTCCTGTCGGGGGATAACGGTCGTTATGAATACGACAGCTATTCTGGCTTGACTTGGAATGTCGGTGCATTTGCCCTTATCCCGCTCGATGAATACAACATGGCAATCAAGACGGGAGTGATGTTTGAACACGATAAAGTGTCCAACAGTTTCGGTTATAACGTTGATGGAAAGTATGGTGAATACCGCGCCACGTTCAACCAGTATCGCATCTCTATCCCGCTCCTCCTCTCATTGAAGGGAGCGAAGTCCAATCTCCATTTCGACGTGGGTCTCCAGCCGTCCTTTGCCGTTTCGGATAACTTTAAGTTAAAGTCTTCTGAAAGAACAAGTAAGTTCGATATGATGGACAAGGATTATCGTTCTGCGATTGACTGGTCGATTGTCGTTGGCTTTGGCATCCGTGCTAATCGTTACATTGGTTTCGACGCCCGCTTCTGCTGGGGACTCAACAACCAGTATGACGACTTCCCGTCAGATGTTTGGGGAGGTGTCAACAACCTGTCCTCGAAGGCTGTTTCTGTTGGTGCAACATTCTACGCATTATAGTATAACATGATTCTTGCTATTGTGGCCATTGTCGTAGGCCTTGTTCTTCTGGTCTGGAGTGCAGACCGCTTTGTGGATGGGGCCGTCGGCGTGGCCCAATTTTTTGGTATGAGCACGTTCCTAATCGGCATGATTATTGTCGGTTTTGGAACGTCTGCGCCAGAAATGGTCGTTTCTGTTTTGTCTGCAATGAACAATTCTCCGCAGCTTGCGTTGGGGAACGCATATGGTTCCAACATTGCAAACATAGCGCTAATTCTTGGTACAACGGCTCTTATCGCTCCGGTTGTCGTCAAGAAGCAGGCTATGGTTCGAGATATTCCGATTCTTATGGCAATGACCGCTTTGACGGTTGTTTTGCTGATGGATGGGAATGTCTCTTTTGTTGATGGTGTTGTCTTGTTGCTCGCTTTTGTTGCGGTTACAACGTTTAACATTTTGGCAGAACTGCACGAGAAACGTAAGCGTAAAAAAGCAAAACAGGCGGACAATGCAGAAGAAAATGCGCCTGCCGAAAAAGTTTCGATTGTCAAGTCTTTCGCATGGTTGCTTGTGGGGCTTGTGCTTTTGATTGTAAGCTCGAGAATGCTGGTCTGGGGCGCTGTCTACATGGCACAGGCACTTGGTGTGAGCGACTTGCTGATTGGGCTTACGATTGTCGCAATTGGAACGTCTCTTCCGGAACTTGCAAGCTCGATTGCAGCCGCTCGTCGCGGCGAAAATGATTTAGCAGTCGGAAACGTAATTGGTTCGAATATTTTTAACACGCTTGTCGTAGTCGGGCTTGCATCTGTTATTGCACCGATAAAAGCGGCAGATCCAGAAGTCATGAGTCGTGACGTGCCAATTATGATTGCTCTCACGCTTTTGCTTTTCTTTATCTGTATCCCTTTCAAGAAAAAGAATGGCAAGCGTGTGAGTGGTTTTGGACGAATTGGTGGAGCGCTCTTCTTGAGCCTTTACATCGCATATTTAGTACTGCTCGGAATCCAGGCAGTTTAAACGATTAATTCCCAAAAGTCCAGACGATGCCGTAAGCGAAACGGAGTCCTTCAGGCGTATAGCCGGATTCCGGGGCGTAAATGCTGTGGTTGAAATTCTCGATGTGGTTGTAAAGTTCAAACGTGAGAATCTGCATACGCGCTTCGAAATCCATCGCTAAGTACTTGTTGAGCTGGACAAGCTTGGGCTTGCCATTTTCATCAATGGTGCAGTCGTAGCGGTTGTTGAACCACTGAAAGTCCACGCGAACACTCACGCCGAGTCTATCTTTCACAAATCGATTTTGCCAATGGATACTGCCTTTGTAGTAAAGCGAAGGTGTATCGATAAGCTTTGTGCGAGTGATTTTTTCGCCACGTTCGAAGTAGAATTTCCAGTTTCCAAGACGGAAGCCGATTTGCATCAACCAGTCGAGCGTATGGGCGTGATCGAGATTCTCGTAGCGGAAGGCGTTTTCCAGGGAATCGGTAACTTCGGTAATCGTCACATCGTTAATATCGTCGTATGAACTCGTTGAATCGATTTTCCCAGCAATAGCCCAGTGGGGCTTGATCAAGTTGTTGGCATGTTCATAGCGCAGACCAAGACCGTAAAAGACATCGCGTTTTTGCCACACGAGATTGGCGGTCGTTCGGTCGCGCACTTCGTGCTTGAGGTCTTCGTTTGGGAACGCGATTCGTCCTGTTTCGATGAGCTTGATTTGATTCACGTCCGGGAACTTGTTGTCGTGGCGATACGAGGCGCTTGCCATCAAATGATATGGGAGCAAGTACGTTCCATCAATTGAAAACGCGGGTGCAAATTTGACCTCGTTAAGGAGCGAGCTGTTGCGCTGCATGCCTGCTTGCACACGGAAAAGAGCCTTGCCGAATAGCGTATCGGAAACTTCGGCATAGCCAATTTCGCGGTCTTGGTAATGCGTTTTCTTTTTCGTGTCGCTGCCTGATTCTTCGGTGTTTAGAAATTCATATTCAAAATGGAGTTTCGGGTTCAGGAAGGTGTTGTAGCGAACATCGAAGTTTCCGAGAATCGTTTCGTAATTGCGGACTTTGCTCGTGTCGTAATAACTGATGTTGATGCTGCGTAGCCCGTTTTCGCTGTAAGTCGTGTCCGAACTTTTGATAATCCTGGAGAGCTTACGCAATTCTATTTCGTGATTGCCGTAATGGATTTCTGTGCCGAGCGTCAAATCCTTGATGGGGTAGAATTCAACGCCTCCGCCATACGTGCGAGATTCAATGATAATCCTGTACGGGTCTGTCTGAAAATTGCGGGCTGTCGGGTCAAGCGTATCGAGCAAAACTTCGTGCGTTGTATTGTCGGCATTGTCGAGACTTAAATAGTTTATCTTAACAAAAGCCTTGCCGTAGCCAAATCGCCAAGTGACAATGGGCTGGAGGTGCATGCTGTTCATGGCGATGTTACGGCCGCCAAACGGGATTTGCGTAGAGTCACGACCCAATGCAAAATACGGCGAATGCGTCACAGGCTGGTATTCATACGGCTTTGAGAGCATGTCGGAATGGCTTGCCACACCGAGGTCTAGCGTCACCGAGTCTGTAATGAGGCGGCGAAATTCCAGTCGCAAAGCGTTGCCTTCAAATGCACCGCGTTCCCAGTTCACATCTGTAATCGGCGTATCGACCGGGATGCCGTGGCGTTCTTCAAAGAGAATGCCGTTTTCGCCATTGAGGGCGAGCGTCGAACCGTCATAGCTTAAACGCGTGGTGTAAATGCCTGCGAGCTTGCTCGGGTAGCGTTTGCTTAAGCTACCAATGCCAAGAGCTTTGGCAGGGAGTTCCGGACTGCCGAGGATGGATGTACCCAGCACCCATTCTGATTTTTGACCAGAAAGGTCGTACGTGCGCTGCATGATTTCACGCAGCGGAATGACCCAACGACCAGCATCTGTTTCTCGAGGTGCTGGGTCGGGGGAGTTCGGCGTTTCAAAAACAGAGTCCTGCGGAGCGGGGCGCTTGCTCTGCTTGGCGTGGATGACATCCGCAAAAACGCTTGATACAAGCGTCGACAATACTGCAATTAGAAAAATTCCACGATTCATTAGAACCATTCTGCACGAGACTTTTCGCGTCTTTCTCGAAGTGCCTGGACAACAGTGTAGGGCATTTTCATGCAACCTGGGGGGTAAGTCCCGTTTTCGGTGTGGAAGTCGGAACCGCCTGTACCCACAAGACCAAACCTTTGTGCCATTTCCTTGTACTTACGTCCAACAGCACCCTTTTGCGCAGGGCTGTAGACTTCCATGCCCTGAATGCCCCATTCCACCATATTTTCGATGAACTTGTCGCTGAGCCCGGATTTGTACGGGTGGGCAAGTACGGCAATGCCACCGGCGTTTTCTATCAGTCGGATGGTTTCTTGCGGGTTGAGGCCTTTCTTTTCGACGAAGGCGATGCAACCGTCACCGAGGTATTTCGTGAACGCTTCGGAGAAGTTCGAAATGTATTCTTCATCGACGAGCGACATCGCGATGTGAGGGCGTCCGATGATTTTCCCCTTGCAGTACGAATGCACTTTTTCGAATGTGATGCCAATGCCGAGCGCATTCAGCTTTTTGATAATTGCCTTCACGCGGGCGATGCGCTGCTTGGCAAAATCTTCGAGTTCCATGTTCAGGGCGAGGTTCGTCGGGTCGCAGAAGTAACCTAGAATGTGGATGTCCTTGCCCTGCCACACGGCAGAAATTTCAATTCCAGGGATGATTTCGAGACCGATTTCCTTGGCGGGTTCTTCGGCGAGCTTGTAGCTGTCGAGATTGTCGTGATCCGTGATGGAAATGCAACGGAGACCTTTGCGCTTGCAGAGCATGAGCAATTCATCAACGGAAAGTGTACCGTCAGAGAGCTTGGTATGCATGTGCAAGTCTGCATAGCCGCCATTTTCGGTGATGATTGTCGAAAACATCTTTTGCATGGCTAGCCTTTTTTACCCTTTGTAAAATAGCGTGCCATCATCCTAGCGGGCGAAATCGTCTTGAGCGGGTGGAGACTTAAGTTTAAGAACGGGTACTCCTTGGCGCAATCAAAACCGACTCGACACACGGCACCACTAACGAGGGCGAGGTATAAAAATTGTGGTTTGTACGGACCTGGATAAACACAGGCTGTAGGGGCAAAAGTTTTTACTTGATATTCAAGCTTATCGAAAAGGGTCTCTCCATAGCGGCAGCCTTCATCGGTGTAGTAAGAAACTTGAGCCTTTGTCTTTGAAAAGAGAATTTCTAGATCGCCGTGGGCAACAAACAAGATTTTTTTGAGATTTTCGTCGGGGATTTCGCTTAGGATGACTTTAGCGACTTCCTTTTCCTCGGGCATGAAGATCACGACTTTTTCGCCGTTCTGCAAGCATTCGGGGAACGAAAATGTCATGGAGCTCTTTATGTCTCCTGCTTTTTTGGCAAACCAACGATATAATAATGGCTTGCAAAGAAAGCGCATTGCAAAATAATTTTTGCCGTCGGCAAAGTACCGTGAAGAAAACAAAAGGTCTCCTAATTCTAAATTCGCTAAAAATATATTAAATTTGCGCCATGCCTAAACAGAAGTTCTATGCCGTAAAAAGCGAAAATGAAAAGAAAATTGTAACCACGTGGGACGAGTGCCAAAAACTCACGCATGGGGTTAAAGGTGTTTTGTTCAAATCCTTCGGTTCCCGCGATGAAGCGCAAGCTTGGCTCGACGGAATGGAGGCTCCTGCGCCCGATGGGATCCGTGTATTTGTCGATGGTTCGTTTTCGCCTGGATTTGGCCCTGCCGGCTGGGCATTTGTTGTAACTGAAGACGACAATGAACTTGCCCGTGGTTCGGGAATTACGGCATTCGATGCTGAAAGTAGGAATATCGATGGGGAAGTGATGGCTTCGTTCCAGGCGATGAGATGGCTAGATGCGCACGATATGAAGGGCGTTATTTGCCACGACTACGAAGGCATTGCGCGCTGGGCTAAAGGCGAATGGCAAGCCAAGAGCAATATCGCCAAGATGTATGTGGCGGCTGCAAAACCTTATCTGCATCGAGTGCAATTTGAAAAGGTCGCCGCCCATACTGGCATCAAGTGGAACGAACTTGTAGATAAACTAGCAAAAGAAGCAATCGCAAAAGCAAGGAAAAGCAAATAAAATTGTAGAACTTAGAGAAACGTCATTGCGAGCGAAGCGCGACAATCTATCTAAGTTCTATCAACAGCACCGAAGGCGCTGTTATTCATTTTCGTGCTTACTCATGCAGTGGAGGCTGCCGCCTTCTTCAATCACAGTGCGGCAATCAATACCAATTACCTTGCGATCCGGATACACGCTCTCGAAATACTTCTTTGCCTTCGCGTCGTTCGGGCACTTGTATTTCGGGAAGATGAGTCCACCGTTCACGTAGATGTAGTTCATGTACGATGCTGGGAGAATTTGTCCGTCATCTAGCACGCGTTGCGGCGGGAGCGGGAGCGTATCGACCTTGGCGGTTTCGTAATGTTCCTTAAGCCAGCTTTCGATGAACTGCTGGGCTTCGGTCAAAATCGCGTAGTTGGGGGAGCGCTTGTTGTCCGTCATGCACATGACGACTCTGTCTTTAGCGACAAAGCGTGCAACGTTGTCGATGTGGCCGTCCGTGTGGTCGCCGTGTAATCCGTGCGGGAGCACGAGCATTTCCTTGAGACCGAATGCCTTGCAGAGAGCTTTGACGACTTTCTTTAAATCTTTTTCGTCATTGCGGTTCTTGCCGACGAGGCAATCTTCGGTCGTGATGCCGAGACCGTCACCGTTGACTTCGATAGCGCCGCCTTCGAAGATGAACGGAACGCTTTCGTTGAGCGGGAGTCCCTGCTTTTCGGCAATCTTCTGCGGGATGGCGTTGTCGAGTCCCCATGGCGGGAACTTGGCGCCCCAGGCGTTAAACTGCGTTTCGGTAACGACCTTCTTGTCGCCTTTTTTCATAAAGAACGGACCGTAGTCGCGAATCCAGATGTCGTTTGTCTTGATGACGATAAAGTTCACTGGGAACGGGCGATTGGCGAGAGATGCCTTTTCTTCGTCGGTCAAAAAGTTCTTGGCCGGGAGCAAGAGATTCACCGGTTGGAATTCCGTGATGTTACGGATAAGTTCTACATAGAACTTGCGGATGTTGATGCCGCGTTCACCATACCAGTTCGTCTTGTTGTGCGGGAATGCAAGCCACGTGGCGCTCTGCTTTTCCCATTCTGCTGGATAACGTACTTTTGCAATACTCATTCTTTCGTCTCTCGTCTAGTTTAATCAGCCCAAATCTTCAAAATGTCTTTGTACAAGTCCACGCGTCTGTCGCGGAAATGCGGCCACCAGCGGCGATTTTCTTCGGTTTCGGCAAGGTCGAGCTCGACATAGCTTGCTCCCAAGAATTCCGGATCGCACTTCTGCAAGATGTATCCGTCCGGTGCGGCAACAAAGCTTGTGCCCCAGAACGTGAGGTGTCCTTCGACGCCCGAGCGGTTAGCAGCAATCACGAATGTGCGGTTTGCAATCGCATGTCCGCGCATGACTGTCATCCAGCTATCTTGCTGTCGCGGGTAAATTTCCTTGGGTTCAGAATCCATCCAACCAATAGCAGTCGGGTAGATGAGCACGTCGGCCCCCTTGAGGCTCATGATACGGGCTGCTTCAGGGAACCACTGGTCCCAGCAAATAAGCACGCCAAGCGTACCTGCGCTCGTCTTGATCGGTTCGAAACCGGTGTCACCCGGAATAAAGTAATACTTTTCGAAGAAGGCGGGGTCGTCGGGAATGTGGCTCTTGCGGTAAAGCCCGGCGATGCTTCCGTCACGTTCAAAAACGAATGCCGAATTGTGGTAAATGCCACGGGCGCGCTTTTCAAAGAACGGGAACACGACAACGGCGTTCAGTTCCTTTGCAATTTCTTGCCATTCGGCGACAATCGGGTGATCCTTTTCAATCGCCAAGTCGAAAAAGTCTGCGTTTTCTTCGAACGGGAAGTACGGAGTGTGGAAAAGTTCGGGGAGGACGAGCAAATCGATGTCTTTGCCCTTGAGCTTGAGCGCTTCGTCCTTGTACCACTTGTTATTGGAATCGAAATCCCCGGTCCATTTGCCTTGCAACGTATATACTTTAATCTTGTTCATGTGCAATAATTTAGCAAAATCGAGTCATAACTTCAATTTTTTGTAAGAACATTGTTTTGTTTGCGTAAAATCACGATTATGATACGCGTGTGTGTTGTAAGTTTTCTATATTAACCCTTGAATTTTAAAAACCTTGATATTTTTAATAAAAGGATAAATAATGTCTCTTAAACTCATTTCTCGTGGTGTTGCTGCCGTGCTCGTTACTGCCGGTATTGCTTCTGCTCAGTTGATGAATACGAAAAGCATCGATGTCATCCGTGTCGAAAAGACCGGTATTTCTGCTGGTAAAATCGATAGCCTTGCAACCATGCTCGGTCAGCAGCAGGCTCCGGGCCAGAAGTTGACTGAAGAAATGATGACTCAACTTCGCTATGCCGTTGTTGACAATCTCGTGGGTCAGGAACTCATCAAGCTCGAAGCCAAGAAGATGGGCATCAAGGTTTCCGCATCCAAGGTGGACAGCTTGACCGCACTCTTCAAGAAGCAGTTCCCGAGCGAAGAAGCCTTCCAGAAGGAACTCAAGAAGTCCAACACGACGATGGCTCAGTTCAAGTCCAAGATCGAAGACCAGCTCAAGAGCGAACAGATTCTTGAAAAGAAGGTCCCGTATCCGACTGCTCCGACCGAAAAGCAGCTCCAGGCTTTCTGGGAACTCAACAAGACTAAGGTCGCTATCAACGATACGATTAGCGGTGCCCGCATCTTTATCTCTACCAAGGGTAAGAGCGCTCAGGAAATCAACGACGCTAAGGATATGTTGAAGGGTCTTGCAGCCCAGGTTCGCTCCAAGAAGGCTACGTTTGCTCAGCTTGCTGCCATGTACAGCGACGACAAGGAAGCTAAGAAGACTGGCGGTATCATGAACAAGTTCCTCGCCAAGTCCAAGAGCGCCGCTTTCGCCAAGGCTGTTGGCAAGATCAAGGTCGGTGAAATTTCCGAAGTCATTACGGAAAATGACGGTGTGTCTATCTTCATGCTTACTGAAAAGAACGACGGCAAGTTTGAAAGCTACAAGCATCAGATCGATTACATCTTGCGCGTGCAGGCTGAACAGGAACGCCAGGCTAAGCTCAAGGCTTACCTCGACGACCTCGGCAAGACCTACAAGGTCCAGTACCTCGACAAGAAGTACGAACCGCCTCAGGCAATCGGCTCTGCTAAGTAATAGCACGAACTGTTTGTACGTGTCATTCTGAGCGAAGCGTAGCGAAGTCGAAGAATCCAGAGATCCTTTTGGGTCCTTCGATTTTGAATCTACGGTTCTGCACTCAGGATGGCACTTCTTTTTTTAACTAGCTGATATTAGAGGTTTGATATGGCATTCAACACTACACATACCGGGCTTATCGAGTTGCGCAGCCGCATCGATAAACTCTGGGGGTATCTTTGACTTAGAGGCAAAGACTGAAGAACTCTACGTCCTTGAAAAGGATTCCGGCGACCCGAACCTGTGGAACGATCAGGAAAAGGCGCAGGCTATGATGAAAAAGATTGGGAACCTCAAGGGTCTCATTGATTCCTGGAAAGAAGTTTCCCAGACATGCGACGACCTTGCCGAGCTTTATGAAATGAGCAAGGACGAAGAATCTGCCGACCTTACGGCGACGCTTGAATCCGACATTGCAGACCTAAAGTCCAGAGTCGAAGCAATGGAATTCAAGAAAATGCTGAACGGTCCGGACGATGCCTGTGCATGCCTTATGTCTATCCATCCGGGTGCAGGTGGTACAGAGTCCCAGGACTGGGCGCTCATGCTTTTCCGCATGTACACGCATTTCTTTGAACGCGAAAAGATGGATTTCAAGGTTGTGGACTTCCAGGAAGCAGAAGATGCGGGTCTCAAGAGTGCTACGATTGAAGTCACTTGCGAAAACGCTTACGGCTTGCTCCGTTCGGAAATCGGCGTTCACCGCTTGGTGCGCATCAGCCCGTTTGATGCCAATGCCCGTCGCCATACGAGCTTTACCGCCGTTTATCTGTACCCTGAACACGAAGACGTAGAGTTCGATCTCGACATGTCTGAAGTGCGCGTGGACACGTACCGCAGTAGTGGTGCTGGTGGTCAGTACATCAACAAGACGGATTCTGCTGTGCGTATGACCCACTTGCCGACAGGCATCATGGCAAGCTGCCAGACGGAACGTTCGCAGATCCAAAACCGCGAAACCTGCTACAAGATGCTCAAGACCATGGTCGCAGAACATTACCGCTTGGAAGAAGAAGCGATGCGCGATGCCCGCATGGCCGAGAAGAAGAAGGTCGAATGGGGTAGCCAGATCCGCAGCTACGTGTTGCAACCGTACCAACTTGTGAAGGACCTCCGCACAGGCGTTGAAACGTCTGACACTGCAGGAGTTCTTGACGGAAAGATCAAGCCGTTCATCGACGCTTATTTGCTGAGCACAAGCGAAGCGAATAAGGGGTAGAAAATGTGGCGGGCTTTGCCCGCCATTTTTCTTTTATTTTAAGTTGTACTTTTCCTTGACAGCGATGCGCTCTTCTTCAGAAAGGCTCTTGATATAGCTTTTCCAGCCTGGGCAAAAGTTTATATGGAATCGCCAAATGCGTCCAATCAGCGACTTGGGGTTTTTGTCGTATTGTGCGCGGAGTTTGCAATTTGCACAAGCCATTTTTTGACACCTTTTGTTGATTGTGATTTTTCTTAATATACAATAAAAATGCTCCCGGTGGAAGCCAGGAGCATCTTATTTTTTAATGCTGTTTTGAAGTAAAAATTACTTCATTGCACCGCGTTCGAGCTTGATCGTGAAGTTCGTGATATCGCAAACTTCGCTCGGACCCCAGTACTGGATCGGACCCGGGTAGGTGTAGGATTCAGTCTTAGCCCATTCGTCGCGGCGAGCGGCGAAGTACTTGAACGGAGCGCTCATCGGGCCTTCGAGTTCAACGAGAGCCTTGCGGATAACCGGCTTGTCGGCACCGTGACGGCGTTCGATGTTCATCATCATGGTGATCGGAAGGCCGCCAGCGACCCAGTTTTCGATACCCTTGGTGACGTTGCGGA
>JAEEGJ010013311.1_pt1 | contig 19995 bp, 14 predicted proteins | sample 8958761 | NCBI WGS metagenome assembly JAEEGJ01 (sample SAMN16246546, study PRJNA631951) | gut metagenome | biome: gut microbiome; feature: rumen; material: RS-attached | host: Bos | place: Iran: Karaj | collected 2018-10 | reverse complement strand
TCGTGATTTCCCGGTGTTGCAAAGTCGTATCCCATCTTGTTCATGAGCTTGATAACCTGCTCGCCCTGGGTAACCGTTCCGAACATCTCTCCGTGGCCTTCGATCTCGTCGCCGTCGTCAACTAAAAGGACCTCGCATCCTTCTTTCTGGAACTTCTCGCGGATGCGCTGGAGCCCTGCATATCCGAATCCCTTTTGGGGGCTGCAGTGCACATCGCTCGTTACGAGGATAACGATATCGTTGCTCTTTTTCTCTGACGGTTCTTCTGTTCCCGAAGACTCCGCCGGCCCGGAAGATTCCGCAGGAACCGCTGCCGGTCCGGAATTCGACGTGACTATGACAGGCGTGCCGGAAGGTGTGGCGTTGTTCTCTTTGCAGGCACCGAACGAAAAAACCAGTGCTGCAAGGATCAGTGCGGTTGCTGTCAGTCTAAAGAATTTCTTCACATCTTCCTCCGGTCGGTATCATTATCTGCGACAGATTATTTTACCACAGTTTCAGGATTGTCCTTCTTGCTCTGAGGTTTACTGCTGAGCTGCTTCATCAGATACGGGAACGAGAGCATTGATGCTATGACCGTAACGAGCAGTGTCGCGGTTGCCGCGCCCATGATGCCGTAGTTCTTGATGAAGAAGTAATCCAGGATAAAGTTGGATATCGCCGCCACAATACTGACGATAAGGTTGAACTTGACCTTGCCGAGTGCCTGCAGGATGTTTGTGCTGGTACTGCGGAACGTCCCGAGGAAAAAGAAACTGATGGCAAGCACGCGGAATACCGGCACGCCGTCAAGATAATTGGGTCCCCACAGCAGCATTATCGCGATCCTTGCGAAAGCAAACATCAGCAGCGAGATGGTGCCGCACAGCGCCGCCATTGAGAAAAATAGCTTCTTTGCGTTCTTTACGACCCACGCCCTGTCCTCGGAATGCTCGATGAACAGAGGCAGGAATACTACAAGGATACTCGCAGGAACAAAGTTCAGGTTCTCCGGCACCAGCGCCGCGACCTTATAGGTTGCAAGAGGAAGCGCATCAGCGACCAGGAACGTGATAAGAAAGATGTCGATCCTGTAAAGTATCGTATTCAGAGCCGAAACGCCTCCGCTGAAAGCGGCATATCTGACGATCTTCTTTGTTCTCTCGGGATCTGTAGGCTGAGTCTTGCGGAACGGAATGTACTTTTTGGTAAAGATGAATCCTATGACCGCAGTAATGAAGTATGAGAGATAACGGCCGGCTATGGTTCCGGGAATGCCGAAGAAGAAGCTTCCGGCAGAAGCCAGGATCATATAGGATATCGAGTTAATGTTAAGAAGCAGCGCATAACGCTTGTTCTCTTTTCTGGTACGCAGAACGATAGCGAAATAGTCGGTGAAGAAATAGACAAGCGGCATTGCGGCAAGTCCCAGGATATAAGGTCTTGTCTCTTCAATGCCGAGATTGCCCCAGCAGGCATAACAGAATATGCCGATGCTGATAAGGACATTGATCAGGAATCCGTACCTGATCGCGAACTTGTATGTCGTCCGCCTGGTCTCCTCGTCTTCTTTTTCCGAAGCGAAAAACAGGGTCGCGCTTGAGATTCCGAAGCCGTTGAAAAGGATTCCTATCTGGAAAACGTTAAAAGCACCCGAGAACAGTCCGTAGCTGTATTTGCTCATTATCTTGACGATAACGATACTCGACAGGAAGGCTATCAGTTTGTTTATCGATGTGGCCCCCATAATGTGGAAGAGGCCTGTCTTAACCAGTGCTTTAAACTTTTCCCAATACTTGCGCATTAATCTCTTTACTTCTCCATATACAGCAGACCGAACGTGCCGGGGCCGCAGTTGGCCGAGACGGCAGGCGAAGCCTGCTTAAAGTATATCTCATCAAAATGCTGATACTTCTCGACCTGTTCACGGATCCAGTCAGTATCACGCTTGGTAAGACCTACATAGGTGATGAACAGTATACTCGTATCGATCTTGGCTGCGTTAGTCAAAACTGAATTAATATACGATTTCCAGGCGTTTTCCCTGGCACCGAAATAGGTCATGCCGACACCCATATTACCATTACGGAGCCTTAATACGGGTCGTCCCATGAGAGACTTTATGATATTGGCCGTACCGTTTCCGACCTGTCCCGCTCTTGCGAGGAAGTCGAGATTGTCAACGATAAAGCTCGTGTGGATCTTCTTCTTGTAGACCTCGATCTCTTTTACTATCTCTTCGGCAGAAAGACCCGCTTCGGCCATTTTCGCGGCAACGACTGCCATCAGGCCCTGACCGCTCGATAAGTGACCGGAATCGATAACGAAAACGTTATCGAATGATTTCGATGCCTCGAGAGCCGGCTGGAATCCGCTGTGCTCGATCTTGCTCGAGATAGAGATGTGGACGATGTTGTTGGCATAGGTGAGCTGCTTTGCAAAGAACTCTTCCGCCTCCCTGATGGTCGGGCCGTGAGGAAGAACATTGTGGTTGGGATCTTCCATGTACTTGAGTACGCCAAGCGTATCGATCTCTTTTCCGTCCTTGAAAAGTCCTTCGTCCGTACGGACCTTATGAGGAATGACCGCGATCTGGTATTTCTCGATGAGTTCGGGCGACAGATCGGCGACGCTCTCCGTAGTGATGACGATGCTCTTACGCTTTTTGGTGCCGCTCATCCATGAGATCGACTCCTGTGCGATCTCGCTCCTGTTGCCGGTGATCCTTACGATCTCCTTGGGCAGGTGGCTGTACAGCTCGTTTTCGAGAGCTTCTCCGCTGACAGGCTTTGCAAGGTAACCGTCGAAATTCTCACGTGCATAGAGCGCCCTGTTCTCTTCATCGGCATTTGCGGTGAGGATGATTATCGCACTTTCGCGGCATCTTCCGCCCGTCTGGTCTTTGATCCTTCTCCTGCACTCTACGCCGTCCATTTCGGGCATAAGGTGATCCATGAAGATGACATTATACTTGATGTTCAGGGTCTTCCTGAGCGCTTCGGCACCGCTGGTCGCGGTATCGATCCGGACCTTGGTATCACGAAGGAGCTTGCTGACTACCATGAGGTTGGCCTCGTTGTCGTCAACTACGAGGATCCTTGCCTCAGGAGCTTCGAACTTGGGTGTATATTCCTTCTTCTTATCAGGTTTTACCGCCTTCGAGAAGTCATGCTTGCCCACGGTTCCGTCTCTTTCGATACGCTGCGGGATCTCGATGATGAATGTCGAGCCTTTCTTATATACGCTGTTGACGGTGATCTTTCCGCCCATGAGGTCTACAAGCTGCTTGACGATGGAAAGGCCAAGGCCCGTACCCTCGATGTGCTTGGTCACGGTCTCGTCGACTCTCTTAAACGCGGAGAACAGATAAGGGATATCCTCCGACTTGATGCCGATACCGGTATCGGAGACCATGTAGATCATGTTGCAGATCTTGCCGTCTGTCTTTTCACACTGTACAGAAAGTGAGACCGACCCTTCCTTGGTGTACTTGATGGCATTGTTGATGACGTTGATAAGGATCTGCTTGATCCTGACCTCATCACCGACCAGTTCGGCCGGAATGTCAGGAGATACGTCGACATTGAAATCGAGCTTTTTGTCTTTGGCTCTGATCCAGAGCATTCCGACGATATCCGACAGCATGTCTCCCGTGTGGTAAGGCTCGATCAGGAGCTGCATGCTTCCCGACTGGAACTTGCTCATGTCAAGTATATCGTTGATGAGGTTGAGCAGAAGCTTGCCTGCAGCCTTGATGTTGACGGCATCTTCTATTACTTCATCGCTTACGTCCTCACGGAGGATCATCTCGTTGAGTCCGATGATGGTGTTGATAGGCGTTCTTATCTCGTGGCTCATGTTGGAGAAGAAACTGTTCTGCGACTTGTTGAGCATGTAGATCTCCTGACGCTGTTTCTCCGCCGTTACGAGCTGCTCGTTCAGCCTGAACCTCGTATAAGACATTATCATGCCCATTACGACCTGGAAGACCGAGAAGATGAGAAAGTTTGCCATCTCGTTCGGTTCGATCGATCCCAAGGTCACCGCATAGTAAAGGAATGAGATGACTGCGATATTCGATGTGACGGCGACTCCCACATACACGAGTGGGTTGAAATAAACGCAAAGAGGAACGACAAGCGCTACCGTCATGAAGAGAGTCGTGTCAACCGTACCTCTTGCCATATAGTTGACGACCATGAGCGAGATTACCCAGATGTAGAGCGACACGCCCATGAAGTGATTCAGCACGAAGACCGTACGGTATCTTGCCGCGTAGTCCTTCATTGCGTGATGCACGCCGATGATCCAGATGGCGGCGATCAGGATGACCCATGCATAGCAGATCTGATGGTAAAGCACTGTGGTTCCGCCGAAATACTTCGGATAAACGATCGTCAGCACCATGAACGTGACAGCCGCGATAAGCGTTATGATCATCGTTACATAAGTAGGCGCTACCGACTCATAATAAGCGGATTTAGTTGCTTCGCGGTCGTTTGACGCAGGCTTGAAAAGATATCTGAACATGTTTTTCATACCTTGTCACCTCCGTCATTCTCAGGTTCAAACTCGAAAACATCGCCTTCTTCGTCATTATCCTCAGACAAAAGCTGATCCCTGATATCAGCCGTGATGCGCCCGTAATCTCGGATCATCGCCTCGTGATTTTCAAGGATATAATTCTCTTCGTTATTCTTGGCTGCCATCTCCAATGCCTTGGCCTTTTCGGACAGATCGGCTATACCGATCATCTTTGAGGTGCTCTTCAGAGCATGTACGAGTATCTCGTAATTATGCCAGTCACGCAGAGAGAAATACTTCTTCATATTGCCGATCTTATCTGCGGACTCGGTTGCGAACTGGATCAAAAGCGACTTATAGAAGTCCCTGTCGCCGACGCAGTACTTTAATCCGCCGTCAGTATCAATGCCTGACTTTCGCAGTTCGGCTATGAAATCTTTCTCTTCTTCCCTGACGGGAGCCGGTTCTTCGGCAGGTTCATCGGAAACGTCTTCCGTTACGCCGCTGGCATCGACATAAGACAATGCAGACTTCGGAAGGACCTGCTTCAATACTCTCTCGAGCTCGTCAGTCTCGACAGGCTTGCTGACAAAACCGTCAAAACCTTCGGCAAGGAACATCTGCTTGGCGGAGCTCATCGCATTTGCGGTGAGAGCAACTATCGGGATCGATCCGTTAAGGCCTGCGACATCCGTTCTTATGCGTTTCATCGCCTCAACGCCGTCCATTCCGCTCATCATGTGGTCCATGAATATGATGTCAAAGACCTTTTCGCGGCAGATCTCAATTGACTCCTGGCCGGATGTCGCGGTAAAGACCTTCATTCCGTATCTGCCGAAGATGCTCTTGGCAACGACGAGGTTCATCGACTCGTCATCTACGACGAGCGCCCTTACGCCGTCGCAGCGCAGTATCCTGACCGTCTCTTCCTTGCTTCCCACTGTAGAATTCAGGATGGATACGACAGGGAAACAGTAGAACGGCTTTTCGAGGATCTTAACATGCGTATTCTTGGGAAGACGGATGCCTTCGTTCGCAACGACCGCGACGACCATTTCCTTCGCAAGGTTCTCGATAAGGTCGACGTTATCGTTATATTCCTCTTCTGCAATGAAAAGGTGTGTCAGATGCACGGAGTTCCTGAGAAGCTTCAGGTTGGAAGCGTTATTGACACGGTGCATCTGGATTCCGAGGCCCTTGACGATATTAAGTACCATGGAGTTGTAATAATCTCTTACGGCCGGGTGATCGTACTTCTCGAAATGCAGGAAGGCACCTACGCAGAGCTTGTCGGGCGCCGCAACGGACATGCAGCTGCCGGGGTCTATCACCTTCTGCGGGATACTGACGCATACGGTCGTACCGACATCGGGCTTGCTCTCGATCGTCATGAAGCCTCCGAGGAGCGATACAAAGCCGGAAGCGATAGCAAGGCCAAGTCCAAGGCCGCCGCCCTGACGTGTCCTGGAAGAATCAGCCTGATAGAAGCTGTCATAGACCTTTTCGAGCTCATATTCGGTCATGCCCTTACCGGTATCGGTTACCTCTATGCAGAGGTTGACGCCGTAGTCATGCGGCTCAGACGTGATGCGGACATATACGCCGCCCTTCTGGGTGTACTTAAGACCGTTTGTAATAAGCGCCCTTAAGATCTTCTTTATCTTGGTAACATCTGAATTCATGACCGCCGGGATAGAAGGATCGACGTCGATTATGAGCTCGATATTCTTGGACTTGTACTGCTTAATATCGGTTACGATGTCGTGAAGGACGGAAGACATCATGTAGTCTTCGTTGTTGCATACGGCCTTCTTACGGTCGAGCTCTGAATAATCCAGAATGTCGCTGATCTGTTCTGCAACCTTGCGTCCGGAATCCCTTACCGCGATAAGATCGCCTTCGACTTCACGGTGTCTGGACTTGTCGATGCAAAGGCTCGTAAGTCCGATGATCGCGTTTACAGGGGTCCTCAGCTCGTGTGAAACGTTTGCGAGGAAGTCATTTAAGTGCTCGGTCGCTTCGGTAAGCTGCTCTACCTCGTCCTTGGACTGGTTCAGCACATGCATCCACTGGTCGATGATCGTCTTGGCAAACCACCCTACTATAAATACCATGACCGCATGAAGGATCAGGCGCGAGATAACCAGGGCGTCAAACGTCTCTCCGTTTTGGAACATGACAAATATCTCATATGCCATCGTTACGTAGTATGTGAACTGGCACAGGAGTATCAGGGATTTCTTTCCCGTCATGGTATGCAGCATTATTATCGCCGAGATGACGAGTGCCAGATCAAACGTACTCGTCTGATGAATGCCGTAGAAAAAGAAACACCCCATCATGAGTATCGCATAGAGCCAGAGGCGTATGATCGAAGGGGTGTTGTGCCTGATATGGAGGACCCATGCGGCGATAATGCCGGTAACTATGAGCAGAAGCGCCCATTTCTCCCATCCGAGAAGGAGTGATTCAGCCACAAGGATAGATGCAAATACCGTGTAGCTGACCCATATCGTCAGATGCGAAGATTCGAACAGATCGATGTATTCTTTTTTCTTGCTCATACTGCTCACCCTCTCAGCCTGTAATCTTTATCTTCATCGATTATTTCGAGCATGATCTTTGCAAACTCCGGATCAAACTGCGTTCCCGAGCCGTCCCTCAACTCTTCTTTTATCTTCTCCTGGGGCAGATGGTTTCTGAACACCCTGTCGGAAGACATGGAGTCATAAGCATCCGCCACTGTGATTATCCTTGCTTCTTCAGGGATCTCCTCACCCTTGAGGCCTGCAGGATAGCCCCTGCCGTCGTATCTTTCGTGATGGCATAAAGCACACTTCTCGAACTTAGGATCGTTCTCGATGTTCTTCAGGATCTCCGCACCGAGCTTCGAATGCTCCTTGACCATTTCGTATTCAACATCGGTAAGCCTTCCCGGCTTCATCAGGATCGATTCCGAGACGCCGATCTTACCCACGTCATGCAGGAGCGCAATCATGTAGAGCTCATCGAGCCTCTGATCGGTATAGCCTGCCCTCTTGGCGATCATCTTCGAATATTCGGCAACCCTTCTGGAATGTCCTCTGTTGGATGCGTCATTTGTATCGATGACCGCAGAAAGCGCACTGACCACCTGAAGCAGGAGGTTCTTGTTCTCCCTTGCCTTCTCCTCGACCTCGTAATTAAGCTGATTCTGCAGCGTAACGAGCTCGATAATGTGATTCACGCGCAGCAGGAGGACTTCGGGTACAAAAGGCTTTCTGATAAAGTCCATTGCTCCCAGTGATAATCCCTCGTGTTCCGCGCCCTCGCTCTCGTCAGCCGTCAGGAAGATGACCGGGATCTTTGATGCTGCAGATTCAAGGGAGTGAAGCTTCTTTATCGCCTCAAAGCCGCCCATGCCGGGCATCTTTACGTCGAGCAGTATAAGATCAGGCATGTCTTTTTCTTTTCCTAGATAATCGAAAAGAGCATCGGCCGATTTGAGAGCGGTTACGTGTATTCCGCCGGAGCTCATTATCTTGCCTGCGACCTGGAGGTTGAGGACATCGTCATCGACCACGATGACTCTCTTTGTCTTGTTTGTATTTACCAGCTTCTGCTCGTTGTCGATTACTTCGACCTCGTGTTCGATAGCGATATCGCCGTTGCCGGTGTTCTTCCAGCTGTCGAGCAGGTGATTGATTACTTTGTCCACGGCATCAAGCCTTACATCGGTGAGGAATACGAAATACTGGTTCTTGTTGTTCCTCATGAAGATATCGGATTTTCTAAGAGACCCTCTTATGCACTTTCCGAATTCATCGACGTTATTGTAGAACTCTGCATCCGCATTGCCGTCTGAAGGCGACAGCGTGAAAAGCACCTTACAAGCATTTATGCGGTGCCTCAGGATATATCTGATAACGTATCTGTATACGGGTGAGAATGAATCCTTATCGAGCTGCAAGGCAACATCCCTTATCGAACGCTCACCTAAGATCTCGGAGATCGCACGGATATCAAGCGCAGGGTTCTCATCCTCTTCCTCAATGTCATCACTGTAAAGGCCGTAACCGTGTTTGCCGTTCTTCTTAACAATGTAAAGTGACTTGTCGGCGAGTTTTAACAGTGAATTGTAGTCATTACCGAACCTGGGAACGAAGATGCCTCCGATGGATGCTCCGAGCGGAATGCTCATATCATCGCCCATCAGTTCCTTTGCGCTCTTTACTATCTCGCTGTTGACCCTTTCCGCGATATCCGCGACCTGGCTTTCTGTTGTTACTCCCAGCGCGAAAGAACAGAACTCATCACCGCCTAACCTTCCGCATTTACTGCCCGAAGGAACGGCTGCTTTGATGATGTTTGCGCATGAGATAAGGACTATGTCGCCCATCGCGTGACCGTATATGTCGTTTACGAGTTTAAATGAGTCAAGGTCGATCATCATGAGGCATCCGGTCTTCTCAGAGCAGTCTTTGGAAAGCTCGGATGCGGATGCTGCTTTGTTTAGGAACCCTGTCAGTTTGTCTATCGTGGCCTCACTCTTGAGATCATGCATCTCCTGTGAGTTCGACATTATGTTGTCTATCCTTCTTAAAAGGACTTCCGGATTAAAGGGTTTCCTTATAAAGTCGGAAACGCCCACTTCAAAGCCTCTGGTCTCGGTGTCAACATCCTCGTCAGCGGTAAGAAAGATGACCGGGGTCTTCATCACGCCTTTCTGCTGTTCTATCTGCCTGAGCTTCTCAAGAGTCTCAAATCCGTCCATTACCGGCATCTTGATGTCAAGGAGAACAAGATCGGGCATACCGTTCTCATTTACGTATTCCAAAAAAGAACTGCCCGATTTGAGAGCAGTAACACGCATATTATTCTTACTTAGGATATGTCCGGCCATCTTAAGATTTGCCGTATCGTCATCAACGACTATGATCCACTTCGCCATAAAAGTCACCCCGTCAAACATCGAAGCCAGATATGATCAGCACTCGTATTTTTTATGATAACATAGCGAACTTTATTTTATTACTCTGAAATATTTGATATATAAGGCCCGGACAGTTATCCGGGCCTTTTTGCTCACTTCCACGGTCTTTCTTTGCCGAGCCATCCGTTTGCTTTCCAATACTTAAAATCCGTATATTCGGGGTTTTGTTTTCCCAAGTCGGTCTGAAGCATCCTGACGGCAAGAAATTTCATCTTCACTATAAGCCCTGTACGAGCAGGTCTTGAGTAATCTACCGCTTTCATCTTCCGTGCAAGCGATATGAGTTTGGAAGACATTTCATTGCGCTTCTTATCAGGGATCTTGTCCCAGTCTATCTCGCTCATCAGTTTGAAGCTGCGTCTCTTTATGCAGCTGACACCCCACCACGCAAGGCTGTCCGCGATGTCCTTGGCGGTCGACGTTCCGCCTGCTCCGAGGCACTGGGTGATGATAACCGCCCGCTTGCCGAACATCTCTTTCGCGGGGCGGTGAGGCATCCATCTGTATCCGAAATGGTCTAGCATCGCTTTCATCGCGCCTGTCGTGTGGAAAACATAAGCAGGTGACGTGAAGACCAGAAGATCTGCTTCAAGCATTGCCTTCTCGATCTTTCTGACACATTCCGCATCCTTGCACAGATCCTGGTTATCTCTGAAACACTGTGTGCAGCCTGTGCAGAATCCAGGGCCGTCCTTGGGGAGATAGAACTCCGTTATCTCAGCTTCGTCCCTGAACGGCTCTAAGAATATTTCCTTGAGATTGTATGTTACGCCTTTTTTCTGGGTTCCGTTTATTACCGTGATCTTCATTTTCCGTTCCTCCCGTAAAGCCTGTCGAACTGCATGATATGCTGATCTAGCTTATTCAGCATCTCTTCTTCCCTTTCGGGCTCCCTGTCGCATATCGTCAGCATAAAGTAGATCGGCGAGTAGAAATGCAGCGTCATGATCTCCACATTGTCAGTCCTGAGCAAGCCTGCAGCAGTCAGAAAGCCGAAAAGCATTCCCTGATACGAGAGCGGGTCATCCACATAAAGCTTTGAATAGACCTTTGCGAGATCTTTGTCATGAAACTGCTCTAACGTGAGCATCTTGCGGAACTTCCTGTTGTAATCGTCATGGAGGTAATACAGAAAGAATTCCCTTCCGAGCTTTAAGAGCCTGTCCTCTGACAGATTCTCATAGATCCCCGCATCCGTTGAAGCATCTTTACCGTTGATCTGCATGGCTTTCGCCTGCTCGGTAAAACGGCGGTTCATCTCATCGATGATGGCATCAAAGATCGCCTTTTTGCTCTTGTAGTGCTTATAAAGCGAAGGTGCCTTGATCCCGACTCTTTCGGCGATATCGCCCACGAAAACATTTGCATATCCCTTCTCGGAGAACAGTGTCAGCGCTTCATCCAATATCCTTTGTTTTGTATCCATACAGACCTCTCAGCATCATTGGCTAATCCAAATTAGCCAAATTATAGCTAATCCTAATTAGCCTGTCAACAGCTGTCCGGATTGGTATAATGAAAAAAGGAGCCTGTATGAAAAAATCTGTTTACTTCATAATCCAAATAATCTGGTCGCTTATCGTTTCAACGGTTACCTGGTATCTGGGCTTAAAGAACGCAAGCTTCGATTTCTATCACAACAGCGATAACGCATTTGCCGGTATGATCATGTTCTGGGGCGCCGTCATATATCTGATCCTGACTCTCATTCAGATCGGCGTCGGCGTCAAAGCTGTCAAAAACTGGCGCTGGTGGATGATCCCCATATCGCTGTTCATTGCCGGTGCAATAGCATTTCTGGGCATCTACGTGGTGGCATACGGCACGGAATTCCTAAATAAGACATTTAACACAAGTTTACATATATGCGGATAACCGCATGATAAAATCATAGAGTAAGAGATTAACCGGAAGGGAGATTGCTATATGGCTATAGTTGAGAAAACATTCAAAAGCGGTGAAGTAATAATCAGGGAAGGCGAGGCCGGAACGACCCTCTTCCGTCTGCTCAGCGGCAACATAGGCATATATACCGAATACGGGAAGAAAGAACAGTTCCGTATCGCTTTCCTAAAATCCGGAGGATATTTCGGCGAGCAGGCGATAATCGAGACGAGCCCGAGAAGCGCCACCGTAGTCGCCGAATGTAGTGTAAAGGTCCTTGAGATACCCGGTAACGAACTCACTTCCCTTTTCGAAGAGAAGCCCGAGGAACTCCTGATCTTCCTCAAGCATTTGGGAAGCAAGGTCCGCAACATGATCAACGACCGTAACGAAGCACTTAGCCTGCTCCAGTCCGCACGTGAAGCGGATGCTGCAAAGAAAAAATCCATTTTCGCGAAATTCAAGAGACTGTCCAACCAGTACCAGCCCAAGGCGGCCGGATTCTCCGAGCCGAACGCGGAGACATTCCGCAAGGAATTCGAAAAGATAACAGATGAAGGTCCCGGCAGGATCGTGACCCACTGGAAGGACGATGTCATATATAACCAGGGCGATACGCAGGACTGCATGTATATAGTCCGTGGCGGCAAAGTCGCTCTTTATAAGAACTACGGTTCAGAGAATGCCGAGAAGGTTACCGAGCTCACAGACGTCTCCTACTTCGGCGAGATGGGAATGATCCTGGATGAACCAAGAGAGACCACAGCCGTCGTAGAATCTGACGAAGCTTACGTCGAAGTCATTTACAAGAAAGATCTCGAAGCGGTATTCGCGGTATGTCCCGTAAAGATCGACATGCTCCTTACTCACCTGTCCTTCCGTTTAAGGCACCTGACAATAGATTTCCTCGAGATCTGCAAGGACATCACCACGAATTACGGCTGACAATAAGCCTTCACCGTTCCCCTATGGCATGCAGTATACGTTAGTGATATACTAATATGGTTTGTCAGAGACAAACCGGGAAGGTGATCTGTATGGCTCCGGCAAACGCTTTTAAGAGTTTACCCAGACAAAAGAAGGTATTAATTGCACGCGGTTTAAAGGCTTTTTGGGGAGCCTTTGATATCCGTGTCATTTCTGCCTGAGCAAAATACCCGTTCACGACAATGCGTCTTTTAAGATCCTAAGGAGGTTTTTCAGAAGATAAAAGGTCAGAAAACATTGAGAGACACGTGCAAGAAGGTAGTGATATAATCACTCGGGTTTTCTAAGAAACACAATTACAGGGGAATCATTTATGACAGAGAGAAAGAAAACGAAAAAGATCAGTGACCGCAAAAAGTTCGAGTATGCAATTACGGCTTTGACCTCAATCATTGCAATTGCTTTTGTCGTATTGTTCATCAACAGCTGCCAGAACGGTTATAAGGCTACGAACATGAGACTTTTGCACTCTGAAGGAACCGTTACCATAGAGAATGCGAAGGGCGGTACGAAGCCCGTTTCCGAAAATCTTAAATTCCAGTCCGGAGATGCCGTAAGCACAGGTGCTGACGGCGTTGTCTCAGTCGGTCTTGACGACACAAAGATCGTTACTCTTGAGAACAACAGCAGAGCCGAGTTTATCCAGAACGGCAAGAATCTTGAGCTCAAGCTTACCAAGGGCGCCGTTTTCTTCAATGTTACGCAAAAGCTCAGGGAGGACGAGAAGTTTGAGATCAAGACAGCCACGATGACAGCAGGCATCCGCGGTACTTCAGGATACGTTTACTACGACGAGAACGCAGGCGGCAAAGAGACCATCACTCTGACCGACGGTTCAGTCGAGATCTCCGCTACCAACCCCGACACCGGCGAGACAAAGACAGCCCGCCTTGAAGCAGGCAACAAGCTTACCGTCTATCTCTACTCCGGCAGGATCGAGGACAGTGTCGAATTCCAGATCGACGAGATCGACGAGTATGAGCTTTCCGAATTTGTCCTTTCAATAATCACGCAGGACGACGGCCTTATGAAAAAGGTCTGCGATCACACAGGCTGGAATAAGGACAAGCTCATAAAAGCTTTGAACGACATTGGCAATAAGAACCCGAAGCCTTCTGAGACGACCGAGGCAACAACGACGACCACTGAAGGTACTACCACGGGTACTTCCGAGACCGAGTCCGAGACTTCCGAAACAACAAAGAAACCTACGAAGAAGCCTACGAAGAAGCCGACAAGAAGACCCACAAGAAGGCCGACCAAGAAACCGAGGAAAAAAACCACTTCGCAGACTACGAGATCTTCCGGTACAAGCAGATCAGCTGCCAGCATTCGTCAAATAGGCGGCTCCAAGTTTTAATTAGTCCGTTTAGCACATAACAAAAAACAAGCTTTTCAATACCGGCTAGACCCGGCTCACGGGTTTAGTCGGTGTTTCTTATTTATGTTATAATTAGATATTACTTGATTTCATTCAAAGAGCAGTCTGGAGGGTGAATTTATGGTCCAGAATGATAAATCAAAGATGAATTCCAAGACAAAGATAGGTATTATCGCCGGCATTGCGGTTGTTGTTATCGCAGTTGCCGTTGTCTGTATAGTTTTCGCGCGCAACGGTTATCTGGCCACCACCATGAGGCTCCTTCGCATAGAAGGAACGGTTAACTTAGAAGATTCGAAAGGCAGTTCGAAGCCTGTCGTCGAGAATCTCAGATTCCAGTCCGGTGATGCGCTTAACACAGGTGCCGACGGTCTTGCCACCATCGGTCTTGATGATGCCAAGATAGTTACTTTAGATCACAACAGCAGAGCCGAATTCAAGAAAAAGAAAAATCAGCTCGAACTCAATCTCACCAAGGGCGCTCTGTTCTTTAATGTCACCGAGAAGCTCAAGTCGGATGAGAAATTTGATATCAAGACATCCACAATGACCGCAGGTATCCGTGGCACATCAGGCATCGTTTATTACGATGAAACGGACGACCTCAGAGAGACAATAGCCATTACTGACGGTGTTGTCGAGATCTCAGCCACCAATCCCGAGACCGGCGAGACAAGAACTGCCAAAGTCGAGGCAGGCAAGCAGCTCAAGGTCTATCTGTATTCGGACAGGCCGGGAGAAAGCGTTCAGTTTGAGATCTTCGATATCAAAGAGGAAGATCTTGGCAAGTTCACTGTCGGTCTGATCTCTGATAACGACGAGCTCATCAAAAAGATCTGTGATTACACAGGCTGGGATCCCGATAAGCTCAAAAAGATCCTTAAGGGACTGAGCGTTGAGCCTACGGATCCGACCGAACCTACTGTTCCTACAGATCCTGAGGTTCCCACAGAGCCTACAAAACCCACGGATCCTACCAATGAAGATCCGCCGACCGAACCTACGTCTACAACTACGGCAAAAAAGAAAAAGACAACCAAGAATAAGAAAACAACGACCAGAAAGACTACAACGACCAAGAAGAAAAAGAAGAAATCTACTTCTTCCGCGCCGAGCGTTCCTTCCGGCTATTCCAAGTATATCTGGGGCGCAAGCTATAACGGCAAGAAGATCTACATAGTCCACCAGGATCATGAGCTGTTTAAGGGCTACAGCGGCGGCAAGTGGATCGAGCTGTTCCTGGAGTTCAGCGAAACAGACTCCGGATACACAGAAACCTTCTATACCAATAGCGATAAGGTATTCTACAAGGGGGCCGGAAGGATGCAAACTACCACCTGACAATGAACGGAACGAAGACTGACACTATATGAAGAAATCAGAAAAGACCAGGAATCTAATCATTGCCCTGATATGGGCCACATCAATAACACTTCTTTGTGCTTTGGGAGTATTCAGAAGCCCGGAACTCTGGCTTCAGGATAAGCTCTATCAGAAGCCGGTATACGTTTCCGATGACATCGTCATCATCGGCATTGACGAGAACGACATTAAAGAATTCGGCCCCACAAATTCCTGGGACAGATCTGTCATGGCAAGAGCCCTTGAAGCTTTGGCCTCTGACCCGAAAAGGCGTCCTGCCGTAGTCGCGGTCGATGTCCAGTATTCGGGGACTTCGAACGAAGAGAGCGATGCAAGGCTCGTAAAAGCCGCATCTGAGCTCGGCTGTGTGATCACTGCTACTCAGGCGGCCTTCGGCGAAAAGAGAACCTTCGGCAGCGCCACCGTCATAACGGATTATTTCACTGTCTTAAATTACGAAGAGCCTTTTGAAGCGCTCAAGAACGTCACCACGCAAGGCAGCATCAACATCATGTACGACAAGGACGGTATCGCCCGTCATTCTCTTTTGTATGTCCAGCCGGAAGAGGGCAAGCGCGTTTATTCAATGCCTTTCCAGGCTGCCAAGATGTACGCGGAAAAGAAAGGCATGACCATAACAGAGCCCGAGACCGACGAAAGAGGCCATTTCTATGTTTCCTATTCAGGCAAACCGGGTGCTTTCTATAACGACTTCACACTTTCAAAGCTGATCAACGGCCAGATCGATCCTGTATTCTACGAGAACAGGATCGTACTTATCGGACCTTATACCCCGGGGCTTCAGGACTCGTTCATCACCCCGATAGAAAAGGGCGAGATGATGTACGGTATCGAAGTTCAGGCCAACGTTATCAAGTGCCTCTTGGACGGTAACTACAAGCATAACGCTCCCGACTATTTCCAGATCGGTGCCTTGTGGCTCGTCTGTTTTGCTTTCTTCATCTTCTGCAATAACAGACGTCTGCGTTTCACAACTCCCGCTCTTGTCATCTGTGAGCTCTTAGCGATCGGAAGCAGCGTATGGTTTTATTCGCTCGGTTACATGACGCATGTTCTGTGGATCCCTCTCGGCCTTTTCGTCCTGTTTGTCGCAAGCGTCGGAGGCAACTACATCAGGGCCGCAATTGAGAGACAGAACGTCACGAGAACTTTTGAAAGATACGTAGCACCCAACGTCGTAGGCGAGATCCTCAAAGAGGGTACCGACAGCCTGAAGCTCGGCGGCAAGACCGTTGATATCGCAGTCCTTTTCGTTGATATCAGAGGCTTTACGACAATGTCTGAAAGACTTTCGCCTGAGGAAGTCGTCTTCATACTCAACCAGTATCTGTCCATGACGAGTGCCTGTGTTGAAAGATACAACGGCACATTAGACAAGTTCATCGGAGATGCCACGATGGCATTCTGGGGCGCGCCCATCAAGGACGAAGACCCCGTATATCATGCGTGCATGGCAGCCCTCGACATCGTCAAAGGCGCAGATGAACTTTCAGCAAAGCTCAAGGCCGAGGTGGGCGAAGAGATCCACGTCGGAGTAGGCGTCAACTACGGTCCCGCCGTCGTAGGCAACATGGGCTCCGAGAGGCGTATGGACTACACTGCGATCGGCGATACCGTCAACACATCCGCAAGACTCGAGGCCAACGCACCCGGAGGAATGGTCTATATCAGCCGTTCCGTTGCCGATGCAGTAAAGGGCCGCATGAAGTTTGAACCATTGGAGAAACCTATAAAACTTAAAGGTAAGGCAGACGGATTTGAGATCTTAAGCCTTATCGGACCGGAGGAGTAACGATGCTTACATTTCTTGGAAGAGGTTCTGCTTTTACAGATGAGCAAAACAGCGCCTACTTTATCGACGGGAACAACCTTGTTCTTATCGACTGCCCGATGAGCTCTTTCGAGAAGCTCAACAACAGAGAGATAAACAACACTGATATCGATCTGTCCGCTTTCGAGCACGTATATGTTCTCGTTACCCACACTCACGGAGACCACATAAGCGGCATCGGGATGCTCATCGATCTGCTTCACTTTGTCCTGCATACACCCATTACGATAATCGCTCCGTCCGAGGAGGTCCAAAACGACCTTCATATGTATTTCCTGAGGATCGAAGGCTGCAACGATTCATGGTACAACCTTACGAACGTAAACGAATTCAAGAGTCCCTGGCTGGTACGCACGCTCCCGACCGTTCACACGGAAGAGCTTGCCGGAAAATGCTTCGGCTATGTCCTTAACGTCGGCGGAAAACAGATCGTATACACAGGTGACACCAACACGATCGAGCCTTTCGACAAATACATCCTCGAGAGCTCATATGCCTACATCGAGATGTCGGCTTTCCCTTCCCCTGTCCATCTTTATTGCGAAAAGATGCACGACAAGATCTGTGAATACACTTCCAAAGGCATTCAGGTCTATCTGATGCATCTTGATAACGAGAAAAAGATAGCCGAGGTAATGAAGGACACGGGAGCCGAATTCGCGCCTCTTAGGAAGACCGGCTTCACCGCTGAGGATACGGGCAGGATGCTCTCCGGTATCTTCGACATTACCGACAGTCTCTATAAAGATATGTGCATGAACAACAACAAGGATCACACGATGCTGTTCACATATCTTACAAACCTCGGAAAGACTATAGTCGATGCCGACAGGGCAAGTTTCTGGAAATGGGACAAGAGAAAGAGCCAGTTGTGGACGATGTCCGCCACAGGCGTGGATAAGATCGTCATTCCCGATGACACGGGTCTTGTCGGAAAAGCATTAAGACTTAAGAAGACACTCATCACCAACGATCCTTATTCCGATCCCGATTTCAACAGGGATATCGATACCAAGACGGGTTATAAGACAAAGTCGATCCTTGTACTCCCCGTCGCAGACATAAATGGTGATTTCATAGGCGCTCTGCAGCTTATCAACAAGAACGGCAATTCAGGATTCGATCCCGAGGTCGATCCCAAGAAGCTCTCACTGGCGGCTCTCGTCTGCGGCATCGCTCTGGAGTCAGAGACATTCCTCGAAGATTCCCATCACGACAGGCTTACAGGTCTCAAGAACAGAATGGGCTTCTACTACGATTTCGCAAAGAGATATAAAGACTACCTGATCCCCGGAAACGATAAGCAGATGTCGGTATTCATCTGCGATATCGATAAGTTCAAGCGCGTCAACGACACCTACGGCCACAATGCAGGCGACGACGTTCTGGTCTTCACTTCCCACCTAATCGAATCTTTCTGCACGGAAAATGACAGCGTTTACCGCTGGGGCGGCGAGGAATTCGTAATGGTAATGCGTGATACGAATCTTGATGGCGCCGTCAGAAAAGCCGAACAGATAAGGCAAAACCTCATGGATTCCGAGATCTCTGCCGACGGCAACATCTTAAAGTGCACATTAAGCTTCGGATGTTCTCTTTTCGATCCTTCCAAGTCGATCGAAGAGAACATCAGCAAAGCAGACGAAAGACTCTACACCGCCAAGGAGACCGGAAGGAACAAGGTCTGCTGGGAGTAAGAACTAAAAGCTGACACTTAAAAAACGGAATTGATGTTCCGGTTTTTCTTTATCTGTTATCCACCTTCTCGGGATACATATCGTGATTGAAAAGCCTGTCTTCGGCAACCTTCTCCCACTTCGTTCCCGGCTTGCCGTAGTTGCAGTAAGGATCTATCGAGATGCCTCCGCGCGGAGTGAACTTGCCCCAGACCTCAATGTATTTTGGATCCATGAGCTTTATCAGGTCCTTCATGATTATGTTCACGCAGTCCTCATGGAAGTCGCCGTGATTCCTGAACGAGAACAGATAAAGCTTTAAGGACTTGCTCTCGACCATCCTGACCGAAGGAACATAAGATATCGTTATGGTCGCGAAATCAGGCTGTCCGGTGATCGGGCAAAGGCTCGTGAACTCCGGGCAGTTGAACTTTACGAAATAATCGTTATCCGGATGCTTGTTGATAAAAGTCTCGAGAACGGACGGATCGTAGTCTGTGCTGTATACCGTGCCGTTGCTTCCGAGCTTTGTGAGTCCTTCTTTTTCACGCATAAGATCACCCCTTTATGAGATTGTACTTGAGGCCTTCGTCGTAAACGTCTATTCCTTCTGCCTTCTTGATCGTCTTAACAACAAGATAGGTTACAGGTGTGAAAAGCACTTCGTAAGCTACCTTGAACAGATACTGGAAAAGGATCATCTTGAGAACGACGGAATTTTCCATTGTCCCCCAGAACGAGATGACAATGAAGATGACGGAATCAAGGCCTTCGCCGATGACCGTCGAAAAGATCGTGCGGACCCAGAGCTTCTTTCCTTTTGTAGCGACCTTGAGCTTGGAAAGGATGATGGAATTTGAGAACTCTCCGAAAAGATAACCGGAAAAAGACGCAACAGCGACTCTGGGAGTGGTTCCCATGACGATTGCGTATGCCTCCTGGTTCTCCCAGTAACCCGGGTGCGGAAGCGCAATGGTTATGAGATAGACGAGAACGGCAAAAAAGCTGCATGCAAAGCCCAGCCATATGATGGTCCTGGCTTTTCTGAAGCCGTAAACTTCCGTGAAAACATCGCCGATGATGTAAGTTACCGGAAAAAGGATAACGGCCGCAGGGAGCGTAATGTCAGGCGTAACAGCCCACATCTTCCCTGCAACGAGGTTTGACAGAAGAAGGCATGTCACGAAGACAATGCCTATGCACATGAAAAGTCTTGATACGTTCTTTGATTCATTCATAGTTCTAAACTCCAATAAAAACGGCTCCTTTCCAGGAGCCTCAAAAACCAAATAAAAAGCATGCATTGCACGCTTGAACAATGATCTGATGAAGTCCTGGTTTTGTTTAACGGCAGGATGGCACTAACGAACTGCCGGCC
>JAEEGJ010013309.1_pt1 | contig 19998 bp, 16 predicted proteins | sample 8958761 | NCBI WGS metagenome assembly JAEEGJ01 (sample SAMN16246546, study PRJNA631951) | gut metagenome | biome: gut microbiome; feature: rumen; material: RS-attached | host: Bos | place: Iran: Karaj | collected 2018-10 | reverse complement strand
GTATCGTCCTACAGAAGAACGAGACGAAACTACCTTATCCGTATCCTATTCTAAAAAATTCCACGATGAAAACTATCTGCAACGAAGCTATGAACAACTAATGGAGAAATTCAACATCTCCAAGAAGCAAGCTCGTGACGCGCTCATTTTTCTCGAAGATCTCGGTGTAGTCAAACGACATTTCAAAAATATAGTCGTTGCAGGTCTTCCGCTTTCAAACGTAATGTTCCTTGAACTCATTCCGGATGTTTTAGAAAAGCTAACTTTTCCATCCGGACAATTTTTAGGCCTAGGTGGTAACAAAAATGTTACTACCCCCTTCCCTAAAAGTAACGAGGATATGACACAAACGGAATCACCCCATGATGAAAAAGTAGATACGTATACAAAGACTTCATCAAAGAATACTACAAATATTTCTACACAGAGTTCTTCAACAACACTTGAAGACAAAAATTTGGCTTTTGTTGTTGATGAAGCACAGGAGTTATTAAAAGAGTTTGATTTACCAGAGAAGGATATTCAATCCATCTTATCGGCTGCGGACCACGATATCCTCCGTGTAAAAAATGCAAAGGCTGTCTTTGATCAACAAACAGCAAAGATTAATAACGTAACCGGTTGGTTCATCAAAGCCATTAAGGAAGGATATCAACCCATTAGCAAAACTCCTCGCATAAGGAATGGAATTCACGATTTCTTGGAACGTGAATATAGTGATGACTTTTGGGAGCAGGTGGAGCGCAGAAAGCTAATGGAGGATTAGAAATCCATTCCTTCGACATCGACTAAGAAATATAAGTCCGACCAAGGACTTTTATTTCGAAGGCGATGGTACAAGGGAAAGGCGTCGCCTTGGGAGTGTAGCTCCCGATGAGACCGGGGATGGCATCGCCGGGGCAGAGCCCCAAAAGATTGGGTTAGCCATCGGCAAGGGCAAAGCCCTTATGAGATGCCCGTCATGGCGAATGACCGCTAACCGCGTAGGTTGGGGTCCCCGAGTTTGTGCGGACGAAGTCTGCGACAAACTAATACGGGGTATTTCCTTGACGCGACAAGGTGTCGCTTTAGGAAATAGCCCGCAGAGAATTGTAACAGTGACTTGTAGTCCACTGGACTACAAGCTCTGGTCCACTGGACCAGAAGTGACTATGAAAGGAGATTTTTACATGGCAAATTATAGACAAACAAATCATAATGGCAGAGTAAATGCTAAGACCGGAAAAGCATATTCCCGTAAACATAATGACAGACAATATGACATAACCAAAGCAGAAAACATCAATGAATCCATGGTTATCAAAAACATAATCCTTCACTACGACAAGGATAATGTTCCCCATGTTATAGATAACACTGATGAAAACCGCACTTCCATCGATGAGCACGAACACACTATATACCAAGAGTTATTTGGTGAAAGTTTATCCGCTCAACACAGGCGCAACGAAGCTGCAAGACATCCGGAGCGAAACAAATCCATAGATGACCTATTGGATTCCAAAAACACTTGTCCAGAAGAAACCATCTTTCAAATCGGATCTGTAGACGACGGATTCCCGGATTCCTCTATCCTTATGGAGATATTTGAGGACTACCAACGCGAAGTAATTGCGCGATTTGGTCATAACATTCACTTCCTTGATGCCGCCTTACACTTAGACGAAGCGGTCCCGCATATCCATGTCAGAAAAGTATGGGCATATGATGGAAAGGATGGATTGGATATCTCTCAGAATAAAGCCTTGGAAGAAATGGGCTTTGAAAGACCGGAGCCGGACAAAGCACCTAACAAATGGAATAATGCAAAGATTACATTCTCCGAGTGGGAACGTGATATCAAACTAAAGCTTTGTCAAAAATATGGATTAGATATCGAGCTTGTTCCAAAGGTTCCGGGAAAAACATCTATGACAAAAGAAGAAGCTATCGCTGTTAAATTGCAGGCAAAAAATCACGAAGCCGAAGAAAAGCTTAACGCTACCGAAAAGAAACTGGCAAAAGTTTCTGCTGAGCTTGTAACCGAAGAAATGAAAAACAAAGAAATCTCCGACACAAATATATTTGGACGTCCTCGCAAAATCGAAGTCACTGCCCAGGAATATCGGAGTTGGCAAAAGTCAGCTGAGACCAAAGAACACAATGAACTTGTTCAGGAAGAGTTGGCAAAACGTGAAAAAGAAGTCAGTACCAAAGAGCAGAATCTTATGCTGAAGGAACATGAGCTCTCAAATCGAGAATTAACACTTGATTATGAAGTCAAAAAACAGGTAGAGGCAAAACTTCCGTCAGAGATTAAACAATGGCAGGATTATATTTCCAGAAAATCCGAAGAACTTGAATCTAAAGAAAAGAAGCTGGATTCCATTGCATTAAATCAACATGAAACCGAAGTATATCTCCAATCGGTATCAGATAAACTGAATCGTCGCAAAAAAGAATTGGACGAAGAAGTAAAACGTTCCGTTGCTGATATCATCAAGGATGCTTTTAAAGATTTTTTTACCAAGTTTAAGGCAACCTTTTTCAAACGATTTGAAGGTAAGCATCAGGCTGAAGTGATTTCCGTTATTCAAGAAATGCCTATAGATGATGTCACCGCAAATCGGTTATTCAAATATGGTTTCTATGATGCAGAAAAGTTTACGGTAGGCGAAATCCTTGAACGTGCAGAAGCCGAGGATATCAAAGATGCGCTTCACCAAGCAGGTGCCGGATATCGTCAGATCAAGATGGCAGATATTGATGCGATAAAAAACGGCCTCACCCAAGGAGAGAATATAGATAATCTTGTTTCAACAATCGCTATGCAAGCATCTCAGCGAATTGTATCGCGACGAACAAGATAAAACATCTTTACAGTATAAAAAAATCCATGCTATACTTCACGTACGGGTGCTACCAATACGGTGGCGGTTGGTTCTTCACATCATGAAGGGCCGTGTTACCCTTCGGAAAGGAGGGCGATGCTTATGGATATTAAGACAATCATAGCAGTAATCTGCTTGTGCGCGACCTTCTTTTCTCTAGGCGTGGCTACGGAAAAGACCATAAAAAATAACCGCCTACCCTGCAAAGTTAGCGGTTATTCTTAACTAATAACTACAGGACCAACCGTCATCGGTGGCACCTTTTTTGTATCTAAATAATAACATCCTATAGCAGTTCTTTATGCTTGCAACCGACTTGCTTCTTCGTAGATATTGTTCAGTACATCATTAAATGCTCCAAAGCGATCCACCGCATTCTGCGCATCCGTCTCTCCCGTACTGGAAAGGGATGCCACCTCTTCACTGGTGGCGGAAAGATTTGTAATGCTCTCATTGATCTCCGCTGCGGATCTCCCGATGGCGCTGATGCTGTCTCCGATATCATCGGAACGCTGGATCAGGTTGTTTACGTTCTCGTCGATCCTCTGGAAGGTCTCTGCCGTATTCTCGATGAGTTCGTTCTGATCCCGAACGGAATCCGCTGCTTCATTGGTGCTGTCCATGGCTTTTTCCGCATCCTGAGTCAGTTCTTCGATGATCTTGGTGATCTGGTTGGAAGCGGAAGCTGTCTGCTCCGCCAGTACCCGGATCTCATCCGCCACAACGGCAAAGCCCTTGCCGGCTTCTCCCGCTCTGGCTGCTTCGATGGAAGCATTTAGTGCCAGAAGATTGGTCTGGCTGGAAATGGAAAGAATGGTATCCACAATACTTTCCACACTCTTTACCTTTTCCGTCAAAGCCTTTGTGGCATCCACTGTCACCTGACTTAAGTCTACCACGCTGGCTGTCTTGGCTCTTAAGTCCTGGATCACACCAACACCGTTTTGTACTGCCTGCTGGGTCTCTCCGGAAACCTCCATCATCTGGTTTCTCTTTTCCTCGGCAGCTTCCGTCTGCTGGTTGATATCGGCGATCATATGGGACTGTTCCGTAATGGACTGGGCAGTGTTTTCCGTACTACCGGCGATCTCATGCATTCCGTCACGGTTATTGGTGATGATCTCTTTTAACTCCTCAACGGAATTCTTTGCGTCGTTAAAAAGCTCTGTAATGTTCCCGGCTACCGCCGTCATCTGTTCCGTAGCCTTTTCCTGCTTGGATACGTTCTCTTGGATCTCCTCTTCATCCTCCATGGTCAGCTTTTTACGGAGTTTCATGCTCTCGATGGAAGCAATGCCAGTAAGGATGATGATAAATCCCGCCACGATATGTGCTCGGTTCGGTTCATGGGTGGCGATCACTCCCCGGATCAAAACAATGAGGGGCATCACGGTAAAGATGGCCTGGCCCTCGATGAGGAGCCTCAGGTCCAGATAGGTCACACAGGAAAACATCACCGGAACGGCAAATGCGTAAAACATCATATCATTCTGGATCAGCATCACCACGATATACATCACCGTGGAGCCAAACATGATCAAAACCGCACCGAGTCTTTTGTCCTTAAACTTAAAGTACCCGAAGGTCATGATCCCCAATCCCGCCAAGCAGAATAATAACTCAGCGATCAGTGCAGGTCCCACTCCGTGTACGGCCATATCCAGAAATACCATCAGTGTGGCAACCACTACGATGATCACATTGACCCGATATACGGTCTTGTTCGCCCGCATAAAATGTTCTCTACTCATTATATGTACCTCCATATACAATCTGTCATATGTAAACCACATTCCTCAGTGTGCGAACTCGCTCTTTAATTATAACAATAATTTAGGGAATTGTATATACAAGATGGCCCCCGTGCTACGCTTTCAAAGTCAATGTTATTCTTTTCTGTTACAACCACATTTTCTGTTATTAGTAAATTCTCTTTTCGTACAGAAAAGAAAAGGCCTTGCTAAGCTATTCATTAGCTTAACAAGACCTTTTTTAGTCTTTGCTGAAACCTCACCTGCTAACCATTTGCATTACTCATAAATAATGCTCAGTTATCAAGTGTTATCATTTTGTTATCAAATCGCTTTTTCACTTCCTTGAAAGCCGCATAAATACGGCATTCTTAGGACTTCGTTAATTATTCAAATTCGATCGTCCCGGTCGGCTTCGCCGTGACATCATAGAGGCAGCGGTTGATGCCGTTGACCTCATGGGTGATACGGTAGGAAATATGCTCAAGCAGCTCCCAGTCGATGCGCTCGATGGAGGCGGACATGGCGTCCTTGGTATTGACGGCGCGGATAATGCAGACCCACTCGAACGCGCGCTTGCCATTCTTCACACCCGTCGCCTTCATGTCAGGCACCACGGTGAAATACTGCCATACCTTCTTGTCGAGACCGTGCTTTGCAAATTCCTCACGCAGGATCGCATCGGATTCGCGGAGCGCTTCCAGACGATCCCGGGTGATCGCGCCGGTGCAGCGTACACCAAGGCCGGGGCCGGGGAAGGGCTGGCGATTTACCATTGTATCGGGCAGACCGAGCGCGGCACCGACCACGCGTACTTCATCCTTAAAGAGGAGCTTCAGGGGCTCCACGAGCTCGAGCTTCACATCCTCGGGAAGACCGCCGACATTGTGATGTGCCTTGATCCCATCCTTGCTCTCAAGGATATCGGGATAGATCGTGCCCTGGCCGAGGAATCCGACGCCTTCGATCTTGGCTGCTTCCTCGTCGAAGACCTTGATGAACTCGCCGCCGATGATCTTGCGCTTCTGCTCCGGATCACTGACACCCGCAAGCAGATCCAGGAAGCGGTCCGTGGCATCCACATAGATCAGGTTCGCGCCGAGCTGCTTCTGGAAGACATCGATGACCATCTGGCTCTCACCCTTGCGCATCAGGCCGTGATTGACATGGATGCAGGTGAGCTGCTTGCCGACCGCCTTGATCAGCAGCGCCGCGACGACCGAGGAATCCACACCGCCGGACAACGCCAGCAGAACCTTTCCGTCTCCGATCTGGGCACGCAGCTTTTCCACCTGATCGGCGATAAAAGCATCGGCCTGTTCCCTGGTCTCGATCCGATCCATGGATTCGGGACGGATATTTTCACTGTTCTCGTAATACTCCATTCTTGCGTCGGACATAATAATCTCCTCTCCGGATATTCTTTTCTCCATCTCCATATGGAGGCGCTTTTTTCAGCAGCAACTTCATTGTAAAGTATCCCCCCATCGGAATCAAGGCAAGATTACATGATTTGCGCACTTTGCAACTGTCGGTTGACAGATTTCCAAGCCCGCTTTATAGTGTGCAACAGGTGTTTTTTGTATGCTTGGATCATCGAAAGGGTCACCGGAAAAAACCGGATCGACCATAAAATAACACGCGGTGTCCAAGACACCTGAGAGGAAGGGAAAATGATTTTAGCAGACAAGATTATCGACTTAAGAAAAAAGAACGGATGGTCCCAGGAAGAGCTGGCCGAGAAGCTCGGCGTCAGCCGCCAGTCGATCTCCAAATGGGAAAGCGCGCAGAGTACGCCGGATATGTCCAGGATCCTGGAGCTGTCCAGACTCTTCGATGTCAGCACGGATTACTTATTAAAGGATGAGCTCGAGCCGGAACAGCCCGGGAATACGCTTCCTGCCGTAAGCAGTGCCGATGAGATGGTTCCCCCGGCGAGACCGGTCAGCATGGAACTGGCCAATGCGTTCCTTCGCTTAAAAGCAATCTCCGCCAACCAGATCTCCCTCGGCGTGATGCTCTGCATTTTAAGCCCGGTACTTCTGATCTTCCTGGCCGGAGCGCAGGAGACAGGCTTCATCCGCATGACGGAAAACCAGGCGGCAGGCTTCGGACTGGTCGTACTGATCCTCCTGATCGCGATCGCTGTCTTTCTGTTTGTGAGAAACGGCATCAATCTTTCGGAATACGAATTCCTTGAAAAAGAAGCACTTGACACCGCTTACGGAGTGGACGGAATGGTTCGTGAGCGCAAAAATGCATACATGCCCGAGTATCGCCGCCATATGGGAATCGGTGTCTGCCTGTGCGTGGCCTGCGCACTGCCCCTTTTCATCGCCATGGCAATGGAAAATGAGTTCCTTTCCATCTGCTGCGTGTGCCTGCTCCTGATCATGATCGCACTCGGCGTCCTTCTGATCGTCCGGACCGCCATCATCCACGAAGCTCTGGATGCGCTTCTCGAGGAAGGCAGCTACACCCGTGCTTCCAAAGAGGACACGCGTCGCACGGAGCCTTTTGCAGGCGTGTACTGGGCAGCTGCGGTCCTGATCTATCTCGCATGGAGCTTTATCAGCGGAAAATGGCAGATCACCTGGATCGTCTGGCCCATCGCAGGCGTCGGATTCGGTCTGGTGGAAGCGATCGCACGCGCTTTCCGCAGCCGCGCGTAAAAATATTGTGGGATAACCATACTTTTGCTATAATGAGGCTTGCCTTTTTCGGAAGGCAGGCCTCTTATTTTTTCGAAAAGACGCAGCAGCAGGGGATGAGAGGCGAAGGAAACGGCAAGAAAAGCATCGGAAAGAGACGGATTTTTCATGGAAAAAGAATTGGTTGTGGTAATCGATTTCGGCGGGCAGTACAACCAGCTCGTGGCACGCAGGGTGCGCGAATGCAATGTGTACTGTGAGATCTACTCTTATCGCACGGATCTGGAAAAAATAAAGGCACTGAATCCCCGCGGCATCATCCTGACGGGCGGCCCGAGCAGCTGCTACGAAGAGGGCGCAGCCACCTGCTCCCCGGAACTTTTCTCCCTGGGGATCCCGGTGCTCGGGCTCTGTTACGGCGCACAGCTCATGCAGCACGTTCTCGGCGGCCGCGTGGAGCGCGCTTCGAACCGCGAATACGGGCATACGGATCTGACGGTTCTGCCGGGTTCTAAGCTGATGGAAGGCGTCCCGGAGAAAACCACCTGCTGGATGAGCCATTTTGACTATATTTCGGCGCTGGCACCCGGCTTTCGCGCGATCGCAACCACGGCGAACTGTCCGGTTGCGGCCGCGGAAAATGAAGAGAAAAAACTCTACGGGATCCAGTTCCATCCGGAGGTTCTGCACACACCCGAAGGCACGAAAATGCTTTACAATTTTGTCCGCGGGATCTGCGGCTGCAGCGGCGACTGGCGCATGGACTCCTTCGTGGAGGAGAATATCCGCGCGATCCGCGAAAAGGTTGGGGACGGCAAGGTGCTCTGTGCCCTGTCCGGCGGCGTAGACTCCTCCGTGGCGGCCGTACTCCTGGCGAAGGCGGTCGGCGAGCAGCTGACCTGTGTCTTCGTGGACCACGGACTGCTCCGCAAAAATGAAGGGGACGAGGTGGAGGCGGTTTTCGGACCCACCGGCCCCTACAAGCTGAATTTTATCCGCGTGAACGCGCAGGAGCGCTTCTATGTGAAACTGGCCGGTGAAAACGAGCCGGAGCGCAAGCGCAAGATCATCGGAGAAGAGTTCATCCGCGTTTTCGAGGAAGAAGCCAAAAAAATCGGCCGTGTCGACTATCTGGTGCAGGGTACGATCTACCCCGATGTCGTAGAGAGCGGCCTGGGCGGTGAATCCGCGGTCATCAAGTCCCATCACAATGTCGGCGGATTGCCCGATTATGTGGATTTCAAGGAGATCATCGAGCCCCTTCGCAATCTCTTCAAGGATGAGGTGCGCAAGGTGGGGCTCGAGCTGGGAATCCCTAAGCGCCTGGTCTTCCGCCAGCCCTTCCCCGGCCCCGGTCTCGGGATCCGCATCATCGGCGACATCACGGCCGAGAAGGTGCGCATGGTGCAGGATGCGGATGCCATCTACCGCGAGGAGGTGGATGGAGCGATCGAGGCTTATCGTGCGGAGAACGGCAAGGATCCCGACTGGCTTCCCAACCAGTATTTTGCGGCGCTGACCAATGTGCGGAGCGTCGGTGTCATGGGCGATGAGCGCACCTATGATTACGCGATCTGCGTGCGCGCGGTCAAGACGATCGATTTCATGACGGCCGAGGCGGCGGATCTTCCCTGGGAGGTCTTGCAGAAGGTCATGAGCCGTATCATCAACGAGGTCCGCGGCGTCAACCGCGTATTCTATGACCTCACGAGCAAGCCCCCCGGGACGGTGGAGATGGAATAATACATCTGTGTTATATTGTTCATCTGGTACAGATAATGTTAATAGATTGCAGGTAATCCTTGTGATTGCCTGCAGTTTTATTTTGGGAAAATATTGTTGTACCCAATGAGAGAATATATACGTTGACAACGTATACAAGTTGATATATACTTTATTAAAGTATAAAGATGTTTTTGGAGGCGATCGTATGGATATTTCAGAAAAAATAAAGGAATTACGAATGAAAACGGGATTATCACAAAGTAAATTTTCCGCTAAATTTGGAATTCCCGTAAGAACTCTTCAGCAGTGGGAGCAGGGGATAAGCGCCCCTCCGGAATATTTGGTCAGAATGATGGCGTATATCATGCTGCTTGAGGAAAATGGGCAAACAATGGATATGCCTTAGACTTCTTAATCGAAAATGTGGGGTAAATGATAAATGCGTACAGAGAAAGAGATGATGGAACTGATTCTGCGTACAGCTGAGGAAGATGCCAGAATCCGAGCTGTTTATATGAACGGATCAAGAACCAATCCCAATGCTCCAAAGGATATTTTTCAGGATTATGACATTGTTTATGTTGTGGAAGAAACCGGACCATTTATCCAAGACAAAGACTGGATCCGGCGTTTTGGTGATATTCTTTTTATGCAGTATCCTGACGAACATCCGGATTATCCCAGTGATAAAGAAAGCTCCTATGGCTGGCTTATGATCTTCACGGATGGGAACCGGCTGGATCTTACTGTGAAATCGATCCCACATGCAAAGGAAAATGTTACGGAAGACAGCTTGTGCAAGATCCTGCTGGATAAAGACGGAATTCTTCCTGAGATTCATGAGGCGTCGGAAGAAACGTATTTCGTCCATCGGCCGTCAAAGGAGCAGTATGCGGCCGTCTGCAACGAATTCTGGTGGTGCCTGAACAATATCGCAAAAGGGCTTTGGAGAAAAGAAGTGACATATGTTCAGGATATGCTGAACTTTGTGGTCAGAAAACAGCTTGAAAAGATGCTTTCCTGGAAGATCGGTGAGCTGACCGATTATTCTGTCAGCGTCGGTAAATCCGGAAAGTATATGAAGAAATGGCTCTCTGAGGAAGAATGGCAGAAGTATCTGGACACTTATTGCGGCACCGATGTAAACGACATGTGGAGTTCAGTGGAAACTATGTGCCGGCTGTTCATAGATGTTTCAAAATGGGTGGCAGAACATGGCGATTTTGTCTTTGACAGGCAGGAGGCCGATAATAGTTTCAAATATTTCCATACTGTGAAAGAAATGGATGAAAATGCGGTAAGTATTTTTTGAAACTTTCCTACGCTTCCGGAAAGACAATCGTGATGACAAGCCGGGTATCCTCATACCCGGCTGTTATTGTGCCATGCATCTCCTCGACAAATTTTTTAGCGATGGACAGCCCGAGTCCCGTCGCGTTGCGGGCGCTGTGGACCGTATAGAAGCGGTTGAAAAGCTTCTCCACCTGCACGGGCGTAAGGCCGCTCGCCGTATTGGCGAAGGTGATGACGCCATCGTCCGACAGCGAGATGTCCAGATCGCCGTCGGAATATTTGAGTGCGTTGCTGATAAGATTGGAGAAAACCCGCTCCAGATGCGGGATATTGACCATGCGCTCGATGCGATTTTCCGTGATGGAGACCGTCGGCGCGATTCCTTTATCGGTGAGCGCCCCGTAATAGTCCATGATGGAATCTTCCAGGATCCGATTGATCAGCGTACGCTCCATCGGCGCCTCTTCCTCTTCCCCCGCCACGATCGAATAAGCAAAAAGCTCCTCCGTCAGCCGCTTCATGAAATCGGCGCGTTCGCTGACGATCCCGAGATACCGCTTCATTTCTTCCGAGGCATCCAGTCTGCCCATCAGGCTTAAGTACCCGCAGATCGAGGTGAGGGGTGTGCGGATGTCATGCGCGAGATTGGTGATGGAGGCCTTCATCTCGGCATCCCCCTCATAATACTTGTGGTAGGCCTGCGTCATCCGGTGCAGGCTCTCATTAACCCCGGTCGCCAGATCGCGCATGTCGCGGTCCCGCGAGGAGATCCGGATCAAAGCATTGGATTCGAGAGAGGCTCTGTCCCGGAACTGCTCCGAGATCTCCCGCGCCGATCTTTTGAGCGCGGCGATCTTGAGCAGGCTCAGAAGCAGGAGTGTGATACAGATACCGAGTGCTATTTCCATACAAAACCTCTCCTAATCTAGATTTATCGATTTTTCCTTACTTCAGATCCTTCCGCTTCAGACTGCGGATGCCGATGATCGTGAACAAAGCCGCAAAGACGATGCACAGGATCAGATGCGGGACCAGCCCGTAGCTCATGGTATACCCGAAATCATTGGGTTCGGGGGAGCCCAGGTAGGAATGTAAAAACCACTCGCCGACGGGACTCGCATTCAGGATAAAGAGCAGGATCTTCGTGAACATCTTGTCCCCCTGGAAGGCGAAAAGGTAATTGCCGATCAGGCCCATGAAGAAAAGCGCGTAAAACAGGACAACACCGGTTCCTGCGCATGCGGCTGTCGTCCGGATCACCATCTGCAGGAAGGTCATGAAGGCACAGAAGGAAAACATCGCGAACGCCGTCATGAGTGCGAAGGCCAGAAGGTCTGCATCTACCCGCGCTCCCGCAAGCAGCCCGGAGACAAACCAGACCGCCTCCATCACCGCCATCATGAGAAAGGAGGTAAGAAGGTGCGCGAGGTAGAATTCATCGGCCGAATGCCCCATGATGAATTTGTTGCGGATGGTGCCGTCCGAGAATTCCGTTCCCTCGAAAACCGGCACGAAGATCGCGATGAACGCGTAGACCGCGCCGCTGATCAGCTTCATGCACTCGTTGTGGTTGATATGGTGCAGCACAAAGAGCTCCATGTCGGCTCTACTGATATAATAGGTCAGGACGGCTGCCACGACAAGCCCGCCCAGGTACAGCCAGTTTTTGAACAGACGAATCAGATTTGCTTTCAGTATTTGAATCATGGCTTCCTCTCATGTCGCGCTTGCGACTTTTTTATTTTATGTCCTTCAGCTGAAAATAAATGCCTGTGATCAGGAGCGAACCTACCGTAAAAGCAATGCACGTGGGGAAATACTCCGCTGTCCCGTGCCTGAGGGTACTCACCAGATAGGACGAAGGCATGTGCCCATCCAGGAAATTGAAGAGCCGGAAGGTTCTGTCGGAAAGTGCCCGGTTGTACAGGTCATAGGTGATGATGAAGCTTACGACCTTGGACGCGATCGCGACGGCCAGCGGGATAAACGCCGCGAAGCGGAACTCGCAGAACAGATAGATCAGGCACATGTAGAAAAGGACCAGCGCCACACTGCTTCCGAAATGCACCAGCGTGTAGGTCAGGAGCGTGCGCTGGGTGCTGTAGTACCCGTTCCGGAAAAAACCGCCGAAGGCCAGTCCCATCAGGTGGATCGTCGCATTCATGAAAAATGCGTACACACACATCACCACGGCATGGGACAGAACGATCTCGATGCGCGTCGCCCCGGAGATGATCTTGTTGCGCAGGATCCCGTCCTTGAAATCATCGATCAGAAAGGTTCCTGCAAAAACGGCCAGAAACAGCGGAATATAAGTGCTGTTATCCGTGTACAGGACATCCGCCGAAAAATACAGATCCGCCGATGTCTTCGTGTTGCAGACGATCGTGTAGATGATGTCGAGCGCCAGAAAATAGATCAAATAGGGCACATATAGAACTTTACGATTCAGCAGCCGGTTAAAATCGGCGACCATTAATCTGTACATGCACTGTTTCCTCCCACAAGGGCGAGATAGAAGGCCTCGAGACTTTCGTCATGCTCCTCCATCTTGATGATGTTGCATTTTTTCTCCGCGAACCGCGCGGCCAGCTCCGAGAAGGTGAGTTCACTGTAGACATCCGCCTTCTGGTCATCCAGGATCTTGTACTCGATGCCCAGCTCGTCCATGATTTCCGCGAGCACCTTCGTGTCATCGACGGTCATTCGGACGCTCTTGCGGCTGGCTGCCTCGAGCTCCTCCGCGCTCATCTCACGGATGAGATGTCCCCGGTCGATAAAGCCGTAATGGGTTGCGAGGCGGGACAGTTCATCGAGGATGTGGCTGGAGATCAGGATCGTGATCCCCTTCTCCCGGTTGAGCTTCAGGATCAGCTCCCGGATCTCGATGATGCCCTGCGGATCGAGGCCGTTGATGGGCTCGTCCAGGATCAGGAAATCCGGATCCCCGCACAGCGCGATGGCGATTCCGAGGCGCTGCTTCATGCCGAGGGAGAAGTTTCTGGCCTTCTTTTTGCCCGTATTCTCCAGGCCGACCAGCTTCAGCAGTTCCTCGATCCCTTCATAGCTCGGAAGTCCCATCGTGATGTACTGCTGCTTCAGATTATCCAGGGCCGTCATTCCCATATAGATGGCCGGGGTCTCCACCACGGCGCCCATGCGCATCCGGGACTTGCGGATCTCCCGGGAATCACCACGGATACCGAAGATCTCGAATTCTCCGGCGGTGGGCTTTTGCAGGCCCGTGAGAAGCCGGATCAGGGTCGTTTTGCCGGCACCGTTTTTTCCGACGAATCCGTAGATGGAGCCCTTCGGGATATTCATGGAAAAATCGGAGAGTGCCGTGAATTTTCCGTAGGTTTTACCAAGGCCTTTTGTCCTGACTGCATATTCCATAAGTAATTTCCTTTCCCTTCGCCTGCTTCCTGCAGGTTTTTCCTTTCATACGTGCATTATCGCATCTCTTCGTCAAGAAACCCGTCAGCGAATCGTCAACATATCGTCAAGATCCGAAGGACGGGTTTTTCTTTATGGGATAAATTTGAAACCGATGCCGTAGACCGCCTCGATATAGTCGCGCCCGCCGGCCGCTTCCAGCTTTTTGCGGATATTGCTGATATGCTGCTTCAGGGAGCGCTCCGTGCAGTCCGGGGTATCGTAACTGATCTTGTCCAGAATGGTATTGCGTCCGATGGGACGGCCCGCATTGGCCATGAGGATCTTCAGGATCGCGCACTCCGTGCGGGTCAGGGATACGGTCTCGCTGCCGATCGTCGCGATCAGAAGGTCCGTATCCAGCCCCACATCGCCGGCTCTGAGGATTCCGTCACCCTCGTCCGCGGCCGCGCTCTCCGCCTTCCGAAGCTGGACGGTGATCCGCGCCAGGAGCTCGGTGATATCAAAGGGCTTGGTCACATAATCCGCCGCGCCGCCGATCAGCATCTCCACCTTGGTATCCACCATGGTCTTCGCACTGACGACGATCACGGGGATCTTATCGATCTGCGGGAGCAGTTCCTCGCCGGAGAGCCCCGGAAGCATGAGATCAAGTAGAATGAGGTTGGGACGCTCATTTTTCAGGACCATCAGCGCCTCGGTGCCGGAATAGGCCCGCAGAACATCGTATCCCTCCAGCGTCAGCGTCTCCTCCAGCATATTGCCGATATTTACATCATCATCGATGATCAGGATCGTTTTTCCCAGTTTTCCTGCTGCCATGTCGAGATCCCCCTTTTCCCTTTCCCACTAATTTACCATCTTCAGGTGCATTTTTCTACCATGCGCGGTCACCGGATTCTTCCTGTTTTTTCTGTTTTTTCTGTTTCTTCCTGTTTATTCCACATCGAAAACGCGGATCGGCCCGACCTCGAAATAATAGATCACTGCGTCATATGCGTCCGCCGCAACCATCTTCGTGCGGAAATTGTCCATGCAAAAGCCGTCCTCCGGGACGAAGCCCTCGCCCATGATTCCCATATCATTCGGTGCATGCAGGATCGCATATGCTTCGCTTCCTTCCGGAACCTCGGAAAAATCAAGGAAGAAGGAGGCGTCCGCGTAGTCTTTTGCCTGGTAGGCGATGGGGTCCGCGGAGCAGAATGCATGGTCCCGCCGCGTGTATGCATGGGAAAAATGCGAGTGGTCGTTTACATTGTCCACGGAATGGTAGTACTCGGTGCCGATGATATAGAGATCGCCTGCGTAGATCTGCCGCAGATTCCCGCCAAAGGACAGCGCCCCCTCAAGCTCCGCACTGGCGTCGATCGATGCGACATGCCCGTTGTGCGCGGTGCAGAGGATCCCGGTCCGGTCCTCCGCAGACAGCAGATCGTCGTACCATTTCACATTGGCTGCCATGTTCCGGTCACGGAAATAGAACCGCTCCGTGGAATCCAGATCATAGTCATAATAGGTGAGAAGGCCGATGGCGATATCGACGCTGTGGATCGACATCTCCCGGTCAAAGGGGCTTAGATCCGACGCGGCCAGAAGCGTTTTCAGCTCCTCGAAGCGGGGCTCATACTGCGCGCGGCTGTCCGCATTGCACACGAAATCCTCCTGCATCGGAAGCGCGATCTCGGATGCGATCGAGAGCATCTCCGCCCGGTCCGGCGCATCCTCGGGAAGTCCCTCGATCAGAGCCATCAGGCGCTCCGTGTCATAGTCGGTGATCCCCTGCATGTCAAATCCGAAGAAATGCAGCATCTCGCTCTCGGGAACGCTCTCGTTGTACTGCTTCATGTATTCCACGATCCGGACAAAATCCTCCGTGTGATAGATGTAGCACCCCAGCTCCATGATCAGCGCTCTGAGATCGGGCTCCTCCCTCCGGCCGCAGATGTAATCGTCCACGCGCAGCGCAGAACCGAAATTCTCCTCCAGTCCGAAGACGTGATAGTCATATTCGTTCACCAGCTTCCGGAAGACCTCGAGCTTGAGCTCCTGGAATTCCTTATTGCCGTGGGTAGCCTCGCCGAGGGAGACGACCCGCACGCCCTCCGGGAGTGCAAAATCGCACCTTCCGGAAGCCGCTTCCGCGATACCATCCACCTTTTTGCGCGAAGAAAGCTCTGCGGCTTTAATATATATCCCCGATCAGATCACGCTCAGAAGGGTTGCGGCGATCAGCACCGCGGGAATCAGTTGGGAGACGGGCTTCTTTTTCATGGCATTATCCTGCGCCCTTCGGGGCGCTCCTTTCCTTTTCTGTCTTTGATTAAACCGCAGAACCGTCAAGAAGACTGCCAGAAAAACGTCAAGATATGGTCAAGATATGCGAATCGAGGAAGAAACCGGATGTAGTTGCCCGGAAAGTGAAGACAGAACGCCTTTTCCCGGGAAGTGTCGAGGAAGATGCCCTGAAAAAGAAAACATAGCTCACCAAGATCCGGAAAAGAGCCGAATGCAGATTTCTCAAAGCGTGGCAGGTGCAGGCGCTTGCGGTTCCGGCGCTGGAAAGCTATGATGGTAAAGGATGCGCGTCCGGCCGGCCCGTTTGGCAGGCGCAAAATCACGAAATCCACAGGGAGCACACGATGCCAAGCTTAAACACCAGCGGTTTTTTCCAATATCATAATGCCTCGGGCGTCTCTCCTTATGACGGCCTCTCCTCCGCCCTGGCAAAGCATATTTATCTCTGCGCTCATCCGGCCGATGCGGGGCTGCAAGGCGATCTGATCCGCAGACTCTCCTCCTTCGGGCAGTCCTTCTACTTCTGGACACATAAGGAGCCTCTGCCGGAGCTGACGGGCGATGCAAAAAATGCTTACTTCCGTGACATCCTGCAAAATCAGCTTTTTATAGTCCTCGTGACGAGCGACTTTCTGCGCGGGGATGACATCTCCCTGGAAGAATTCGCGTTCGCAAGGGACCATCACATGCAGATCCTTCCCATTTTGTGCGGGCGCTCCCTGTCGGAGGCCTTCGGCCGTATCTCCGGGAGCTTGAACGCACTGCACTGGGACGAGGAAGATACCACGCGGATCGCCCTCGAGGAAAAGCTCCGTCGGTACCTCTTCCGCGCCTTTCCCATCGTAGCTTCTCAGCAGGAGGAAAGCGCTCTGCAAGCTGCGTTTGACGCGCGGATTGTCATCAGCTACCGGCAGGCCGACCGCGCCTTCATCCGCCCCGTCATGGAGGCCATCCACCGCGATCCAAAGCTCCGGTGGGCCTCTGTCTGGTACGATGAATCGCTGAACTTCGGAGAGGACTACCATCCGCAGATCGAGGAGGAATTTTCCCGGGCGGATCTGGCGATTTTGCTTCTGACAAAATCCATGCTGCAGCCCGACAATTACGTCGTCCGTGTGGAATACCCCTTTTTATGTGAAAAAAATATCCCCGTACTCGCCGTGACCGTGGGCGATCTTCCGCTTTCGGTCTACTCGGATTTTCTGGTAAAAAGCGCCGAAGAAAACGGATATAAGGTGCCTCCGCTCACCGCCTGCGTCCCCCTTGAGCAGCCGGAAGCGCTGGACGGCGCTGTCCGAAGCCACCTCGAAGCGCGCGCACTTCTGTCCGATCCGTCCGCAAAAGGCGCAGGCGATCTCTACAAGCTGGGCTGGGCGTATCTGACGGAATTTCTCACAGAGAGCAATCCGGACTATGCGCGGGATTATCTCTTTGCCGCGGCGTCCAAGGGAAGTCACGAGGCGTACGAGCTTCTGATCCGGATGTATACGGAAGGGTACGCCTGCAAGCAGGACCTTCGGTTTGCCCGTCAGATCTCCGAACAATACGTCCGGTTTTTGCTGGGCGGGCAGGGGCTCCGGGACCAAAATGACGAAGCGGATGCCATCGCTGCCTTAAGTACCCTCTGCGATCTGGCCCAGGCGCTGCCCGGTCAGGGGGATTACCGCTGGGCCGGACGCCTCGCGGATCTGCAGCTCGAACGGTTTCGGAGGACTGCCCTGTTTACGGACGAGCTGGGCTATTACAACGCACTCCTTCGCTATGCGGACCTGCGCTTTCGGGAGAGGTACTATGAAGTGGCGGGTGAGCGCGAGGGACGGGACGCAAGGCCCCTGCAGGAGATCTACGAAGAGATCTGTGGGTGGTTCTCGCATCTGGCCGCGCGGGTGCAGGAAGCTTCGGTGCTCAGCGAAAACCAGATCCTGCTGGGACACGTCGCGCTCCGAAAGGACGAAGTCATCCGCAATCTGAACGAAGGATATCTGCGCTCCGGTTTCCGCTACCACAAGCTGCGGGCACTGTATGCGGAGTCATCGAAGGAACGAAATGATGCGCTTCGCTGTGCGGAAGACCTGCTGCACCGGAAGGAGCGCTACATGGAGACCGGCTCCGACTGGGCGCTCGCAACGCTCTACCTGGATTATGAGGAGTTCACCGCACTTTTGTGTGAATACGGTTTTCTGCAGATCGCCGCGGATCTGCTGGCAGATCACAGAAGCTACCTGCAGCAGCTTTTTGCCCGCGGTATCACGGACGTGCCCTATCGCCTCTCCTCCGTCAAAAACCACATCCGCACGGGGGATATCTCCGAGAGCCCTGCGCAGGCCGCGGCGCATTACCGGGCAGCAACGGCCGAATTGCAGGAGCTGCGCGCAGAAGGGATCACGGACCGGGCACTGGAGCAGGCGCTTCGGGAGCGGGCGGAGCTTCTGCAAAAACTATAGACAGCGAGGATACAAATATGCCCCATACCATTCTCATCATCGAAGATGATGCCAGGATCAATGAAATGCTTTCCCTCCTGCTGCGCCGCAGCGGTTATCGCACCATCAGTGCCTTTTCCGGGACGGAAGGAGTGCTGGCGCATAGCGGGGAGGTGGATCTGATTTTGCTGGACCTCATGCTTCCCGGCATGCGCGGAGAGGAAGCCATCGGGAAACTGAAGGAGAAAAATGACGTCCCTGTCATCGTCTTGAGTGCGATTCCGGATACCGGGAAAAAAGTGGACCTCTTCTCGCTCGGCGCCGATGATTATATGACCAAGCCCTTCGACAATGAAGAGCTCCTGGCCCGGATCGGCGCAAGACTCCGAAGCAGCAGGGCAGGCGATGCTCCGTCTCCGGACGCTCAGGAACTCTCCTACCACGGGCTGACACTGCAACCGCTGCGTGCGCAGGTGTTTGTGGACGGTTCACCGGTGAAACTTACGCGGACCGAGCTGGCGATCCTCCGGCTCCTCATGCTGCATCCCGAACAGGTCGTTCCGAAACTCACCATCCTCGAGCGCATCAGCGAGGATACCCCCGACTGCACCGAAGATTCCCTGAAGATTCATGTCCACAATATCCGCAGAAAGCTGAAGACCGTCACGGACCGCGAATACATCGAGTCGGTCTGGGGGATCGGCTTCATGCTCAAATCTTAACGATTTCTTTACGATTTCCTTAACCGGTTTCTTAACCGCTGCGGAGCATACTGTTTTTCAGGAACAGGAAATGCACGCGTACGCAATGATGTCCTGCAGCAAGGAAGGAGATTTGAGGATTTGCCTCACAATAGGTAAAGAAGAAGCAAAGACGATTTGATTTGACTTCATCTCTTCGCCTCGCAAAAAGGCAAAGAAGGGAAGACGATTTCATCCCTTCGCCTCACAAGAGGGCAAAGAAGAAGGGAAGTCGATTTCATCTCTTCGCCTCACAAATGGACAAAAAGGGGCGAAGGTGCTTAACTGCTTCGCATCAAAGAAGCAGATTTGATTTGACTTCATCTCTTTACCTTCATCTCTTCGCCTCACGAAAGGGCAAAGAAGGAGCAAAGACGATTTTTCTCTTTACCTTCATCTCTTTGCCTCACAAAAGAACACGGAAGAAGCGAAGGTGCTTACCCGCTTCGCTTCAGAGAGGAAATCGGATCATGGAATATGTACTTACTACGGAAGGACTCAACAAGCAATACAAAAAATACAAGGCCTTAAACGGTCTGAACATGCATGTCCCAAAGGGATCCATCTATGGATTCGTTGGCAGGAACGGAGCCGGGAAGACGACTCTGATCCGTCTGATCAGCGGACTGCAGACCCCCACCGCCGGCTCCTACGAGCTTTACGGAATCCCGCATCGCGACCGGAGGATCTCCGACGTCAGGCGACGCATGGGCGCCGTAGTCGAAACGCCCTCCATCTACCTGGACCTGAGCGCGGAGGACAATCTGAAGGTCCAGTACCGCGTTTTAGGGCTCCCCTCCTATGACGGGATTCCGGAGATCTTAAAGCTCGTCGGTCTCGAGGATGTCGGCAAA
>JAEEGJ010013306.1_pt1 | contig 20005 bp, 18 predicted proteins | sample 8958761 | NCBI WGS metagenome assembly JAEEGJ01 (sample SAMN16246546, study PRJNA631951) | gut metagenome | biome: gut microbiome; feature: rumen; material: RS-attached | host: Bos | place: Iran: Karaj | collected 2018-10 | reverse complement strand
TGTTACCAGCGCCAAGCTCCTTCTCCATATCAGCAACTACCTCTGGAATACGTGAGTCGCCTTCGTGCTTGTTGAATGCTTCGAAAAGATCAAGCTCTGAGTTCTCCTCGATTTCAACACCAAGGTTATAAAGCTGCTTGATTGGTGCATTACAAGCAAGGAAGTTCATTGGTCTAGGACCAAAGCTGATAATCTTAAGATCTGAAAGTGCGATTACAGCACGAGCGATTGGCTCGAACTCATGAATCATATCTGCACAATCCTCAGCATCACCTACTGGATACTCAGGGATGTAAGCCTTAACATTGCGAAGCTGTAAGTTGTAAGATGCGTTAAGCATACCACAGTAAGCATCACCTCTACCGTCGAGAAGGCTGTTGCCTGACTCCTCAGCTGCTGCACAGAACATCTTAGGACCATCAAAATGCTTTGCAAGAAGTGTCTCAGAAATTTCTGGACCGAAGTTTCCAAGGTAAACGCAAAGTGCGTTACATCCTGCCTTCTTGATATCCTCAAGAGCCTGAACCATGTGAATCTCACTCTCTACGATACATACAGGGCACTCATAGATGTGCTCGCTGCCGTATTTCTTTGTATAAGCCTCGATAAGGGCCTTTCTTCTGTCAACTGATAAGCTTTCTGGGAAGCAGTCACGAGAAACTGCTACTACACCAATTTTTACATTTGGCATGTTAGTCATAATTAAAATAACCTCCTTTTACATTACATGAATTAAAAACAAAAACTTCCTATTACTAAATCTATATCTAAGATAAAGCAAGAGTCTCTGTCAGTTCGTTTTGATATGATAAATATTATCAAAATAATCCTGCCAGAGACTTTTAAAACTTTACTGTGTGATGTCAAATTTTTGTCATCTCGTAAAAATAATAGAAGGTTATTTAACTATTTTATTTTATTATTTCAATATAATATTGTTTAAAACTCCTTCAAGATATTCCTGACGACCTGAACCTGGAAGGTTTGGCTTTTTAAGATTGTAAGCATAATCTGCGCATTCTATGAGTGATGTTTTCTTATCTCTAATCTTTTTACCAATGCCATCGTTATAGCTTGAATAACGTTCTTTGATGAAGTTGTCGATTCTTCCATCCTCAATCATTTCTGCTGCTTTAATTAAGCCTAAGGCAAATGTATCCATACCTAAAATGAATGCGTGGAACATGTCTTCATATGTGTAACTTGGACGTCTGTTTTTGGAATCAAAATTGAATCCACCTGTAAGACCACCTGCTTTAAGTATTTCATACATTGCCATTGTAGAATCATAAACATTGCAAGGGAATTCATCTGTATCCCAGCCAAGCAAAGGATCCCCCTGGTTTGCATCAACAGAGCCTAGCATTCCGTTAATTGCACTTACTCTAAGTTCATGCTGGAATGAGTGACCGGCAAGTGTAGCATGATTCGCTTCAATATTCATTTTGAAGTCTTTATCAAGACCATACTGTCGCAAAAAACCAATTGCTGTTGCAGCATCAAAATCATACTGGTGCTTCATAGGCTCCTTTGGTTTTGGTTCAATATAGAAATCTCCCTTAAATCCAATGCTTCGCCCGTACTCGACAGCCATATGCATCAAGTTTGCAATATTTTCCTGCTCAAATTTCATGTCCGTATTGAGAAGAGTCTCGTAGCCCTCACGGCCACCCCAAAATACATATCCTCTACCACCCAGCTTTACCGTAATATCCAAAGCTTTTTTAACCTGAGCCGCTGCAAAACAAAATACGTCTGCAGAGTTTGTGCTACCGGCACCATTCATGAATCTTGGGTTTCCAAACATATTTGCTGTGCCCCATAGACACTTTATTTCAGTGCCCTTCATTTTCTCCAAAATATAATCAGTGATTTCATCTAATCTACGATTAGTTTCATTAATATCATCTGCTTCTGGAACAAGATCAACATCATGGAAGCAAAAATACTTTATGCCAAGCTTTTTCATAAATTCAAATCCGGCATCTACTTTTGCCTTAGCATGTTCCATTGTGCCGATAGTCTGACCAAAGGATTTATCTGCCGTAGCCTGACCAAACATGTCTACGCCTGCTGCGCAGAGGTTGTGCCACCACGCCATCGCAAATGGAAGATGTTCCTCCATGGTCTTTCCCATTATTACTCTTTTTGCATCATAGTATTTAAATGCAAAAGGATTTGTACTGTCTTTTCCTTCGAACTTTATCTCAGGAATGTCTTTAAAAAATTCGCTCATTCTTTTTCCTCCTGTATTAAAGCTTTGACTTCATTTTATGACATATAGTACAATCATAAATAATGAAGTTTGTTATAACTAACCGACAATCTTGCGATTGTTTATTGAACACAAGACCATGAACGAATTTGAAATAATAACAGAGAAAACTGCAAATTTTAAAGCATTTATAAATGTACTAAAGTATCGCACGCCTCATCTTCACGCGGAGTATGAGCTTGCTCTTGTTTTGTATGGGGAATTGTTGGTGACAGTAGATAATAAATCTTACAAGCTTACAAAGGGGGATATTATCTGCCTAAATCCTTTTGTACTTCACGAACTTTCATCAACTATGAATGCACCTATTTTGTTTATTCAAGTAAATCCATCATTTTTTAAAAACATTTTCCCAATGATGAAAAACATAGATTTTTTAGAAACCCCAATCATTAGCAAATCAGACTCCCCTTCATATAATTCTATTCGAGAAAAATTTATTGAATTTGCCATGCATTATTTCAACCGGGAAAAAGGCTTTGCCCTTAGATGTAATGGCATTTTGAGTCTGCTTTTTTCTGAGCTACTCGACTATATTCCGTATAAAATTGTAAGTAGCCAGGATTATTTGAACAATCAGACTAAGGCCCACCGAATGAAGCGTATAGTTGAATATATCGATAAAAACTATCAAGGGAAAATATATCTTTCAGATTTGGCTAAGATGGAAAACGTAACTGATACTCATATTTCTCATTTTTTTACTGAGAATTTTCATATTACTTTTCAGCAGTATTTAATGAAATTAAGATGCGAAAAGGCCCGCAGTCTTTTATTGACTACGAACCTTCCCTTAATTGATATAAGTGTGACTTGTGGATTTTCCGATCCCAAGTATTTAAATAACGGCTTCATAAAACAATACGGCGTACTTCCAAGAGATTATCGAACTCAATTTTTGGAAAAAAAACTTTCGGTACAACAAAGTTCTATCCTGTCCACTCAGCAAATCCTGTCCGAAAAAACCAGCTTGTCTTTGCTACAACGATATATCTAAACTATATTATAATCCGCCAATCTGTCTGAGATTCCGTTAAAGAAAAGCGCATTCTCAAAAGATAATCTGGCAATATTTTGAGCCTGATAAACCTGCTTACCCTTTTGCATCTTGGCCTTATTGGCACTTGCTGCATGCTCTGATGGCACGTAGATAAAATTGATTGCAAGGTCATTTTCCAGATACTCGATACCCTTGTTTATGAAATACATAAGGGCTACATCATCCATGTTGTGAATCGCTTTAAATGCCCCTGAATAATATTTCGCTGGCAAATTGTTGTCCTGATAAACAGCCAGACTGCCAAGGCCCTTTTTCTTACATATATACATGGAAAGCAGGGCTGCCAATTCCTCTCCTGCTACATTTGATGCCCTAAAGAGCCAGTCAAAATCTGTACCCTTTTCAAGGACATATCTATAGAAAGAAATCTCTTTTGCTTTGCTATCGAAAATAACTGCACCAAAAACAATCCTTGTGCTTTCGAAATTGGCTCCCACCTTGTCGCCACCGCCGTCCACAAAAGCAATGGCATCAAAATCTTTTGCTGCATCAAAGCAGCTGCTATCCGAAAAGTCCATTGCGTATTTAGCCATCAATTTTTGCACATCATCTCGACCGGCAAACTCTGCCACATCAACGGGATTGCTGTAGGCTGCCTCAAAGGCATCCTCTAAAAGCTTTGATTTTTCCTGACATGCAGCAAGGACCTGGGCTGACTGGATACTGATTCCATTTTTCCCACCAGCCTTAACGTTTCTAAGGTTAATAAGAGCCTGGGATGGGGATACTATATCCGTCTGAACTGCATCACTTTTGCTTGCAGAATCAACCATATCAAATAAAGAGGTCTGGGTAGCTGACTCCACCTTTGGAGCATCAGTTCCTTTCATAAAAGCCTCTGCTTCGGCCATAGAAGTAAAGCCCTTGTATCTGGCTCCTGTAAAGCCATCAACCTGAGCTTTTGCTTCGTCCCATGTGGTGTAGATACCTGGTGTTCTACCTATTCTCACTGCATAGAGTTTTTTTGCCATATTGTTTTTGCCCCTCATCATATGCTTCCCCCTCAGAGGGAAGCCTTAGTTTAGGATATCCGTTTATCCTCATTCCCCAAGGGGAAGACTTCATTAGTTGTTTTTTCGGTATTCGCTAGGTAATACTCCGTACTTGTCGCGGAATGCATTGGAGAATGCCTTGGAGTTTGGAAATCCGTTGCCAAGGGCTATGTCCACAATCTGGCCTCCTGTCTCCTCCAATTCTCTGACTGCGTGCTCCAATCTGATGCCCAGCAAATAATCCTTAAAATTGATACCTGCATATCTTTGGAACATTCTTGAAAGATATGAAGGTGAGTAGTTGAATTGCTCTGCCATTGACTCAAGTGAAAGTGGATCCGCATAGTGGTCCTTCATGTAGCGGGTAATGCTTGAGAGCTTTTTCAACTGCTTATTGTTCTTAAGTATTTCCTCGTTAACGTTAAACTTTCGATACTTGGTAACAAGGATGTAAAGCAACTCGTAGTAAAGGCTAAGCACCTGTAACTTGTTGCCCTCTTCACCCTTGGTGTAAATCAAATACATTTCCTGCAAAAGAGTAAACACTCGATGGTCGGTCTCTCGGTCACCGTGGGAAAACCAGATAAACTGCTCATCTGTAAAATATTCCGCAAAGGTATCCTGAGGTATCTGAAGCACCACTGTCCTGTTTGGCTCAGGTGCAGAAATGCTGTGTACCTCATTACTATTTACAATGACAAACTCGCCGTTTGAAAGGGGACGCTTCTTGTCATGTAAGGTAAATTCCAATCTACCTTCCCATACCGCAAATATTTCAATTGAACGATGCCAGTGCTTGTCACGAACATAATTGCCGTTTGCCCCCTCAAATGAAAAAAGCTTGAAAGGCAAGCCCGCATCGGTAACTACTACTTCATGTTGATAATCTTTTAAATCCATCTAAAAACACTCCCTTAAATATCTACAATCCCCGTCGGCCTCGTGACCGATCAATTCAAAGCCAAGCTTTTTAAGAAGCATACGGCTGGCCTTGTTTTCAGGATCGCATCGGGCAATAAGACTATCCAGTCCAAAATCATCCTTTGCTATCTGAATAACTTTTTGGCAGACCTCGTAGGCTAAGCCCTGTCTCCAATGAGTTGATGCAATGCAAAAGCCAAGCTCCGCCTGATTTTCCCTATCGCATGTCTCACGGACTTCGATGCCTGCTCTTCCTATTAGTTTACCCGTAGTTTTGTCATGAATCAACCACATTCCAAAACCGTAGAGCTTATATATATATTCTATATAGTTCTCTTCGTATTTACGTTCCTCCTCGTATTCGAAAAGAGGCTCCATGTAATCGGTCATCCCCGGCAGCTGGTAAAGCTCCACCAAATCATCCAAATCCTCCATTGAAAACTCTCGAATGGTGGTGCGGGGAGTTTCTGCTATATCCCAAGGAACGCCAATACATCTGCGGTAGATGCGTTCAAATACATAGTCGTCCACATCATCCACATCTATCAATATATTATCGCACTTCAAATCGGTGATGCCATCATGTTCAAAGGCTGCCACCGGCTGGCCACGATTAATACATTCATCAATAACAGCCTGGCTATCCGTAAGAACCAGTGTCCCTTTGGGATAGTCAGGCTGCAAAGCTACATATTCTGTTACCCTAACAATATTCTTAAGGTAATTCATGCTAGTCTCGGCTTCTTCCGTTTACAATGTAAATCAGACGAATCAACTGCAGAATTGTTGTAAATAAAGCTGCCACATATGTGAGGGCTGCTGCCTTAAGCACCTTTGTTGCCCCCTGATGCTCCATGTCATCTAAAATTCTATCCTGCTCAAGAATCTTGAGAGCTCTAGAGCTGGCATCAAACTCAACCGGCAAAGTAATAAGCTGGAAAAATACCACAAAGGTAAATAGGAAAATACCAAGCTTTGCAAGTGGTGTCATTCCAAGGAAAAGACCTAAGATAACAACTGGCCATGATACCCATGAACCAATGGTTGCAAGTGGCACTGACATACTTCTAAGCTTGAGTGGTCCGTAATTTTCCTGATGCTGAATGGCATGTCCACACTCGTGGGCAGCAACTCCTATGGCCGCTATGGTTGTCCTGCCATAAACAGAATCTGAAAGCCTAAGGACCTTTTCGTTTGGTGAGTAATGATCTGTAAGGTTGCCGCGAACACGCTCGATTCTCACATCATAAATACCTGCTGCATGCAGCATATGCTCTGCAACCTGATTGGATGTAAGCCCGCGCATTGACTTGATTTTGTTGAATTTATTGAAGGTTCCCCTCACGTTCAACGCTGCAATTCCGCTGATTACTGCACCGATAATAACTAAAATTATAGTCCAGTCATAACCATATCCGTATCTAAAGTACATAATTAATTATCCTCCTTAAGTCACATCTATTCGACAGCTCATTGAATAAATTTTGCCGTTAGATTTCGTCATCCTGACATCCAGGGTGGCGGTTCCTCTGCCAACTCCTGTGATATATCCATTAGAATCTACCGTAAATACGTTAGCATCTGAAGATTTGTAAGTCACCGTATACTGCTTGTCAGTAAAATTAAGATATTCTAAATCTATTGCCACTTGAGCAGTTGCTCCGCTTCCCACATCGTAAGAAGAATCATATGGTAACATGATGCTTCCTATCTGGGTACCATTGTTTGCATAGCTCCTTGTTTTGGAAGGCTTTTTAACAGCAGCGGTTCTTGTGGCCTGGCCAGCATTTTGATTAGCATTTTGGCCATTTGCCGAATTCGCATTTGCGTTATTTCCACCATTATTATTGTTTGTGCCGTTATTGCCATTGGCATTACCTGTGCCATTATTTCCGTTGGCGTTGGCATTGTTGTTATTGCCGTTGGCATTATTGGCATTATTATTTGTGTTGCTATTTGTATTATTTGTATTGTTATTCGAGTTGTTATTGTTTGCGTTGTTATTATTTGTATTGGAGTTATTGGCCCCATTATTGTTGTTGTTATTGGCGCTGTTGCTTGCACCATTATTACTGTTGGAAGAGTTATTGTTTGCACTACTCTGTCCATTCTTTTCGTCCTCTGCCTTCTTTTCCTCGTCAGACTTATCAAGCTTTATATACATGGCTGGGCGAATACCTGTACCAGTGTAATAATATCTCTTTTCGATGAGCTTGGTGCCCTCGTTAACGTAAAGGCCAAAGGCCGGATCATCATAAGAATTGGTCCTAAGTGGCCAAGAATAAGGTATAGGCTGCTCGTACTTAATAGTATCCTTATGAGCGGTAAATTCATCCGTCGACAGGAAGAAAATGTAATCCGAGGTAGCCACCTGGGTATTGTAAATATTTTGGTTCAGAGAGTTCTTTCTCTGATGATTAACATAATCTGCATCAAGGGTTGTGTCGTGATAAAAGTTCATCAAACTTTCCTTGCTACTTTCCACAGAAAGGTCAGTCTTTTGAATCTTGGCTCTTTCATCCGGAGTGAAGCTTCCCTCGTAAAATGTCTTGTTAAGCCAACCGCGCCAGTAGCTTTCTGCCCACTTGACGTAACCTGCTTTGGTTCCGTTTGCCTTATAGTTGGCATCAATGGCTTCTCTATAGGAAGTTATTGATGCAGATGCTAGAGTGGAACGAGACACGATAAGAGCCACCTTGGTAGAATCATCGTAGGACAAGATAGTCCAGTTGATAATATGGCCATCCAATGTACCAAAGGCAATATCATCTCCCTCTGCAAAGCTTGCCTTGTTGCTCTTGCCTTTTGCAGACACAAAGACAGAGGTTCCAACAATTGCAACCGCCATACAAAGCACTAATGAAAGTGACAATATGAACTTTGATTTGCTAATGGCTTTTCTCATGCAAAAACTCCCAAAACTGCAAACTTCCCTTTTTATATTTTCATACTAAATCTCATACTTTCTTATGTCAAACAAATGACAGCTTTTTTAACAAAAATATCATTATTTCTTCGATTATTAAATAATGTTGAATCGTTAATAAAAAAGGGGTAATCAAACTTGTTGAGGGTCACTCTTTTTGAGGGTGTAACTTGAGGGTATGTTAAGAGGGGCTTTCATGAGGGGCTAGTTTGAGGGTTCTTCGTGAGGGTTTAGCCTATAAAAATAAAAAACCTAGTTGGTCAGACAACGTCTGGCTAGCTAGGTTTTCCTTTTTTTGAAGGCTCTCATTGTCCTTCTATCCTTCTTTTCTTATGATTGTTTTTGGATGAACAATTACAAAAGGAGGATATATATATGAATAGTATCACAGATTTACTAGACCTTGAAGATACAGATATTTTTATCAGTGATATCGATATTCAAGGGCAAACCAAAACAATCACTCTCGAAACAGCTCCTGTAGCTCATTTCTGTCCTACATGTGGTTTCAAAATGCACTCTAGAGGTGTTAAAGAACGCAGAATAAATCATCCAATTCTGCAAGACAATTACACACTCATTCTCCTTCTAAAACAGCGTCGTTGGAGATGTACTAATCCTGAATGCAGATATGATTTAAGCGAATCTTTCAGATTCGTTAATAAGAATCGCCGTACTACTAATGCTTCTGATATGTTAATTGTTGAGGCATACAAAGATTTGATGGCCACATCCGTAGCTATCGCTAATCGCTTCCATGTTTCTGACGCCTACGTTCATGAGGTGTTTGATAGGTATGTAAAACTAGACAGACTTCCACTTACTGACGCCATTTGCATTGACGAAGTTCATGTGGAAATGGATGATGATTGTAAATATGCGCTTGTCATCCAGGACTTTCATACTGGAGATCCAATTGATTTACTGAGAAGTCGTAGAACAAACGTCACCGAACCTTACTTTGCTGCAATTCCAAAAGAAGAACGAGCTGAAGTAAAGTATCTCATTTCTGATATGTATAATCCTTACATTGCGTATGTAGGTAAATACTTTCCAAACGCTGTATCCGTTGTAGATTCTTTTCATGTCATTCAATGGATTACTAGAAACATTGAAAACTATCTTCGTCAACTTCTGAGAAAATATCGTCAGCGCGATCGAGAAAGACAAGAAGCTCTTTCTCTAGAAGCTGGCAGAGAAATCATTATTCCCATTTCAGATGAAGTATATTTACTTCAAAAGTATCGCTGGCTTATCTTGGCAAATCAGTCTTCTATTCGGTATCATTCAGATCCAAGAATGGATTCGCATTTCCGTTGCCTGATGAACACATACGATTATGAAAATTCCCTTTTTAGACTAGATCCTAAGCTAAAAGACTTCAGGGATTTGAAGGAACTATATATTAAATTTAATTCACGTAACGCAGGAAATCCTATGGCCGCTCGCCATGAAATTGATGAGCTTATAAAGCTCTATAGTGAATCAAGATATGAAATATTTAGAGAGTTTGCTTCCCTTCTTGAAAAGCACAAAGACTCTATCATTAACTCATTTGTTATGGTTCAAAAATTAGGGCCAGGAGGCATGTATGATAGTAGATTATCGAATGGTCCGATTGAATCTATAAACAGAAAAGTAAAAGATCTACGTCGTCTCGGTAGAGGCTTCAGGAACTTTGAACATTTCAGAAACAGGTTTCTCTTTGCCACCCGAAGGACACCTGTTCTAAACGGTGTTACTGACTACAATCCAGTAACGTATTACGAAGATGATGACTTCTGATATGAAAATGGGGTCTGGCTTTCGCCAGACCCTCATGTTATACCCTCAAGTTTGCCCCTCAAACCAGCCCCTCACGAAGAACCCTCAACAAGTAGCTGCTTAAAACTAGTAGCCCCTCATGAAAGACCCTCAACAACTTTGGCAAACCCTCAAGAACTTAGATTATCCTCCTTTTTTAGTACTTTTTATTAAATTATCATTTAAAATGTGCCAAAGCCTCCGCAAATCTAACCTCATCGAAAGGTTTGATAACAAAATCTTTGGCTCCTGCCTCAATAGCTTCAATGACATAACACTTCTGCCCCATGGCACTGACAACCAGAATCTTGGCATCGGGATCGATTGCCTTGATCTTTTTGATGGCGTCAATACCGTTGGAACTACGACCAATGGTTCTTCCGTCAATTGTCATAGTAATGTCCATTGTAACTATATCAGGTTTGCACTCAATGTACTTTTGCACGGCTCCATCGCTGCAGTCGGCCTCAGCAATAACAGTGCAACCGTTTCTTTCAACTTCACCTCTGACGACAGCTCTCATAAACTTGGAATCGTCAACTACTAACACTGTCTTATTCAAGAGAATCCTCCTCCTACTGTAAAATAGTACGCGGTTTCCCTGCCACCTTTAAAGCAAAAACATATCTTGAAGTGTAGGTATATTATAACACACTATCCCAGTAACTAATTATGAAATTATTGTTAAAAGAGTGTTAGCAAATTCTAGGCAAGCCCTCCCCTTGAAGGATATCAAGGAATCTCCTGCCGCCTATTTCTGTTCTCATAATAAGGGCTCCCTCTTCTGTCTCATCCTCCGGATAATTGACAGCTCCTATCATGGCAGCATTTTCTCCGTATTTGCACTGGCGAAGCACCTCAATAGCCTGGACCGCATAGTCCTTTGGCACCAATGCCACCATCTTGCCTTCATTTCCCATATATAAAGGGTCAAGGCCAAGCAGGCCGCAGAAGGACTCCACCTGTGGGTCCACAGGAATCTTTTCCTGGAAAATATCAAATCTAAGGCCGCTTGCCACAGCAAGCTCCTTTAATACTGTTGCAAGACCACCTCTTGTAACATCTCTGAGCACATGGACAGGAATCTGGCTCTCTATTAATTTGCCCACCATCTCCTGCAGAGGCGCGTTATCGCTTTGGATTGAATTAGTTATATCCATTCTCTGACTTAAAATAGTTGCATGATGGTCTCCCAGATTTCCTGACACTATAATTACGTCGTCATCCTCAGCGTTCTTTGCCTTGATGTCTATATCCTTTGGCACAAAGCCAACCCCTGCTGTATTTATAATGATGCCACCATTTCCCTGGATAACCTTGGTATCTCCTGCAACAATGGCAACCCCTGCCTCCTTGGCAGTTTCAGCCATGGACTTTACTATTCGCTTGAGTGTGTCAATCTCAACACCCTCCTCAAGAATAAAACCACAGGTAATGTACTTTGGCACAGCACCTCTCATACAAAGGTCATTTACTGTTCCGCAGATTGAAAGCCTTCCAATGTCACCCCCAGGAAACTCCAAAGGTGTAACCACAAAGCTATCAGTTGTCATAGCGATTGTCTCGTCACCTGGCACAACTGCCGCATCCTCCATCTGAGAAAGCACATCGTTATCAAACTGTGCCTCAAATATCTCTCTTATCAGTTCATTAGTTGCACGGCCGCCTGAGCCATGCTCCATTAAAATCTTTTCCATTACATTTATCTCCTAACATATAAACGCATTAAAACATGAGCCCTCCTCGGAAACCATGCAAGCCCCCTCAGGAGTCATTGGTGTGCAAACCTTTCCAAAAAGTGGACAGTCTGCAGGCTTTGCTTTGCCCATTAAAATCTCTCCGCAGCGGCAAGCCTTATTACGCTTGTTATCCTCGTTAAGGCCTGCACTGCCAGCATCATACTGGCTATATTCTGATTTTAGCATCAGGCCTGATGCAGGAATTGTTCCCATTCCTCGCCACACCACATCCGCCGGCTCAAAATATTTATTCAATTGATTTTCGATGGTCTGATTCTTATCATTTACCACCACCGAAGTGTAAAAGTTTTTGACCCCCGGCTGATTGTCCTCAACCATCTTTACAAGGCCATATATGGCTATTACAAGCTCCTTGGCACCAAATCCCGACACTGCAAATGGGATATGATATTTAGCCGCCAAATCATTGAAATAATCTGCACCTGTAACTGCGCTCACATGGCCCGGTGCAATAAAGCCATCTATAAGTGCGCCATTATCACAAAGGAAAGAAATGGCTCCCGGCATTGTCTTTAATGCCGTCAAAATCCTGATGTTTGAAATATTGTTTTGAATAATGTTATCCAACAACAGCGTATATACTGGTGCCGTTGTCTCAAACCCTACTGCTGCAAACACGTACTGTCTATCCGGGTTTGCCTCTGCAAGTGAAAGCACATCCATTGGAGAATAAACCATCTCCACCGAGCCCCCACGGCCCTTAGCCTCATTCAGGCTCTCCTTAGAGCCTGGCACTCTCAGCAAATCGCCAAAGGTAACCACAGTTGTATTATCCTGAAGCGAAAGCTCCACGAGCTTGTCAATATACGCCGTCGGCGTAACACACACCGGACAGCCCGGCCCGGAAAGCAGCTCTATCTGCGGTGACAGCAAATCCCTGATGCCATGCTTTGCAATAGCATGAGTATGACTGCCGCAAACCTCCATAAGCCTAACCTTCGGCCCATTATAATTCCTCAAATAATCCACGAGGTTTTCTATTTCCATTAAGCTTACACCCCTCCAAATGTTATTCTAGTTCGCTCTTAACCTTCCAGTCCGCTCATAAGCTCTATAATCTCTTCCGCTTCGTCTTTCTTTAATGTCTGGATTACACATCCGGCATGAACCAATGCATAGTCCCCTTCCTTCACATTAACAAGCCCTGCGTAAGCCTCAACCTCATTCCCGTTGAAGTCAACCGTAACCTTTCCATCCTTCTTTCTTTTAACCAATCCCGGTATTGCAACACACATAGTTTTTATAACCTCTCAAACCATTAAATTTAACCTTCAGGCTGTTTTCTATTCTACCACAAACCGCCCCCAACTTCTTGATAAAACCCATAAAAATACTTACTAGTTCAATAATTTTGGGAGGTCCCCTGACCCGCATTCGCTTGATTGACCCGTAGGCCTTGGTACGTCGCATGAATATCTTGTTTTTCTAATGCACGTTCACCATCTCCTTTTCATGTGTCTTTTACACGTCGGTACAATTTTGCAGCGGATTCTTTTTATTTGGCGGACACACAATAACTTAAGAAATATAGATTTCAACTTTTATAAATGCAACTTGGGTGATTTTGGAATGAGCATAGTAAAATAGCAGCTGATTTTGCACAGTATAAGCACGCGAAGCCAGGACGGCTGAGCGAGCCCGAAAATGAGAACGGATTCGATTTAGAGGGCGGTGCTTATACTGACAAAATCTGCTGCGTTATTTTACTTGGCGAATGTAACATGAACCCAAGTGCTATTTATAAAAGTTGAAATCCATTTGATAAACATCAAGTGTCCGCTCCAAAAAGAATCCTTGCAAAATAGTCCAGTCGAGTACAAAGACACATGGAGATGTCTCACCTGTGCATAAGAAAAACTACGCTATTCGCGAAATTGTACCAAGGCCTACGGCTCAATCCAGCTAAGGGGTCAAGGGACATCTATACACCTTGCATAGTAAGTATTTTTAAAAGTATTTGAAGATTAGGGGGCGATGTGATATAAAAACTTAGAAGGTTAAATTTATGGTTTGGGAGGATGAAATGCACGAACTTGCAATTACGGAATATGTTTTTAATTTGGTAAAGAAGCAGGCCGATGCTAACGGAGTTGAGAAGGTTAGCAAGATACACTTGTCCATAGGGGATCAGTGCGATTATGTGCCTGAAATTATAGAGGAATACCTGCAGGTTATGAGTGAAGGTACAGCACTTGAAGGCGTCAAGGTTGATGCCTCTGTACTGGAGTCTACGGTTACCTGTAAGGATTGTGGCGCCAGCTTTACACGCCACGAGTTCAAGGATGCTTGCCCTAAATGCGGCAGCCACAATCTAAAGCTTAACCGCTGCACCGATTTTGTTGTGCAGAGCATTGAAGCTATTTAGATTGCAGCCATGCTTGTCCTAAGCATATTCCTCCATCACCTGGAGGAAGCTGCTCGGCAATGTATACCTTGTAGTTTTCAGATTCTAATTTTTCTATTGTCTGTTCCAATAGGATTCGATTAAGGAATGTGCCACCCGAAAGCACAATCTGTTCTATTTTGTTTTCATCAGCTATTGCAACTATATAATCTGCTATTGCATTGATAAAGCCATGGGCTATCTTTGCTTTATCCACTCCCTCAGATATCGCATATACGATATCTTCAAGAAGGGCTTTGGTATTTCCATCGCTTGGCAAAGAAAGCTGATATGCTTCCTTTGTGGTAGCTGCAAGATTTTCCAACTCGATTGGTGCCTGGCCCTCATAAGTATTGTAGTGACACACATCCAGCAAAGCAGAAACTGCATCAAACAGTCTGCCCATTGAAGTGGATTCCACAACATTTATTCCATTATCAAGGGCTGAATGTATAAGCTTGTTCTCTGGCGATTCCTCAGCTTTAATTCCATTTTGATAAATCATTGCAGCTAAGATGGTATCACAATTCTTGGCCCCCTCATCACCTCCAATGAGCTTGACAGGCTTTAAGTGTGCCACTCTTTCCATAGTGCTCTTGCCATCCCATACAAAGACTTCACTTCCCCAGATTGTACCATCCTCACCGAAACCTGTTCCATCAAAAGCAAAGCCCAGTACCGGTCCTTGAAGCTTGTGCTCAGCAATTACAGCAGCAACATGAGCCTTGTGATGTTGAACCAGAGCCACATCATGTGCCTGCGCTGTTGCTCCATTCTTACCGGCCGCAAAAGCTTCCTCTGCATCTCTCCTGCTAAAATATGCAGGATGCAAATCAGCCACAGCATTTTCGGGCTTAAAGCCAAAGATTTCTGCCATAGCCTTCATCTCGTTTTTATAGAACTTTTGACAGCTGACGGATTCCAGGTCGCCTAAATACTGACTCACATATGCAAGTCCATTTTTCACATAACAAAAGCTTGCTTTAAGGTCGCCACCTGCAGCAAACACTTCGCCACCTATATCCACAGAAATTGGATTTGGGACGTGACCGCGGCCTCTACGTATAAACTGGGCTCTGCCGCCAACAACCTTCATTACAGAATCGTCCATAGGACGTAATATTCGTCTATCATGGCAAAGAATGCCCATAGGAACATCCTTCATTTCCCCTGACTGGGCCCTCTGCTCAAGCCAATCAAGCATCTTGTCATTATCTATTTCAAGCACATCTCCACTGGCATTTCCGCTTGTCATAATAAGCGGACCACATTCCTTTGCCAAAAGAATCTGCACCGGGTTACAAGGCAACATTGCTCCAATATCAGGACTTGTTTGGCATACACCAGCAGATAGCTTCCTGCCGTCCTGCCTGCGCTTTAACAGTACAATTGGTCTAGCCGGTGACTGCAAAAGCTCTGCCTCTTTATCATTTACAATGCAATATTCCCTGATTTGCTCAATATCTTCAAACATTACAGCGAAAGCCTTTGCCTCTCTATGCTTTAAAGCTCTAAGAGAAGCCACTGCCTTATCATCCAAAGGATTACATGCTAAATGAAATCCACCTATATCTTTAACAGCCAGTATCCCTCCATTTTTTATCAAATCAACTGACTGATTTATGGCATTTTTATTTGAAATTTCCGCCTCAACATCATTATTTCTGTCGTTTTTCGATTTGTCGGAAAATTCACTTGTGAACTTTCTGTGAATTGCATTTTCTGCAAGATTTCCTGCAAAATCTTCATTTTTGCCCGAATTAATACACAAAAATGATAGTTTTGGGCCGCAATTATGGCATCCAATGGTCTGTGCATGCCTTCTTGTGTCATATTTACCAGTATATTCAGACTGGCAATCTGGACACATTTCAAAATCAGACATGGTAATTGACTCACGATCGTAAGGCAACCTTTCAACAATTGAATACCTTGGGCCGCATATTGTGCAGCTGATAAAAGGATGGAAAAATCTGCGGTTATTTTCATCCAGTAATTCTCTTTTGCATGCATCACAGGTTGCAATATCTGCAGGAATCAAAGGTAAATTCATTGCCCCATCATCGTCTGATTCCACAATGCTAAAGCCCTTACCCTCGTACTGAGGCAGGCCACTCTCCACTTCCACCTCGGTCACAAAACCGCCTGTAGGCACATCAACAAAAAGCCTGCGGTAGAGCTCCTCTAAATCCTCACTCCTGCCACAAGCCAACACCGTCACTATACCTCCGGTATTTCTGACCCAGCCATCTATATTCAGTTCCTCAGCCAGCCTGGCCACAAAAGGACGAAAACCTATCCCCTGCACCAGACCTTTAACAGTATACTTTCTAGTTTCCATATATGATTAATCCTTCCCCGGAGGGCTGGCTCAGACCACCTCCTAGAGTGCCCATTACAATTGAGCGAATATTTTTAGTTTTTCTTTGTGCAAAATCAGAACATCTAGCATGTGTCTTTGTACTCGACTGGACTATTTTGCAAAGATTCTTTTATGCGGTGGACACTTATTATTTTTCAAATAGATTGCACTTTCATAATGTGCACTTGGGTTCATGTTCCACTCGCTAAGTAAAATAACGCAGCAGACTTTGTCAATATAAGCACCGCCCTCTAAATCGAGTCCATTCTCATTTTCGGGCTCGCTTCGCCGTCCTGGCTCCGCGTGCTTATATTGTACAAAATCTGCTGCTATTTTACTAACCTCATTCCAAAATCACCCAAGTCGCATATTATGGAAGATGCAATCTATTACGTTCAAGTCTTAGTGTGTCCACTAGCAAAAGAATCTGCTGCAAAATTGTACCGACGTGTAAAAGACACATGCTGTTTTGATGTGATGATTGCACATTAGAAAAACAAAATATTCATGCGACGTAATGGGGCACCTAGGAGGCGGCCTGAGCCAACCCCGGGGAAGCCCCTAAATTATTGGTAGCTTAAATTATGCTTGCTCGGTTGGTGCAGTGGCAGGTTTAGCCCCATCTGCTGGAGCAGCTGGCTTTGCAGCTGGTTTAGGTGGCTCGTAAGGAACCTCAACAGAGTAAGCGAATTTCTCTGGCCCTGGCTCTTGATAACCTGGGATGATAGATAGACACTTCTTTGGGCATTTTTCTGCACAGTATCCACACTGGATGCAATCAAAGCGGTTGATTGTCCAGGTTTTGCCAGCTCTGTCCACATTGATGGCTCCTGGAGGGCAGCTGCGCATGCACATACCACAGAGGATGCACTGGTCTTTGTCTATCTCAATATGACCTCTTGTTCTTTCAGGGTACTCCTTTGGCTTGAAAGGGTACTGAGTTGTAGCCGGTTTAGAAAAGAGGTTCTTAAAAACTTGTTTTGTAAATGGTAATATCTGTCCCATCTAAATTACACTCCTTTACTTTTCAATCAAACTAACGGGGAACTATCTCTCAGTACAGCTGATACATGGATCTATAGTAAGAACCAAAAGTGGCACATCACCGTACTGGCATCCCTGCAAGGTCTGAGTCAAGGCAGGAATATTCGCAAAGGTAGGAGTGCGGACTCTAAATCTATCCAAGAACTTAGTTCCGTTGGCTCTAACGTGGTAGAAAGCCTCTCCTCTTGGCTGCTCAACACGGATAAATGATTCTCCGTTTGGCATGCCTGTAACCTTTGTATTGATTTCAGTGTCAGGAATTTTAGCTACGCACTGACGAATGATTTCTATTGACTGGAAAATCTCGCCTATACGAACTTCACATCTTGCATATGAATCACACTTGTTGCTTGTGATTACTTCAAAGTCAAGGTCGTTGTATGCTGCATATCCATTCTTACGCATATCTACGTTGATTCCTGATGCACGCATCATAGGACCAACAGCACCACGGCGGATTGCATCCTCACCTGAGATAATACCTACATCTACAAGACGACTCTTTACTGTGTAGTCGTTCAAGAAAATGCTGGTTGTCTCACGGATTTCCTTTTCCATCTCATTGAGCTGGCGTACAAAATCCTCAAGCATATCCTGAGGCATATCCTTTAACACGCCTCCGATTGTGTTTACAGAAAAGATTACTCGTCCACCAGTAGATGCTTCAAACATATCAAGAATCTTTTCACGAAGTCTCCAAGAGTGCATGAAAAGTGATTCAAATCCGAAACCATCGGCAAGTAATCCAAGCCATAATAAATGAGAATGTAATCTACTCATCTCTGCCCAGATTGTACGTAAATAATCTGCACGTCGAGGCACCTCTACATTCATGATTTCCTCAAGTGCCATGCAGTAACCCATGCCATGCATGAATGAACAAATACCGCATATACGTTCCGCAACGTATACCATCTCATTAAAGTCCTTTTTGCTTGTAAGACTTTCAAGACCTCTATGGATGAAACCAATAGAAGGAATTGCGGCAAGTACCTTTTCATCCTCCAAAACTAAGTCTAAATGTATTGGCTCTGGAAGAACAGGATGTTGAGGGCCATAAGGCACAATACTTCTTTTTCCCATCTTATTCGCCCTCCTTTTCTATAAATGGTGTCTCTACGTCTATACGATATAGCTTGTCGTGTAAATCCACCTTGATATTTTCTACATTGAGCCCCCATAGCTCGTGCATTTCATTTTCATAATAAACTGCTGCTTTGTATACACGGGATATTGATGGGATTTCCTCATCCTTTTCAGCAATCAATCTATAATTTGCAATCTCATATCCATTTGCAAAAGAATAAGTAACCTCGTAATGATTCTCTGCTTTTGGATAGCTGCAACAGATTTGACAAAGTCTCCAAAGAGCATTTTTCTTTTCCATGATAACCTGGAGGAGCTCTGCCTTTTCAATTAAATATAAATCTTTTCCTATCTCTTGCATGATACCCTCCTACTATCTTTCAGATGCAGCAAGCGCTGCTGCCTTCTCTTTGAAAAGAGCCACACCTTTAACAACTCCATCAATAATAGACTCTGGTCTAGCCGCACACCCCGGAACATAAATATCTACAGGAATTACCGTATCGGCGCCTCCCTTGATGTTGTAGCACTCCTTAAAGATACCACCTGTGCAGGCACATGTGCCCACGGCAATAACAACCTTTGGCTGTGGCATCTGCTCGTAAATCTGCTTAACAACATCCGCGTTCTGAGAATTGATACCTCCTGTAATAAGGAAAATATCTGCGTGCATAGGGTTACCAGTATTGATGACACCAAAACGCTCAACATCATAAACTGGTGTGGTACATGCCAGAACTTCTATATCACATCCATTACAACTGCTTCCATCATAGTGAAGCAGCCATGGGGATTTATGAATTGTACTCATTTCACTTTCCTCCAACTATCTAAGAATTTACTCTAATAATCTCCAACAAGAATAGATTCATGCCGGCAGCGATAATTGTGACGCCCCAGGCAAGCTTTAGCATCAACTGCCATTTTACTCTCGCCGAAGTATTATCAATGACGATTTCCAAGAACCATACCACTAGAACCGCTACTATAGCGCCTATTACTGAAAGTGGATTGCAATTCAAGAAGAATAATCCAACAATTCCGTATAAAATTGCACTTTCATACCACTCTGCAAGCGTTACCATGGCATATTCTTTTCCCACCATTTCTGCAGTAACACCCTTTACAACCTCCTGGTGTGCATGGTGTGATGTAGAAATATCAAATGGTGATTTTCTAAATTTGATAGTGAGGATAAATACAAATCCTACGAAAAATCCTGGTAAATAAATTATGTTTGATACCGATGACTTGGTAACAATATCAGATACATTAAATGTACCTGCTGCCAAATAAAATCCTACGGCAGCCAACAATTCCATTGGCTCACAGGACATCATCTGCACCAGCTCACGATGAGTACCCTGAGAAGAAGAGGGTGAGTGAGTCGCTG
>JAEEGJ010013304.1_pt1 | contig 20008 bp, 17 predicted proteins | sample 8958761 | NCBI WGS metagenome assembly JAEEGJ01 (sample SAMN16246546, study PRJNA631951) | gut metagenome | biome: gut microbiome; feature: rumen; material: RS-attached | host: Bos | place: Iran: Karaj | collected 2018-10 | reverse complement strand
GGGAGTATCGTCAAAGCGGTAGTCCTTGAAGTTGAGGACGAGATTGCCGTTGTAGTCGGTGATAGCAGTCATTTCGCGGAAAACCTCGCGAAGACCTTCTTCCTTGAACCACTTATACGAGTTCTTCTGCACCTCGATAAGGTTCGGCATCTCCAGAGGCTCGGTAATCTTACCGAAGCTCATTCTGACATTCTTTCCCAGCTGCTTAGGTGTAACATTCACCATAGGCGGAACCTCCTTGTATTTTTTTGCCGCTCTGCCGCCGCACACAGTGTAAGCAGAGCAGTTCTTGTTTGTTGCTATCGTATCATGAAAAATTTTTGCAGAAAACTATTGACAAGTCAGTGCAATGTATGCTATAATATCTTGCAAAATAGCGATACTATTCCATATTGATACATTATAACATTATAATACAGATTTTGTCCCATGTCAAGGGGCTCCGTGAAGATTTATAAAAAAGCGCCGAATTTAAAAACCATTCGGCGCTTTTTTTGTTTGATTTAGTAATATCTGGCAATGAGCAGACTATTTGTCTACTCTCTCCACCTTGTAGCCCTCGGCGGCGAGCATATCGTCTATGCCCTTATCTCCCGAGAAGCAGGTAACGTTCACGATAACGAAAGGACTCTCGCCGTTTGCGAGCATTTCCTTTATCCTTGCGGAAAAATCGCGGTTTTTCTGGTACAGCGTAGCGTCCAGATAAGCCTCGTAGTCGTCGTCAAGGTCTGACGAGCGGTCAAGCCAGTAGTACTCCTCCGCAAGGGGCTCGACGTCGCCTCTTGCCCATTGGTTGTACTGCTCGGCAAGAGTTTTTGTGAATAAGCCTATATCCTCTGCACGTCTGATAGTATCGCTTATCATAAAATCAGACAGCTCATCAGTACCTGCGTCCATAGCTCTCAGCTGAGAATCCGCGTCTGCAAGGCTGACTACCTTTTTGTTCTCCATTTTTGCCATAGTGACAAATCTCGAATCAAGAGTCTCCATGAGGATATTCTTCACGTTTCCAACAGCCACGGCATTTACCTGTGAAGCCCAGAAGCTTGCGGAATAGCCGTCCATCATATTGTTGTAGAAGAAATTCTTGGACAGATAATCCTTGGCTTTATTGTAAGTCTCCTCGGAAATATGGTCCGTTATGGTCGTTCCGTCGGTATAGACCATGTGACTGTAGAATTCCTGCATTTTCTCCATATCCTGAGCCATATTGCTAATATCGTACTCAACAGCTATGGTATCGCTCTTTTTATAAGCGTCCATAACGTAATCGGGCAGGGGCAGGGTGTTATCGGTCATAAAGTACACCATACCGAACATATAAAGCTCGGTACCAGTGTTGGTGTCCGTGACCTTCCACAATGCAGGCTTTGATTCCTTGACTGTAATATATGAGTTGATATCGTTGGCTATTGTATTTGTCTCAGCCGACTGAGTTCCCTTTTCCCCTTCTGCCGCAGTTGTTTCCTGTACGCTCGACCTAGGTCTTTCATCGACATGGAGCTCATTATCACAGGAAGCAGCGCTAAAAGCAAACAGTACCGCTGTAAGAGCGGCAAAGAAACCCTTTTTACTCATAAAATTCCTCTCTTTAGCCGAAGCTCTCGTCTATTATATTATAGTGTGCATCGATGGCGCGGAAGCAGAATTCGATATCGCCCGTGATTATTCCCTGCACTATTTTCTCATGGGCGTCCTGAAGTCTCATGCGCACATCGTGGTCGGCAGTTGTCAGAAAATCGTCTATCCAGCGCATATACACCTCGGAAACGGCGTTCATGAAGGTTATCCAGAAGCTGTTTTCCGTAGCGTTTATAAGCGAATAGTGGAAGTCTCTGTCTGCCACAGTCTGCTCCTCAGTGCCCTCAGAATCCTTGAGCCTGTTAAGAGCGGCGACTATTTTCAGCTTGTTGTCCGAGCTGCAGCCCTTTGCGATAAGATAGCTGCACACGGTCTTTTCCATGCTTCTTCTGAAAGAACATATCTCTTCCTTTGAAGTCCTGTTCATCAGAAGCATGACGTCCATCGCAGAAGCGATAGAATCCGAGATATTATCAGTAAGATAATTTCCCGAGCCCTGTTTTCCATTGACAATACCAAGTATCTCAAGTCCCCTGAGCGCCTCGCGGACAGTGTTTCGGCTTATGCCGAGCTTTTCCGAAATACTGCGCTCTGTCGGAAGCTTGTCCCCTACCTGCAGCATTCCGCTTCTGATAAGGTCGAGTATGTAATCAATAGTCTTGCGGTATTCACTGTTTCCCATAGCTTCCTCCTTAACATAAAAATCAGTCGGTCTGAAATCTCAGAATGAACACATTTCCAAGTAAATATATTAAATATATGATATAAACGTTTGCTGATATCTCCGCTTTTAGAATAAAAACGGCATTCAGTGAGTTTTTTGACCGCATAAAAATATAAAATAATATAAATAATTTATATACAGAGAAATTATATCATATTTTTCGCTTTAAGTCAACAGTAATAATGTGTAAAAATTACGTTATTATGTTCAAAAATTGCTGTTTTCTACAAAATTCAAGGTTTGAAGCCGTGATAATGATACACAAAAATTACGCTTATTATTTGTGGGAATCGTTTTGAAGAAGATTTTTTCCGTATTTCTTTCAGTGACCGTTATTTCATTTTTTCTATAATAGAGCCCTAAAACAGACTCGCCTTTCTTTAATATAAAAAGGGCTCTATTATAGAAAAAATCAGCTAAAAGTCTTTGGAAAGGGGTTCGGGGAAGAACCTTTCCTCAGAAAGGTTTGCCCCGATAAAAAGCGCAATATTTGAAGAATTTAGTAACTTTTTGCCGTTTTTATCCAAAAAAAATGAAAAAATCAGCATTTTTGCATTGAAATTTCCTGTGCAGTGTGATATAATAATTGTAAATTGTATTAAGTGTTTATGGAAAATAGTAAAATGATGAATCCAAAGGGGGTGCACCATGAAGGAGCTGCTTGAAACTCTGTGTGATAAGTATCTGCTCAATCTGGGGCTGTTTACTGATTTCTGTCCGCTGGAAAGGGACATCCTTTACCCTGTGTGCGCAAACGTTATGTGTACTGCGGATACGGAATTCGACCTTTCAAAATTCAAAAACAGCATGGCTCTTATAAAAGAAAACAACAAAATGCTGTCAAGCTTCCGCAGCACCATAAGACCGCTGATAGCGTCGTGGCTGTCCATAAGCGACAACCCCAAAGGCGAAATGGAACGCTGTCTTGAATGCTACGACCTGCTGAGAAAGTATTTCACCAATTCCGAGCACCTTGCATTAATGGCAGTGCTGCTCCAGCGTATCACGGACAAGAATACTGCCGAGGGCTACATAAAGCGCAGCAGGCAGATTTACGACCGAATGAAAAAGGAGCACCGTATCCTTACCACAAAGGAGGACGTAGCTTTTGCGGTCATGCTCGCTTTTTCCGAGAAGACCGACGACGAGCTCATCGAGGATATGGAGGCGAGCTACAAGCTTCTCAAGCACAGTGCCGACAAGAACAGCATACAGACCGTGTCCCACGTTCTGGCTATGGCAAACGGAAAGCCCGAGGACAAGTGTGCGAAGTTCATGGAGCTGTACGACAGTATGCTCAAAAAGGGACGAAAATACGGCAAGCACTATGAGCTGGCAATGCTGGCTGCGCTGACTATGACGAAGTTTGAAAGCGCTGAGATACTCGGCGATATAAGCGACGTTGAGGCTTTCCTCGCGGAGCATAACTCCATTGCGGACTTATCGGAGTTCGGCAAGAGTGAGCCCATAAGCCACGCATTCATGCTGCTGACTACCGCTTATGCCAGCGACGAGAATGTGGGCGACCAGCAGGAAAGACGAGCTCTCCTTGCGGCAAGACAGGCGGCGCTGTACTCCGTTATGGTATACAGCATGATGACCGTAGCGCCTGTGCTTTCCGAATAATATAGCCTTTAACCATTAGCTTGTAGGGGGCGATGCCCACATCGCCCCGATCATTTTACTGCCATCAACGGGCGGATGTGGGCATCCGCCCCTACACAAACCACTAATAATCATAAAGAGGTGTTATTTACCGTGAAAGCAGACAAATACATCATAGAAGAAAACAAGAAAACTGATATACGCAAGCTTCCTACCAACAGCAAGGAGGATAACGTCGATAAAGACGATATCATCGCAAAATACGAATCAAACAAACAGGAGCTCATCGCTTTGCAGGACAAGTTCTACGCTGACGGCAGAGAAGGTCTTATAGTAGTAATACAGGCTCTGGACGCTTCAGGCAAGGACTCGACCATTAAATACGTTTTCAGCGGCATGAACCCCATGGGCGTAAAGGTGCACTATTATAAGGCTCCTACTGCCGATGAGCTTGCTCACGATTATCTCTGGCGCATACATCAGAATGTCCCGCGCAGAGGCGAGATAGCCGTTTTCAACCGCAGCCACTACGAGGACTTAGTTACCGTTCAGGCTGAGGATATATGGGAGCATTACCATATGTCAGAACGAGTTCTTGATGATACAAAGAAAAAGTTCTTCGAGAAGCGCTACGAGCAGGTGAACAATTTCGAGGAGTACCTCTACGAGAACAGCTACCGCATGGTGAAGATATTCCTCCACGTGTCAAAAGAGGAACAGACAGAACAGCTCCTCGAGCGCATACAGCTCCCCGAGAAAAACTGGAAATTCCGCGCAGACGACCTGAAAGTCCGCGATAAATATGATTCATACCTCAAATGCTTCAACGAGGTAATAAACAAGACCTCGACCAAGCACAGCCCGTGGTATGTTCTCCCCGGCGACCAGAGGTGGTACACAAGATACCTTGTCACAGAGATACTTCTCAATGAGCTGAAAGCCTGCAAGCCCGAATATCCTGCTCTTCCGCCCGAAGAAGCCGAGAAGCTCCCCGAATGCAGAAAGCTCCTTGAGGAAGCTATGGCAGAATATGAGAGCGGAAAGGCTGAAAAATCCGAAAAGAAATCCGACGATAAAAAGAAAAAGTCTAAAAAGAAGTCCAAAAAGTGATACAACACTGAGCATATATCAAGAAAATCCCCTTTGAAAAGGGGATTTTCTTATTTATTCAAAAAAGAGGTATAGATATTATGCCTTTGATACTCCGAGAACGAAACGGGTAAGCAGGATAAGGTCGCCAACGTCGATCTTTCCGTTTCCGTTCATGTCGCCTGCCTCTGTATCATAGGGGCAGTTTTCGGAATTGAGGAGAGCCTTTCGGCAGGCTATTACATCGAAGTTGTCAACAACTCTGTCGCCGTTAAGGTCTCCCTTTACGCTGACCTCACTTGAAGCCAGATTAAAATTGCATATATTAAGGCTGAAATCACCGCCGGGGCTGTTGGTCTCAAAGAACACCTCACAGCTGTCAACAGCGGTTATAGGGAATCCTGCACTGTCCCATGCCATGATATGCTTTGCCCAGTCTATACTGCCGTTCAGGTGGCATTTCTCGCCCATAGCCTGACCTGCATTCTGCTTTATGCTGAGGCAGCGGTAGATATCATATCCGCCGAGACCGCCCTCGCCTACTTTATAACGCAGATAGAACAGGTCGTACCTTTCGCCGTTGATGATAGCGGAGTTTTTCTTGATGATCGCATGATCCTTCAGGAAAGAGTATGCATCAATATTCGTGACCTCTGTTCCGTTGCTGTTCATCTTGACGGAGCTTGTGCCATAGCCCTCAAAAACATAGTATTCAAGGTTCGACTGTGTGGACTTGCAGGTCGAGCACAGTGACCACTCAGTATCTGAGGCTGATTTCGCATTTACATCTGCGTCGTAGTCCACAGAGAACTCAGCCATGTCTATTTCGCCCTCGGTCTCCAGCTTCTTTGAGAAGGACTTATACTCGCCCTCGCTCCAGTTACACGAGAAGCCGCCTACTCCGTTAGGATCCATAGAGCTGTTTTTCTCAGTGGCATTGCCGCTGTTGTAAAATGTGACCTTGCCGCCCTCGTCCTTGTCGCTGCCGAAATGTATATCGAAATCATTCACCTTGGCACTTCCCTCTCCGCCCATAGTAAACAGATTAAGGGACACTTCATATACTCGGCTTACTCTTTCAAGTGCAGAAGCCTGCTCCATGAACTTTTCAAGGTGCTTTCGGATATTGAGCTTTCCGCTGAGCTTGGGAGCACTGACCTTATCCACAACGCAGTCCTCCGCAACGCTCCAATAGGTATACCTTGCATGAGGCGGAGCCTCTGCAACGCCCGAAGCGTTGTAATTATGCAGAGGGATAGAGCGGTAGAGCCTGAATTTTCTGCCGTTATCCTCTAATGTTCCCAGCTCGATGACATTTTCATTATTCTGGAAATCCTTGTAATTGCTTGGGAAATAATAATTCTTTCTGCCGAGGATTATATTGAATTCGTCCTTCCAGTCGCTGCCCTCTTTGATATCAAGCCAGCCGTGAACGCCGATGTCTATAATACCGTCACTGCCGTATTTTGAGGTATCGAACTCCATATCATAATCCGCTATGATACAGTCCTCGTCGCTATAGCTTACGGGAGCCTCGGCAAAGCTTCTTCCCTTGCGGAAGGTCACGCTTGAATAGCTGTCCCACTTTGCCTCAAAGCCGCCCTCGCCGAGGGGCTTCATTTCGTAATCGCCGCCGTTTTTGGCAGGCTCGGTCACATAAAAGCAGCCGTCCTCGGTGAAGGCTTCCCTTTCCCTTTCAGTAATGTTGATATCGCAGCTGTTGAGCTTGGCGCTGCCGCTTGACATCCACGCACGAACGTCCAGCATGGCACTGTAGATATTGCTCTTCTCCATGCCCAGCTTCTGCCATTCTTCCATGTGTCTGGTAAGGTCGATAGAGCTTTTCAGGTTTACCAAAGCACCGCTGCCGATATTGTTATCGCGTCTGAAGCTGAAATACTTCTCAACGCTCGCGTCGAATGAAAAGCCGTTGGCATCGGCTTTTTTGTTGTACAGGTCATAGGTCATGCCGTCAAGCTCATAGCTGCCTATGTTCTGTAATTCCAAGATATTTGCATAGTTTTCCGTGTCAAAATTGCATTGATAGTCTATTACTGCGTATTCGATATTGTATCTTGCACTTTTTGGCACCAGCCAGCCGTATATTCCCACTCGGGAGCTGCCGTCGGTGACTTCCTCGCTGTCCGTCAGAGGACTGAATTCAAGGTCGTAATTGATTATAACGCTTTCAGGATCATTAGGCAGTTCACTGCCGTAAATGCCCTTGTCAAACTGGCACTCCATGATACCTGACCATTCGGCGTCGAAGCCGCCCTGATTATCAGGTTCAAAGGAGCACTCTCCGATATTGCTCATGTTATAAAACTCATAGTGATAGCCGTCGATATAGAATTGTTCATTTTGATTTGAAGTAGCATAAGAACTGAGATTTGACGTGAAGTTAAGCGATACAGCCGTAACGCACAGGGCTGCTGCGATAGTTCCCGCCATTAACTGCTTTGAGCTTTTAAAAATCATGTTAAAATTCCCCCTTTTCTGTATAATCAACTAAAAAACATGAGCCGATCGGGGATTTATGACTAAATTATATAATAAATTCATAAAAAATACAAGCTAAAAATTGTGAATGAAAGATTAATACAAGCCAAAAATTGCGGTTTTATTCAAAAATTGTTATTCATTTATTCAAATGTTGTTCAAAAATTGACATCTTAATATATTAGGGTTATAATGAAATCACAATATTTGATACTCGGCTTATAAATTGGTATGACCAAAGGTCACACAAAAAACTACGCAAAGACACACAAAGGATACATCGCGGAGCTATAATATGCTCAGAAAGCAAAGGAGCACGTGCTATGGATAAGATTCTTCTCGTTGAAGACGACCTCGATATCTGCGAGGTCATCAGAAACTACTTTGAAAACAAGGGTACATCGGTGACTGTGGTAAACAGCGGCGGAGAAGCCTTTGATATCATCAGAAGCGGACTTGAGGGCTATGCCCTTGTGCTTCTCGATATCATGCTCCCCGAGACCGACGGCTTTAACCTGTGCAGACAGCTTCGCATGAGAAGCGATATCCCCGTTATATTCATCACAGCAAGAAGCCGCGAGGAGGATATCCTCAGCGGATATGACCTTGGCTGCGACGACTATATCGTAAAACCCTTTCTGCTCTCGGTGCTTTACAGCAAGTGCGAAGCCTTAGTGCGCCGCGCTGTGAGCTCCGACATAAAACATACCATCACCTGCGGTAAGATAAGCCTTGACACAAGAACGCTCCGATGCTTTGCAGACGGCGCGGAGATCGAGCTCCCCCCGAAGGAGTTCGCTATCCTGCGGTATCTTCTGGAGCATGAGAGCTGGGTAGTCACAAGAGACACCCTCCTTGACAAAGTGTGGGGCTACGACTACTTCGGAAGCGACCGTGTGGTGGATAACCATATAAAGAAACTGAGAAAAGCCCTCGGCGCCGCAGGTGCGCAGATAAAGACTCTTGTGGGACGAGGGTACAAGCTGACAAAGGAGTGAGCAAAATGAAAAATGAGCAATTCAGACGCAAACCAAAACGCACCACCTTTTTAAAAATATTCGCAAAAGCGATGATACTGCCAATTCTTATCACGGCATTCGTGGGGTTCAATATTTTCCCCCTCGGCAAAAGCTATATCCAATCCCGGACCGAATACCAGAACGACAGTGATTTTCAAAACTTAGTCAACTGGATAGAAAAGGGCGATACTCCTGAAAAACAATGGAACAGACCTATCGAGTTTCCCATGTGCGTAAGCGCTTCAAGAGTTATCTCCACTGAGGGCGTATTCTTCCACTCACATGCAGGCAGCTACATCATGGGCACTACCTACGACGATCCCAAAAGCGCCAGCGTAAAATGGGTATTTGACAGCGACGGAAATATCATTATGTCAAACAGAGCTAAAATGTGGGTGATCCTCAGATACAGCGCCGAAGATGACGGAAGGCGCTACTGCAAATTCGATCCAGAGAAATATAATATCCCTGAGCTGAACGACCTGTTTACGGAATACTTCGACGATACTAAAAACAATGATCTAAGCTATGATTTCCATTTGAAAAGCCTCTATCTCAACAAAGAGACCAACGAAATGATCCCTCATGAGTTTGAGATAAACAAGTTCAAATACAGTGTTTTCATGCCCAATACCTTTACCGAAGATGAGCCTAAACCCGTTGAAAGCAGAAATATAGTCATTAACACCGATGAGGAGGGCTTTGAGCTTGTAGAATTAGTTGACAGGAACTCTCCCGACGATTACCCAAGCGCAGGATTCTTCTCAATATGGGGCTCTGATCCTGTAGCTTTCGACGAGATGTACCGAAAATACAAAGACATGACCACAGAAGAAAAAATGCAGAAAGGTATGCAGGGAAACGGCGATAACACCGCGGATTTCTACTACAAACACGATGTAAGCGAAAACAAATACGGAGCAAGCGGCTGTATCAGCGTTACCCGTATCAACTATCTGAACAGACACGCTGTAAGAAAATACCTGCTCATCACCATTTTAGTTTTCCTTATTTCCACAACTATAGCTCTGGTGCTCAGCATTATCAGAAACGAAAAGAATAAGACTCAGTACGCCTTTGAGGACTACCAGAGAGCTCTCACAAATAATCTCGCCCACGATCTGAAAACTCCCCTTGCGGTCATCGGCGGTTATGCCGAGAACCTCATGGAAATGCGCAAAGACAGCGGCGGCGAAAAGGAACTGAAATATCTGGATTCCATAATGCAGAATGTCTCCTACACCGACGATATCATCGCAAAAACACTGAAGCTCAGCAAGACCGAACAGATAAAGAAACTGAACAAAACGAAAGTCGATATAAAGGCTCTTGCGGAGAAGTCCGCAGAGAAATACCGCACTGCTCTTGAGGAGAGGAATATAGACCTGAAAATCGAGGGCAAATGCGAAGTCAACGCCAACGAGGATACGCTTATGACGGCTGTGGAGAACCTTATTTCCAACGCCGTGAAGTACACCCGTGACGGCGGAAGTATCAAGATTACTGCCGAAAAGAAACGCCTTGCCGTAGTCAACGACGTTTCCGAAAATATCAGCACAAAAGACCTGCTCATGCCCTTTGTCAAGGGCGACAAGGCTCGCAGCGACAAGACCAGCAGCGGTCTGGGACTGGCTATAGCCTCGGCAGCCGCAGCACAGAACGGCTTCACGCTGAAAATCGACTGCAATGACAAGAAATTCACTGCCACTATCGAGTTCTGACCGTATTTGACAAATCCTCCGCATTAATATATAATGTAATCATCAATTCCCGAAATTGGAGGAACTGCGATGAAATACGAAATAATCGAGATATTCGAGGAGGATTACGGCTGCGAGGGTATCCCCGAGGGCGAGGAGCTCATGTGTACTGTGCTTATCCGCGCTGAAAACGGCTTCGAGAAGCACATAAGGCTCGCCGACAGCTTTCTCACGGAAAATCAGCTGAAAAAAGGAAGCACCCTGCTGCTTGAGGAGGTCTAATATGGCAGAAAAAGCAAACAAGGCAGTTGAAAACCACAAGAATTTTTACAGCTGCTCCGCCGCTGTGCTCAGCGCATTCGCTGATGAAGCTGGTCTGAGCGAACAGGAGGCAAAAACCGTGGCTGCGCCATTTGCAGGCGGAAGAATGGGCAAATGCGGAGCTGTTCTTGCTGCGGAATATGTGCTCTCCAAGCGCTTTCCCGACAGTGCAGACAGCAAATGTGCCGCATTTGAAAAGGAATTCACAGACATGAACCGTTCGCTGATGTGCCGCGAGCTCAAAGGAGCTCTCACAGGCGCTCCCCTGCGCTCTTGCAGAGGCTGCGTTACCGACGCCGCTGAGATACTCGAAAGAATGTGCTCGGAATATTAAAAAACTCCCCCGAAAACGGTGATAATCTGCCGTGATGCTTATATATTAAGTATTACGAACCCTTATCACTGTTTTCGGGGTTTTTTATTCAACAAAAACTATAATCACATACAAAAATGAACTGATATTTGAATTTGGAAAGATATATAACTGTTTTGCACTCCGTTTTGAATGATTCTTCTTACAAATTCAACTATTGGTTGTTATTTGTCTATTTTTATTCGCTTGCACTCAACCGCAAGTGGTGATACAATAGATTGTAGAAAGCACAGAGAGTGGGAGGTGTGCCATGGACAAGAAAAGCATTTTCAGGATAAATCTCGTAAAACGCCGCAAAGAACTGGGACTTACTCAGGAGCAGCTTGCTTCACGTATGAATGTTTCCCCTCAAGCTGTCTCAAAATGGGAAAATTCCAGCTACCCTGACGGCGAGCTCCTTCCACAGCTTGCCAAGGAGCTCAATACCTCTCTTGATTCACTGTTCGGCGTAAAGATAACAGACAGCCGACGGGACATCGAACAGCTCGTTGATGACGAGCTTCGTGCAACTCCACCTGATAAGCGCTCCGAGAAGTTCATGCGCATCATGTACTCTGCCCTTTGTGCCTGCAATCCCAATACCGATACAGTAGGACGGCTTCGGGAAAGCTACGAGCATGAGACCTACGCAGGTCTCAAAACCGATCGCGAGTTAGCACTGTCGCGCATCAGCGAGGACCTGCGTTACTTCTGCTTCTTGGAGATACCCGAAAAGGGCGTTAATTCCTACTTCGGCGATACTACCAACATGATACGGCTTTTCAATACCCTTGCCGACGATGACGCTATCAGCATTATCAGCTACTTAGGCGCAAGCGTCAGGAACAAGATGTTCTCGGTGGCTATGATATCGGAAAAGCTCGGTATCCCCACCGAAAAGGTACAGCACATCATAGACAGGCTCGACCGCTTCGGACTGGTTTGGCGAGTATCCGCCGACATCAACGACCTGCCCGTAATACTCTACGGTTATACCCACCAGATACCCCTTACGCTGATACTGGTGCTCGCACAGACCATTACCAACTACCTGAAATACATGGATCCCAATGTGGAGGAATGGTCTCAGGGAGCTTTCAGACGTGAGAACGGCGAACAGGACGAGGTAGTCCCTCAGGTGCCGTGGTGGGGCGAGGGCGAATTATAATAGGCTAATTATCCGCTGTCCTGCACTGCGGCGGAGATTATAAAAAAACGGAGGAAAACATATGAAAAAAACAGCAGCGTTTCTTGCAGCCTGCGTTGTAACAGGCTGCGCACTCACAGCGCCCATGAACAGTATCCCTCAGGCAGCCGTTAATGCGGCTGACGGCTATGACATGAAGATAACCGTTGACCTCAAGGGCGAAAAAAAGGAAATATCCCCTCTCATCTATGGCGTGAACCAGTATACAACTCCTCTCAAGGACGTAAAGACTAATTCCGTTCGTCAGGGCGGTAACCGTATGACAGCCTACAACTGGGAGACAAACGCTTCCAACGCAGGTTCAGACTGGAAGCACAGCTCGGATACCAACCTCTCGGAATCCGACGATCCCGCAGACTGCGTTCAGCAGCTCTCAAAGGACGCAGCCAAGAACAATGTTGGCTACAAGCTGACCACCCTCCAACTTGCAGGCTATGTTTCTGCTGATAAGAAGGGTACTGTAACAGAAGAAGAAAAGGCTCCCTCAGACCGCTGGAACAAGGTAGTTCTTACAAAGGGCTCTGATTTTGCAGAGACTCCAGACCTGACAGACGGCGTAGTTTACATGGACGAGTACGTAAACTACATCATCAAGAAGCTGGGCGACTCAAAGTCAAAGACAGGTATACAGGGCTACAGCCTCGATAACGAGCCTGTTCTCTGGAACGACACCCACAGCAGAATGCACCCCGAGCCTGTTACTATCGAGGAGCTCAAGACAAAATCCATTGAAATGGCTAAGAACGTCAAGAAACTCGATCCAAACGCTGAAGTATTCGGTCCTGCACTGTACGGATACACAGCTTTCGACCACCTCGATGACGACGATCAGCATGACGAATGGGAAAAGGTAAAGGCTGAAAACAACTACCACTGGTATCTTGACAGCTACCTCGACGATATGCACAAGGCTTCGGAGGAGTGCGGCACAAGACTCCTCGATGTTCTCGATATCCACTACTACTCAGAGTCCGCAAGAAAGGGCGCTGAGGACAGAGTTCAGTCAGTTCGTACACTTTACGAAAAGGGCTTCGTTGAAAACAGCTGGATAGGTCAGTGGTGCATGGAGAACGTTCCGATACTTCCTACGATCCAGGCGTCTATCGACAAGTACTACCCAGGCACAAAGCTGGGTATCTCCGAGTATAACTTCGGCGGCGGCGACGATACATCAGGTACTATCGCACAGGTAGAAGCTCTCGGCTGCTATGCGGATCAGGGCGTTTACTTCGCTACTCTCTGGGGCGGCGAGCCGTTCATCGTTTCGGGTATCAACCTCTACACAAACTACGACGGAAAGGGCGGCTGCTTCGGCGATACCCTTATCCCTGCAAAGTCCGAGGACGTTTCCAAGTCCAGCACTTACGCTGCTGTAAACGCCAAGGACGACTCTACAGTAACTGTTATGGTCACAAACAAGAACATGACAGAAAAGGAAAACGCAACTATCGACCTCAAGAACGCCGAAAAAGACTACAAGTCCGCAGCTGTTTACGCTATCTACGGCGACGACGAGAAAATAAAGCTCATCGACGTTATCAAGGACGTCAAGGACAACAGCGTAAGCGTTGACCTCCCTGCTTTCTCGGCAGCTATGGTAGTCGTTTCCGACAAAGCTGACGCTTTCAGCGACCTCAAGACCTATGAGGAAACAAAGACCGACCTCGTTACAAAGGAATACACAGATATCGAGAAGCTGACCAACGACAAGGGCTTCGTAGTAGTTCCTGTCGAGGACGCAAAGCACCTCTCAAAGATAGTCATCAACGGCGCTGTTACTTCAAGCGCAGGTTCAAGCTGGGCTACAGCAGGCTGTGCAGTATGCATGAACGCTGTTTCCAAGGACGGCGAGAACTTCTGGACTTACAAGGATTACTCAATGCCTCTTGGCAACAAGGTATCCGCTACAGTCAAGTTCGACGGTATGCTCACAAAGACCACAGGCGAGGGCGCTGACAAGGTATCGGAAGACCTTGAAGCTACTATCGCAGACGGCAAGTTCGAGCTCCAGAAATGGTGGGACGCTTCCGAAAAGAGCGAGGCTTCCGCAGAGGACAAGATAGAGGTCAAGTATTCAAGCATTCAGGTAGTTTATGAGTACGCACAGGGCGAAACTCCTACTGTAAAGCCTGATACTTCAACTACAACCACTACTTCTGCAACTACTACAGCCAGTAGCAGCACGACCACAACTACTTCTGCGACAACTACTACAGTCAGCAGCGGAGACGTTTTATACGGCGACGCAAACGCTGACGGTGCAGTAGACCTTTCAGACGCAGTAATGATAATGCAGGAGCTGGCTAATCCTAATAAATTCGGTCTGAACGGTACAGACGAGCACCATATCACCGAAAAGGGACTCAAGAATGCAGACTGCTGCAACGTTGGCGACGGCGTTACAAACAACGACGCACTGGCAATACAGAAGTATCTGCTGAAGCTTATAGACAAGCTTCCTGCCGAGATAAAGGAATAAGCTCCCATTTGCTCCTTTATCATAAAACATGAAATCCTCTCTTTCTAAAGTTTTAGGGCTTCCAAAAATGGAAGCCCTTTCGCCTGCCCTCTCCTTGTATTTCCCTGTATCATCAAAAAATGATTTTTTCGGCTCGGGAAGTATCTTCAAGGCAGGTGCAGCCGTGATTGCATAGCAAACATAAAGGGCGTGATAAATATCACGCCCTTAAAAATTATAAAGCAAAGCCTGCTTTTTACATATTCAATGCCGCCGTATACGCCGTGGAAAAGGCTATTTGCAGGTTGAATCCGCCTGTATAGGCGTCAACGTCGATGACCTCGCCTGCGAAATACAGTCCGCTGACCAGCTTCGATTCCATAGTCTTGGGATTTATCTCCTTTGTGGAGATACCGCCGCTGGTTATGATAGCCTCGTCAATAGGACGGAATCCCGATATCCTTACGGGGAAAGCCTTTATCAGCTCCCCGAATTTCCTGCGCTGCTCCTTGGTTATGCCATTTATTTTCTGCTCGGGAGCTATCCCCGACAGCTTCACTGCTACAGGTATCAGCTTTGCAGGCAGCAGCTTACGTATGCCGTTCTGGAAATCGCGGTTGAGGTTTTCCGCGAAATCTCGCTGTATACGTGCGTCAAGCTGCTCGGGTGAGAGGGCAGGCTTCAAATCTATGAGAAGTTTGTATCTGTTGGGCTGCATATCGCGGATATGGGAGCTTGCGCTGAGCACCAGCGGTCCAGAAACTCCGAAGTGAGTGAAAAGCATCTCGCCCAGCTCGCTGTATATGCATTTTTCTCCGTCCATGAGCTTCAATGTGACGTTTCTGAGGGAAAGCCCCATCATTTCTGCGCAGAATTTGTCGGGAGATGTGAGAGGTACAAGGCTCGGCTTCAGCTCTGTTACAGTATGTCCCAGTGCTTCTGCGAGGGTATAGCCGTCGCCTGTTGAGCCTGTGGCAGGATAGGATTTTCCGCCGCAGGCAATAAGTACAGAGGGTGCAGAAAACTCCTCGCCGCCTGCCTTGACTCCGCAGACAGCGCCGTTTTCCGTAAGGATTTTGGTAACGCGTTTGTTTATCACCTGAACGCCCAGCTTTTTCATCTCTTTCGCCATAGCGTCGGCAATGTCGTTGGCGCAGTCGCTTACAGGGAAAACCCTGCTGCCGCGCTCTGTCTTCAAGGGCACTCCCAGCTCTTCAAAGAAGCTCATAGTGCTCTCGGCGTCGAAAACTGAGAAGGAGCTGTACATAAAACGAGGATTTACAGGAATATTTTTCATGTGTTCCTCAACAGTGCTGTTGTTGGTCACGTTGCAGCGTCCCTTACCTGTTATGCGCAGCTTCCTGCCCAGCTTTTCATTTTTCTCAAAAAGCGCTACCCTTTTGCCGAAGCGAGCCGCCTGTACCGCTGCAAAACAGCCGGCTGCTCCGCCGCCTATAATAATGATATCGGTCATCTTGATTTCCCTTTGACGCACCGCAGTTCGCGTCTGAATAAATATCCTTTCTTTCGGGCATTATATTCTCGGAGGTGATATCATGCCCCATAAAACAGACGAGGACGTAAAAATATACATTCCCAAGGACTCCTCCGCCTCACAGAGCGAGCCTCAGCCTTCGTCCTTACAATCCGAGCAGCGTCCGTAAAAGACGGTCTGCAAATAATCAATGGAAAAGCCGTGTTCCTTTTCGATATGCTGTGTAAGCTCCGCAAGGTGCTCACAGTCGAGATGAATGAGCTTGCCGCAGCTGAGACACTTGAGGTGGAAATGGCTGCGGCACTTTTCCTCGTCCTCGATATACTGATAGCAGGCGCTGGTCTTGCCGTCAAAGGCGTACTTGCGCACGAGCCCCTGCTCAACGAGACGGTCAAGCTGTCTGTATATAGTGGCAACTCCCACAGGAGTTCCCTCAGCTGATAAAAAGGCGCTTATCTCCTGCACATTGGTGTGCTTTTCCTTATTTTTCATCAGATATGTCAGCAGATTTTCTTTCTGTCTGGTATTATAGCCCTGATCCTTCTTCATCACTGCCTCCGTCCAGCATATAATGTTTCATTATCTCCGATTATATCACGATTTTGCTGACTTGTCAACGCCGAAAAATGGCTTTTTTCATAAAAATATTCGCAATATATGGCAAGTGCTTCTGTCAGCGGAATATTGACATTATGCTGAATGAGTAGTATAATATAAATATTAAATAGCGGCATATGCAAAAATTTATATAACTTTTGCCAAAACCAACTGCAATATGAGTGTAAGCAATTATGGTGAATCATGGTCTGCAACAGGGCATGACGGCAAAGAGTTCTTTATCACAGTAAAAGAGAGAAAAAATTAATAAAGAAGAGGTGTATCAATTATGTTAAACAGGAAGATCAAGGCTTTTCTAAGTGCGGCTGTTGCTGATGTAATGCTTATGACATCGGGATTTACGGCGTTTGCAGGCAGTCTCGGCGACATAAACAGCGATTCTGCCATAAACGCAGTGGACGCTTCGGAGATACTCTCGGAATATGCCAGAGTATCCACAAATCAGGCGCCTAAATTCACTGAAGCGCAGAAAAAAGCCGCAGATGTGGATAATAACGGCGCTGTCAATGCAGTTGACGCTTCGCAGGTATTATCCTACTACGCTTACAAGTCCACCAGCGGCACTATGGAGTTTGAGGATTATCTGAAGAATCCTCCTCCGCCGCCGAAAAAGGAACCTACTATCGTGGGCAGCTGGCTCCCTGTTGACGATGAAAACAATACCGAGGGAATAGCGTTCACAGATGACGGGTATATCTCCATGTTCTTTTATTCGTCAGAAAACTTCTCTTTCCGTGCTGACGGCATAAAGTATCAGGATACTGTATATCCCTATAGTTCACTTGTGTCTGAGGGCGACTATATCACTCTGAATTCTGAGGATAAAGTTATATTCGAGATGAAGCGCATTACAAAGGGTGAAGGCTACAACGGTACATATAAGGTAACAGGCGGTGAGCTGCATAAGAGTATGCTGTGGTTAGTTTTGCTTTCTAATAAAAATGATATAGGCGATACGACCATGACTGTCAATATCGACGGAGAGAACAGCGAGATATGGATAAATAAGTTCCTGCAATATAAGATAAACGGCAATACTTTTGAAGTGGTAGTTCCCGAGGACGCAGAAGGAGATAATAAACCTATTGAGTTCACAGTCGATGAGGATACCCTTACGATAAAAAACGAAAAGGGTTCAACTACCATGAAAAGAGTTAAGTAAAACACAAAAAGCAGTCCATATGGACTGCTTTTTTCATAAGATGACCGTACATTTCAGCAATGAAAAATCGGGCTGAACAGTTCTGAAATATCCGAATAGTATAATCGAAATAAGAATCAACCCTCTGCAAACCGCCTGTGTACGGACTTTTGTCCACAAATCTTTGTTGAACACGTCGTAATACATGGAGTAATTATACAAATGGTTAAGCAGAATTTGTAGCACAATACCGAATATGATTAACAAAATGTGACATTTCAAAAAAAGGTATTTACAAATCGCCGTTTTGAGAGTATTATAAGTACATAATTTATTTTTCATTTAGGGGGTCTTATTTATGAGATTATTTGCAATGATGGGCGAGGTTTACGACGACGTAGTAACAGGAAGAAACACCTATATGTACGACGACGATTATGATTGTCTGTACCTCCCTGTAAGCAAGGAGTTTGTGAACCATGTACTGGAGAGAGAATGCAACGACTGTGGCGTTCTTATCTTTACAATGGATCATGACTTCAACTATTCGCTGGACAGCATTCTTATCGACAACGACGAGCAGCCGCGCGATCTGAGAGAGGAAATAGCTGAGTACGTTGATACTTATGAGATCAATCAGCAGTACTTTGAGCTTTCAAGTGCTCTCTCCCACGTGTTTTGCAGAATTAATTGAATCAGAAGATGATTGAATCGAAAAAACCGCCTGAAAAGGCGGTTTTTTTATGTTCAAATACAGCTTGAAAAAGTATATGAGATATGCTACAATGAAATAACAGATATTGAACAGAGGTGTATTTTATGAAGATAAAAGGTATATTGACCGCCGCAGCAATGCTGCTTTCAATGATGTGCTGTCAGCTCCCGTCAAAAGCTGTTTCTGCAAAAGCAGTCGTGACAGCCTCCGGGAGTACGGACAATCCGTGTAACAAGCAGAACGATATGGAAGTCCCCTATGACGGTTCGCGCTGGATACAGCCCGTGGAGTGGAACGTCCCCACTGTGAGACCGAGGGACTACAAAGGCGGTATAATGCTGTTTTTTGATAAGATAGGACTTGATCCCGAAACGGCAAGCGGCAAGACGCAGAGGGTGTACTTTAGTGTACATGGTGCTACAGATCCTGTAAGCTACATTAAATTCCATATATTTTATGATACAAGGCTGAAAGTCAAGGAAAATTCAAAGGGCGAATACGTAAACGCAGGCAAAGCCATAAATGACTTCACCACAGGTTCTGCGCTGGTAGAAGACGGACAGATAGCCTTTTATGCGTACAATGCCAATGATACCCTGCTCAACAACGGCAGTATTTTCACCATTGATTTTATTATTCCCGAAAACGCCGAAGCAGGCGATGTTTACCCTATCGGCTTGGCTTATGTTGACGACGGCATAGTCGCTGATTGTTTTATAAACAATAAAAAAGACGAAGCAGGACGGCTCCAGATGACCTATGTGTTCACAAAGGGCATCTACAACGGATATATTAAGATGAACGGAGAGAAAAAGCCAAAATACAGCCTTGGCGACGTAAATAATGACGGAGCGATTAATGCAGTTGACGCTTCTGCGGTCCTGACCTACTACGCCATGACCTCCACCAATAAGAAGGGGGATTTCGACGATAATCAGAAGCTTGCCGCAGACGTTGACCATAACAGCAGTATCAACGCCGTTGACGCCTCCTGTATACTCTCGTATTATGCCTATGTTGCCACGACGAAAGATGATCCTGTGTCCTTTGAGGAGTACATGAAGAATACCTAAAACAAAAAAGGCAGTAAGTCAATCGACTTACTGCCCATTTTTTATTCAGCAATAAATTACTTCATAGCCTCTTCAACAGCAACTGCACAAGCAACTGTTGCACCAACCATCGGGTTGTTGCCCATGCCGATGAGTCCCATCATCTCAACGTGAGCAGGAACAGAAGATGAACCTGCGAACTGAGCGTCAGAGTGCATACGGCCGAGAGTATCTGTCATACCGTATGAAGCAGGGCCTGCTGCCATGTTATCGGGGTGGAGTGTACGTCCTGTACCGCCGCCTGAAGCAACTGAGAAGTACTTCTTGCCAGCGTCAACGCGCTCCTTCTTGTAAGTACCTGCAACAGGGTGCTGGAAACGAGTCGGGTTAGTTGAGTTACCTGTGATAGAAACGTCAACGTTCTCCTTCCAC
>JAEEGJ010013302.1_pt1 | contig 20012 bp, 16 predicted proteins | sample 8958761 | NCBI WGS metagenome assembly JAEEGJ01 (sample SAMN16246546, study PRJNA631951) | gut metagenome | biome: gut microbiome; feature: rumen; material: RS-attached | host: Bos | place: Iran: Karaj | collected 2018-10 | reverse complement strand
CAGTTCCAATTGATTAGCGAGATGCAAGTGGTTGATTTACCCGTCCTTTTTGCAGAGAAGTAACCCTTCTTAATTTCTCGACAAGTTTGTAACAATCATTTCGGGCCCGCAGCGATGCGGGCCTAAAATATTTCTTCAAAAGAATCATGTAACACCCTGTTTGGTACCTATGATGCGACACAAAAAGCGGGTTTACCCCTGTTTTGTCACAAATTCCGGTTTCTGTCGCAACAACTTCATGAAGAAAATGCCCAGTTTCTTGTTTTGTAATGAAATTCGTCATATCTTTGCATCAGAAAAAGAAAGGAAAGAGTTCCAACTAATTTAGGTTTTATCGTTTCATAAGTTTGTTTTAGTTATTGGTTAGTAGTTTTCTCATACAATTTGGTTTTGGTTATTTTGTAAAACAATCACTTCGGGCCAGCAGCGATGCAGGCCCGAAGTGGTTATTGATGTTCACAAATTAAACACACAATAATTTGAAGAGTAATAATTGAGATAAAATCAACTAAAAGAATCAATTTATCTCATTGAAAACATAAACAACCGTTAATTTTGAACCATAAAAGTTAATCTATGTAAACAATTACGATTGTGCTCGAACACAATACGTTGTAAAAATTTCGGAATCGTATAGGGAATTATGCAAACAAGAAAGATTGAACAACCCATGAGACTGTATCTGGACAGTCTAAAAGTAAGAGGACACAAGATCCTGAGTGATGACACGATGAACTACCTGACGGCGCCTGGCTCGCTGTGCGCCGCCTATGAGTTCAAGCAGGAGGGCGAGAGCGACCACGAATTCCTGCGACTCTTCTCGGCCTGGCTCCACGAGTACCCGCAAATCGGAGGCCACACGGAATACTACTTGCTGATGGGCATGCGGCTCAACGAGCACCTCTCAAAAGAAAATCTTGAATTTCTGGAGCGCAACGTCGCCGAGTGCTTCGCCAGCAGCCACGGATGGTACTACGAACTGAATCACCGCCTGCGCCACCGACTGAGAATCACACTCATCATGAGTCAACAGAAAGAATTCAGAAGACTAATCAAGAAAGACCTGCCGGGAGTGTAAACTCCCTGCGGTTTTGCAGAAACAATAAACTACGAAGTATTAAAAAAGAATGACAGAAGAAAAGGCACTGCTTCTGATAGCAGGGGTAGATGCTGCATTAAAGAAATGTGATTTCAACTACGAAGATGAAGCCACCTATCAGCTGTTCCAACGGGGTGATACTGATGGTATTTTCTTTTTGGAGGGTGCTTTTAATCAGTATGACTTACGGCAACTGAAGCCTTCAAATCTTCGAGAACTGACGGCTGCTTGCGCATTCTCCCATCCCCTCACCAATGACTTGATATACAAGTATCTAAAGAATCGTGAAATAAGAAGCGACGGTGACTATTACGGAATACCAGAAGTTGACGAAATATTACGAGAAACTAATGGTATCGTTATTTACAAACAGCAATCTGAAGAAATAACAAATCGTCTTGACAAGCTATTGGAAGAAGGAAGAACTGAACTTGAGCCACAGGCAAGTTTTATCAAGGAAGATCTTCAGAAGCATTGGAAATGGTTGGTAAATCGAGACTATATAGAGCATCGTGCTAAGCTTGTATATCGACTAGCATACATCAAAGTGCATTTGCACGATGAGTTTATGCGACTTTACGAGTCGCTATGCAAAGAGGCAGAATCATAACAAATGAGAAAGACGCAGGTATCGTGAGACAGAAAGCAAAAGAGGAAATCAGGGAAGAGATAAAGAGAGAAATAGAAGAATTTTAATGAAGAAAAGTACTATTTAGAACCGATTTATCAGAAATATTTCGTATTTTTGCACCAAATTAGCAATTGTATCGTATAAATTGATAGTGTATGAAAAGAGCAGTTTCCAACGAATTTATGAATGCGCTGCAGAATGGAGAATTGCAGGCCGTAATGGATATTATCAATAATGACACCTCGCTAGACATTGAATTGCGAGGCGAAAAGATTGTTGTTTATTACAAGGGACTTAAGGTTCTCTCTATTACAGAGCAACGGAACGGAGTTTTTAAATTCGAGGAACTCGATAAGAAATATAGTAGGAGAAAAAATGGGACGGAGCCAACCCTGCCATCGTGGAATAAAGAAACACCTGATGCCTATTTCATGCAAGCCAAAACGATTATTGATACATATGACATGAAAAGAGACTGGGAGGCTGAGATTAAACAAATGGTTGTCAGAGAGAACAATACGTCTCCTAATGCAGACGATACTGATTTCTGGGTTATAGATACTGAATACCAGAATGACGAAGAGAATAAGTTTGATATAGTAGCACTTCATTTGGACTCATCACAAAGTGCACGGATAAACGGACGTGCATCTATTGCTATCATAGAAATTAAACAAGGTATCAGCACATTATTTACAAAAGATAAGAATCCGGGCATCCGTAGGCATCTGGAGGATTTTAGGAGCCATAAAAATGATCCAAACAGAAAGAATGCCTTTATTTCTGACATGGTATCCGTCTTTAAACAGAAATATCAGTTAGGTATGATTAATGGCTTGAATGACAATGTTGTCAATAGACTTGAGGTAAGTGACGAAATCGATTTTTATGTCCTGCTGGCGAATTACAAAAAGGCAAGCACCAAGCTGAAAGAAGAACTAAATTCCTTTACTGAGGATTGTCAGTTCCTGACATCCTTCTTCACTGGTTATGGGCTTTATAGCCATTGCATAAAAAACAAAGACGAAATCGTAAAATTACTCTAGTATGATTATAAGAATCCATCGCGGCACTCATCAGATAGGAGGTTGTGTTACAGAATACGAATTTGATGGCTGGCATTTGTTCGTTGATTATGGCGAAGAACTACCAGCTAGCCCCAATACTGGAGATTTGCAAGTAGAGGGCTTGACTTATGGTGACATATCTAAAAGCGGATTACTTATTACGCATTATCATGGTGATCACATAGGCAGTATTACAAAACTGCCAAAGGAACTTCCTATCTACATGGGTGAGTTGGGACGTGAGATACAAATGATATTGTCTGACCATCTGAAAAAAGTAAGACCTGAGCACGAAAAAATGTTGGAGCGTTTGGAACATATTAACACCTTTAAGGAAAGGGAAGAGTTCCACTTTGGCCCATTTCAAATTAAATCCGTACCTGTTGACCATTCCGCTTTCGATGCATGTGCATTCAGAATCGAGGCAGGAGGTGTGTCGGTATATCATACTGGCGATTTCCGATTGCATGGTTTTAAACGCAAGAATTTCCTTAATACGTTGCAACAAAACGTTAAAGACATAGACTATGTTGTCTGCGAGGCAACCAATATCTCTCGACCTGATGCTACAAGTAAAAGTGAGCCGGAACTCCAGCGCGATTTTGTTAAATTGTTCAGGGAAAATAAAGGTTGTGTGGTTTATCTTTCCTCTACGAACATTGACAGGCTATTCTCATTATATAAGGCAGCGCAAGATGCTGGACGCCGTTTCTATGTGGACAAATACCAAAAGAAAATCATGGATGCTGTTGTTAAAAGCGAATCCATGTGGACTCATTCCCCATTGTATCAATATGGGAAAAACAAGCCAGAACCTCTGAAGTATCACAGGTTCGATAAAGACCGGTTCTTTGTTTCGGACAGTTTTATTGATGCCCTCGACAAGTATGGTTATGTACTAATTGCACGCTCCAGTGAAAGATTTGACGATTTACTTGGGAAAATACGAAGTGAGAAAGTGAAAGTTTTATCAATGTGGAACGGCTACGTCAAGGAGGGTTCAGATGCATACAACGAGAATCTGGCTAAATCGCTGGATGAGGATTTCGATTATATGCACACAAGTGGTCATATTGACATGTCTGACCTGCGTGAGTTCTTCCGTTTGTTGCATCCTAAGGGTATCATCCCTATTCATACTGAAAAGCCAGAAGCATTTGCCAAGGTATTTAGTGACGAATGGCCCATTATCGTATTGAACGATGGTGATTATATCTCTCCAATATCATCAAATAAGGTGGACACCTGTAAAGCTGGCATTTTCTGTGTTGATAAGCCGAATGTGAAGTGAACCCAGAAAGTTGGACACAACTTAAAGGTTCAAAATGAAAAAAGATTTTAGTTTAGAAGAGAAACTGGAAGAAATTCGGAACCGACCCGCATTTCTTCTCAATTCCTCAATTTAAAGAGTTGCCCTCGCGGGCAAACTCTTTAGTTCTCGTTCGGCTCTTCGTCGCCGTTACCGCCGCCACCTCCGTTACCTCCGGTGCTACCGCCCTGGTTGGTGTTGCCACCCTCCTGCGTGCCGCCGTTCTCACCGTTCTGGGTGTTGCCACCCTCGTTCTCGGGGTCTTCCACGGTGCCGTCGTCGGTCGAGGTCACGCGCTTCACTTCCTTGCCGTCACGGTCGTAGCAGGTAATCTGCACGGCGGTGTTCTTCAGCTCGTCCTTCAGGTCAACGTCAGGGGTGAAGATGATGCGGCGGCTGGTGATGAGCGATGCTCGCACGTCGTTGACGCTTGCCACCGACTTGGCACGCAGGCCGAAGCGCATGGTTCCCAGACCGGGCAGAGCCACGCTGTGACCCTCAGTGGCCCACGCCTTGATCACCTCGCCGGCTGCATCCCAGCAAGCCTGCATCACTCCCTTGCTCACGCCGCTGCGCAGAGCAGCCTCCTTGATCACCTTGTCCTGAGCCAGTGCCGTGTAGAGCTCCGGCATCATCACGTAACGATACTTACCAGCATACTTGCCGATGTTCTGATACTGTTCCTTTGCTTTTACTTTCAGTGCCATAATCTTTCTTTGTTTTTCATGGTTTTTTACTAAAGGTTCTGGTCTAACGGTGCTAGCTTCCGTCTCCATCTTCCTTATCAAATCCGATTGCCATCTGCACCCATTTGTGAGTCTTTTTTATCTCTCCCGTGGGCGAGAAAAATTTCTCTCATGGGAGCGCAGATTTTCATCCTCATTGACGTTGCAAAGGTACAAAAAATAGAGATGCAAAACAAGGTTTTCTTTCATTTATCTCAGATTTATTTGAAATGTTAAAATGTAAAGAAAGTAGATAATCAAAGAAACTATGCAAAATATAGTAATGTACCAATGTACCATTGTACCATTACGAAAATCGATTTTGTACCCTGAGAAAAGAGGAATTTCAATATATTATATAATTATAATATATTATAATTATATAATATAAATATAAGATTAGCATTTTCAGTCATGTTTACGATGAATAGCAGAAAACAAATGGTACGATGGTACATTGGTACAATGATACATTATGTGTACTGAACAGGTTGACTACCACAACGAGAATAGTTGCCGTTTTTCCTGATAAGGTTGACAAAGCGCGAATCCTTTTGCCCTTTTCTATTAAAAGATGTATAAAATCGTAGTAAATCATTATATTCTCAGAAAAAAGTCGTAACTTTGTAGCCTATTAAACGAATACACGTATGAATAGAGATTTGAAAATACCATCAGGCGGGATGTATCAAGAATGGGACTGCTTGATAGATCTGCTTGATCAAGATAAGGCAAAGGAGCTTGAAAAGTTGGCCTCTGATAGCGGCTGGCGCGAGGTGAAACCCAGCGAGGCTGAAAGTATGGGCTTCAATGAGTTGGTTGAGTGGTCTGTTGCAGAAACAGATGTTCTAGTTCTGATTGACGATAATTTTCTTGTGTGCATACCCAAGAAGTTGTACTGCGCTGCTGAGTGTTAATCAAATTAATGGAACCTAAAGGGTTCAACTGCTGCAAAATCATAGAACGTGAGGGCGAGCGGTTGAGAATCGGTATCATGGATGCCGATTTGCTTGATAATGGCACACGCCATCCAAACCTTGCCCTACTGAAGATTTCTGGCTATTGCAAAAGCTTTGGGCACAACGTCAGACTTATTCAGAGTTATGATGAAGTAGCGAAAGATGGTCAGATAAACTATCTGGACTTTGACTTGCTGGTAATGTCGCGTGTATTCAAGTTTACCCAAGTTCCTGATATCATCTTTTTGATGATCAAGCAGGGATTCATTGCATATGGTGGAACAGGATTCTTTGAAATCAATGGTCCTGTGCTACCCAAAGTTGTTGAGCATTTCAGACCAGACTATACCCTCTATAATGACTACATAGAATGGAAATCGGGTGGCGATGAGAAGAAGAAAAAGCGTGACTGGGATGACTATATCAGCTATTCCATTGGGTTCACTACCCGTGGTTGTATTCGCCATTGTGATTTTTGTGTGAATCGCCTATCTAATGGTGTCACCTATTGGTCGCCTGTAAAAGAGTTCCTTGACGAAAGTCGTCCCAAGATTTATCTATGGGATGACAATATAATGGCCGCTCCACCAAGGGTATTCAAACTGGTTATGGACGATTTACAGGCAACGGGCAAACCTTTCCAATTCCGCCAGGGTATGGATATTCGCTTGATGACTGAGGAGAAAGCCCAACTTCTTTGTAGCGTGAAATACTATGGCGATTACATCTTTGCCTTTGACCATTATCGCATGGATGATCCCAAAGAAAAGAAACAGGTGGAGCAAACTTTACGTGGGCTTAATGTCTGGACGAAATATTGTACAAAAGAAACCAAACTTTATGTTCTTGTGGCTTTTGATAGTCAAGATGAAAAAGACATTGAGGGAACTTTCTTTAGAATCAAGACGCTGATGGAATATGGCTGCCTACCTTATATCATGCGATTTGAGAAATATAAGGAATCACGATTTAAGAGTCTCTATACTCAGTTGGCTCGATGGTGCAATCAGCCAAATTTCTTCAAGAAAATGAGCTTTAGACAGTATTGTGTCAGAAATGAAGAGTATCACCAAGGCATCCAGTACGACACTAAAAATGGCGAGTACAACAACGAATTGGTTTTCCCTGATGGATTCAATCCAAGACCCAATTTTTGTTCTTGCTATAGGGCTATGATAGAATTTGAAGAGGAATTTCCAGAGATAGCCAGCAAGTATTTTGACCTACGATTTGAAGATATAAAACCCAAAAGATAAACGATTATGGAAGTAGCACCAAAGTATCAGAAAATTGACATCAACTTGATAAAGCTTGATAGTCAGAACCCAAGAATCAAGCAGTTCTTGGAAAATTATGTTGGTGAGCCTACCAGCGAGCAAATTGCACTCGCTTTGTCTGACTCAGGAACTGGCGATGCGACTACATCTTATCGCACTTTGCGCGAATCTATTCGCGTCAGCAAAGGCATCATTCATCCCATTGTTGTGAACCATACAGCATCTGGCGATATGATTGTCATTGAAGGTAACACCCGTTTGCAGATTTACAAGGAGTTCAATGAGACCAACCCTGATGGTACATGGGCAGAAATACCAGCATTGCTTTATGAGCAGATGTCAGAATATGACATTCATTCCATCCGTTTGCAGTCACATCTTGTTGGACCTCGCGACTGGGATCCATACTCAAAAGCAAAATACCTGTTCCAACTGAGTGAAGTGGAGTATCTGCCTATGTCGCAGATTATCTCACTCTGTGGTGGTAACACCAATGAAATCAATAAGTCGATTGACGCTTACAAATGTATGCAAGGTGCCTATAAGACATACATTGAGGATAACAATTTGGACTTTGACACCCGCGAGTTCTCTAAGTTCATGGAGTATCAAAACCCAAGAATCAAGAATGCGGTGGCCAATGCTGGCTATACGATTGAGAATTATGCTGAATGGGTGGCAGAAGGCAATGTTGACAAAGCACTAAGTGTTCGTAAACTGCCAGAGGTGCTAAAGAGCGATAATGCCAGGGCTGCTTTCTTGAAAAAGAATCTGACTGAGGCAGAAAAAGTATTGGCACAAGAAAGTGCTCCATCTCCAGTAAAAGACCTCGACAAAGTACCATACGAGATGCTTTGTAATGAGCTTGTTACTCGTTTTGACGGTATGCCTTTCCGTGAAATAAAAAGTCTTGCAACAGAGCCATCATGTGAGAAAAAACGTGATGCGATTTGGGCATTATCTGACATGCTTCAAGAAATCATTGATAATATTCGCAGATACGAACAATAGACATGGAGTCAGAAGAACATAGACAGTTTGTAAGGAACGCTGTTCAGTACATCAAGCGAACATTTGATTTGGAAGAGAATCAGATGCTCGTCGATCTTGGTGAACTTGGGAAGGCTCCTCCCAAGGTTATTGACGGTTTCCGTGCAGACATCTATGTGCATACTCCCAAATATATTATCATAGGCGAGGCCAAGACTGATAATGACATAAACAACAAGCATACCGTTGCTCAACTTGCTTCCTATATAAAGGAGGTGAAAACATTCAGCCAAGAGCGACATATTATTATGTCATGCTCGTGGAGTTCCTATGCCACGATGCGTAATTTCCTTCGTAATTTCAGAAAACCCTATGACTTGTCTGATATTACATTCCATACCGTTGATCCAATGAGGAAAGGAGAAGTTTTGCCATGAAGAAGTTAGTACAGAAGTCACACTACGACTATTCAACGAAGCATGAAGCCTTTCCCTATCAACACGAGGCTTTCCTTGAAATCAAAGACAAGGACTATGCTGCTATCTTCCACGAGCAAGGTTTGGGCAAAACGAAGATTGCTATTGACCTTTTACTCTATTGGCTTGAGAATAGAGAAATTGACACCGTTCTAATAGTTACAAAGAAAACATTGGTAAAGAACTGGGTAGAAGAATTTGGCGAGCATACCAACATTCGCCCCAAGACACTTGACAGTAACAGGCATAGTAATTTCTTTGTGTTCAATAGCCGGGCAGAAGTCATTATCACCAACTTTGAAACTGTGTCTGGTGAAGTTGAGCGCATGGAATTGTTTCTGAAGACAAGGAATGTTGGTATCATTATCGATGAGTCCACAAAAATCAAGAATCCAGAATCGAAACTTACTCAGGATTTCTTCAAACTTTCACCCTTCTTCAAGATAAAGATTATTATGACTGGTACACCAGTGGCTAATCGTCCTTATGACTTATGGGCGCAGGTGTTCTTTCTGGATCAAGGTGCCAGCCTTGGTACTGATTTCAGCGCATTTAAGAGCGAATGTAACCTGAATAATGACTTGGGCCACAATGAATCTCAGCGTGAACGCTTTGAAAATGCTGTATCGCATATCTTCGAGAAAATAAACGATTTCTCTGTGCGTGAAACCAAAAATAGTGGTATCATTTCATTGCCTTCAAAGAAATACGTCTCTTTCTACGTAGGCTTTGAAGATGAGCAACGACGCATCTATGAGCAGATACGTACAGAAATGGTGATGACCATTCATCGTGGTGACACAGCATTATTCGATGAATCCCAAGATTCCTTGAAACGATTGCTTCGTTTGGTGCAGGTCGCGTCCAATCCGAAATTACTTGATGACAGATATGATGCACGCTCTGGTAAGGAAGATATGCTGGATGACCTAATATCAGACATTCTCAGCCGAGATGAGAAGGTAATAGTATGGTCTATCTTTACTGATAACATTGACTACTTCACAAAGAAATATAAACAATACGATGCCGTTAAGATAACAGGCAAAATGAGCGTTGATGAACGAGGACGCTCTGTTGACAAGTTTAAGTTTGGCGACGCAAAGATATTATTTGCTACGCCACAATCTGCAAAAGAAGGTTTGACCTTGACAGTTGCCAACAACTGTATATTCTATGATAGGGGCTTTAATCTAGATGATTATTTGCAAGCCCAAGACCGCATTCATCGCATATCGCAGAAAAAGCAATGCAATATCTATAACCTGATAGTTGCTGATAGTATCGATATGTGGATTGACAAACTCCTAAAGGCTAAGCAGAGCGCTGCTTTCTTGGCACAGGGCGATATTAGCTTGGAGCAATACCAAGGCGAAATCGATTATAGTTACGGTGATATGGTGAGAGAAATATTAAACATCAACAATAATGGGTAAGATAACTGTCCAAAACGAAACGATTGAATTTAGAGAAAGAGAAATGAAAGTGGATGATCTCAAATTCTGGCCTGAGAATCCACGAGTCTATTCTGCATTGCGATTAAAGCTAATGGGAGAAGAACCATCCCAGAAAGACATTGAAGAAGTAATGACCTCCTTGGATAATGTAAAGCGCTTGCGTTCTTCCATTAAAGCTGTTGGTGGCTTGACGCATCCGTTATTTGTCAGAAATGGAGTTGTTATTGAAGGAAATAGCCGTTTGGCTGCCTATCGTCTGCTTTGTAGAGTAGATAAAATAAGATGGGCTAAAGTTAGATGCAATGTGTTACCTGAAGACATGTCTGATGATTTAGTCTTTGCGCTTATCGGTTCTATCCATATCGATGGTGTCACAGAGTGGACTCCCTTTGAACAGGCTGGTTATCTTTTCCGTCACTTACAAAAATCTAAGAAACCCATAGAAGCTATTGCCAAGGATTGTGGTTTGACACCTTCAAAATCAAAGCAATATGTGAAGGTTTATGAGACAATGCTCGCTAATGATGATACTGATCAAAGTAAGTTTAGCTATTACTTGGAGATGCTTAAAAATGGTGATATCACTTCTAAAAGCGCCAAGAATCCAGAACTTAATCTTATTGATACACTTTGTCAGAAAATTAAAAGCGGAACTATCACCAAAGCAAATGAATTACGTGATATAGCAAAATTGGCGAAAGCCGATTCTGCTGATGCTAATATGGCATTGAAGGCTTACCTTAACGATGAAGAGTCACTAAGTAGCGCTGTTGCAAAAGTCTCTGAGGAGGATAAAAAGAAACATGCGCGCGATGTAGCGAGCAAATTTAGAGAGTTCCTCACCAATGCAAATTATGTTGTTCAGTTAATGGCAGAAGACGAGGAATTCAAGTTTGAGATGGATAGAATTATTTCAAGACTTAATAGACTACCTTTACAGAAATAGTTATTTATGGATGAGCTGATAGAAGAGTTTTTCGATTTATCCTTTGAGGAGGTCATAACAGAGGACATGTTTGCGCGTGACTATGTATTTCCACAAAAACAAGTGGAAGATTATGTCATGTCTCTGGTTGCTACTCCATATCAGCAATTCATAGATTATATATATACCCATTATAATCCCAAACCGATAGAGACTTCTGGTATTCCTCAGATTAGCAATTATGATGCAAGTACTAGGGGAGTTTGCCAGGTTATGAAAGAAAGAGATAACCCAGGTATGGAATGTGCAGAACTTGGCGTTGCTCTTTTTCTGGATGAAGTTGCTCGAAATGACAGTGCATATTTCAAATTTGGTGAGAACCAGGTAAAAGGTGCTGCTTTTCATGGACTGACGCATTGTTGTTGGAAAAAGTGGTTTCTTACTTGCCTTGGTTATATTTATCCGGATCTTGATGATGAACTTCGTCAGTATTTATCAGCAAGGACACTTTTAAGAAATCCATTTTTTTATATAATAGTGTCTGAAGCCGTTGAGAAAGACGTTAACATAAGGCAATACATGACAGTCTTAAAACCGAGCACACAAGGCCGCCGCAGTTCAAGTTGTATGCACTTCTTTAATGTTATCCTTAAACAATGTGAGATAGAAAACGTCCCACTTCATTCCATTTATTTCCAAAAAGATGAAGATTCCATTTAAGCCATACAAGGCAGAAGATGCTGACATATTTTCCGTTGATGCAATACACCAGAAGTATTGGAAAGACTTCTGTGATGTGTGTTATCCTCATTTCGGTTTTGAAAATGAGGAAGACAGCGAGCGGACTTATGAACAAAAATATGACACGTTTAGGCAGTGTCATAACATGCTAAAAGAATACTTCGATTGGAATGAAGAATTGATGTTCAAGGTAAGCGAAGAGGATTTAAAACGGTTTAAGAATGCTTACTCCCTCTTTGCTAACCTATCTACAAAAGACAATGCAACCCTGCCGATGTTGTTAGTGTTGCTGAGAATGCAGCAATCTATCTGGAACAGATTGAGGGAAGACAGAAGGATGATGGATTTTGTATATCCAAGAAAGTACTTCTTGACGTATGATAATTATGAGAAATACGAAATGGGATCTTTTGAAGATCTTCCTTCTGACGAACATATCATGGCCAATATAGGGGATTTGGAGAAACGTATATGTGATGATCTCCTTAATGAGCGCAAATGGGATGATGGTTGGATACGTGAGATAGAGGACTTTTGTTGTCATCATACTGATTTCGAGGAAAACGACAAAATAAAATGGGATGTTACTGTTGGAGAACTGGCTCAAAAGCTGTCAGGGCATGTTTTGAGAAGTTTCAACTATGCACTTCATGAGTCTTTTACAAAGTTTGAATGTAATGTCGCAAAAGGAAGCGGCGATGTTGTAAAGGCTGTTGTATATCGTCTTTTTATGACTTATCAGAGTTCGTTGCCGGAAGTTAAGACGATTTTCGATGACTACCCTGCACACCTTTGCATGTCAAAAATGATACAGACTCGTGAGGAATTGATAAATGAATTCAAACAAACAAAATTAGGTGCTCATTGGTTTGAATGCATATTGTTGCCTGAAGGATTGGAAAAAGTTGGTAAATATCTGATAAATCATAGAGATACGATTTCAGTAGATGAAGAATCACATTTCTTCTATTTGCTTGATGAAATCTGTATAATGACAGACATACTTCAAGGTAACATTTCTAAATATTGGCTGAATGTTGAATTTGAGGATGCAGAAAGTGTTCAGCGCCAAGACAAAGAACTCAAAAACAATCCTCATAAAGTAAATCCAGCAGTGGATGCCATTAAGGAACAGACAGATCAGGACAATCCACCTAGCCCTCTCAACAGCATATCCCCCTTTACTCCTGCTGTTATCGATACGACTAAAGCAGAAGCTGTTATTGCTCTGCTACGCCAGTTGATGGAGGGCAAGACAAAGCCGAAAGATGTATTGATGCCTGTGAGGGCTGCGATGGATGCAGGCGTTATTCGCAGACCCACGTGGGAAGAGTTCTGCAAGGAGTTTGGCTCGTATAGATTAAAGTCGAAGACTTCGTTTAGTGACTATACCAATCCAGACAAAAGCCCCTACGCAGGAGCTGATTTCCAAATGATGAAGGAGAAGTTTAGTCAGTTGATGTCTGAAGGGCAATAAATAGATTTTAAAAACGTTATAAAGATATGAATTACTTTATTAAAAACATCCACATCAATAAGTTGTTCCACCTGAACGACTTTGATATCCCTATTTCAAGGGAGGAGTTCCCACATCTTATCATAACAGGTAAGAATGGTAGTGGTAAGACGGTGTTGCTGAATGCAATATCAGACTTCCTGAATATCATTAAAAATGACAAGTCAGCAGACTTCCTTGGGTATCAAAAACAGCTGGATACCTGGAATAACAATTTAAGAAATGCTACAGATGAGCGTGGTAGAATGCTGGCTCAACAACAAGTTGAACATATCTCGAATAGGATTCAAAACCTTTATGGTAAGATTGATTTACAGTCAGACCTCTTGGGCAGTATCATTGAGAAATACAACAAAGGGGAGTTTGTCATTGCATTCTATCAGGCAGACAGGAAAGTGAAAATGTCTGAGCCGAAGAACCCAACAAAGCCCGTGTATAATAAGAAAGGTGATGTAAAGGATACGGCTACGTCGCAATTCTTGAATTTCCTGTCAGACCTGAAGATTCAGGAGGCATTGGCACGAAATGAGAAACAGACGAAGGACGCTGATGAAATCAATGCCTGGTTTGAGGACTTCGAAGGTATGATGAGACAGATATATCAAGACAATAATCTCAGCTTGGAATTTAACTACAGGGACTATAGCTTCAAAATCTGTACAGAAGGTAAGAAGTTCAAGTTCACTGAGGTCTCTGATGGCTTTGCTGCTGTATTGGATATTGTGGCAGACCTGATTCTGAAAATGCAGGATGACAATTCGCTGACACGAAGCTATCAGAAAGAGGGCATTGTGCTGATTGACGAGATTGAAACGCATCTGCATCTGGCTTTGCAAAAGGTTATTATGCCATTGCTGACGAAGGTATTCCCCAACATTCAATTTATCATCACCACACATTCTCCGTTTGTGCTGAGTTCTATGCCTAATGCTGTGGCATACGACTTAGAGCATCAGGAAGTGCTGGATAATCTGACGGAATATTCTTACGAATCGTTGGCAGAAGGTTATTTTGGCGTCAGAACACAGTCGAGCTATGCTGAGATGCAACTGGAAACATTCAAGAAGCTGCTTGCAAAGGAAGAGTTGTCTGATGCAGACAAGGTTGAGATAAAACAATTGAAATCTGATTTTGAGAAGATAACAGAAGTGGTTTCTCCGCTGATTGTTGGTGAGTTCCGCCAGATTGTTATTCAGAACGCAGAAAAACTTAGCAGCCTGTAATTATGATTAAAGTAGAGAAGAGTCCCAACGTTCCTTCTTCGCTGACAACAACGACTGCATACAACGGGCAGGATGTCGTATGTCAACTGCTTGCTGACCAGCATGACAAATGCTATATCTGCGAGAGGAACCGTGATACGGATTTTGAAATAGAACACCATAAGAGTCAGACCAATTATCCTGGTCTTGTTCAAGACTGGGACAATCTGTTTATGGGATGTACTTATTGCAACAGAAAGAAATCGAGCGATTTTGACAACACACTCAATCCTAAAGACTGCCCGATTGAAGACGAGATTGAACAGCGCATTGACTTTGCCAACAAAAAGGCTTTGTTTGTGTCCAGGGCTAACGACGCTCAACATAGCGAAACCATCAGGCTGTTGGAAAGAGTGTTCAATGGAACTAAGCAAATAAGGACAACCAGAGAAGAACGATTCTTTGAACGGGTAATAAGCATCATCAACAAATTCTCAGACCTTATTATTTGTTACCTGAGTCACCCTGATGCCAACACAGAGAAAGCCATCAAGGATGAACTGGCAATAGACAAAGAACTATTGGGCTTCAAATATTGGATTATCCGTGATACTCCATTGTTGTATGAGACTTTTGCTCAGGATATAATTTGGAATAAATGAGCCGCTCCGTTTTGGGGTTAATCTCACATCGTCATTTTAAGTATAACAGGTTGTGATTACGTGGTGGTGGGGGAATATTGACGTGTAGGCGAGAAACGAACTGAAAGCCATATACAATGATATACGTGACATAGCCGAAGACGAGTATAAGTACTCTATCAATAATTACAGGGCTGACAGATTCCGCGTGATATGTAAACATGTGGAATTGGTAAATTCATATAAGGATTTAGAAAAGGATTACAAACAGAAGAAGATTAGTAAGCGTGAATTTCGTTTGCAAGAATGGTTGCTGATGGATGCTTTCGGTTATACAGAAAAACAAGTGTGAGTTGGAGGATATTAACATTGATTAGCAAGAGTAAGAAGCCTGAATTCAAGGAGTTTGAAGCCTAAATACTCCTTGAATTTGGGCTCCAAACTTTTTGAAGTTTATTTGTGATAATTTTCTAACTTATTTCCGAGCAAGAAATAGCTTAAATAAAAATTTTTTCAAGTTGATTACCCCTCCTCCTGAATAAACCCTATTTGACGTCTGGGCTTTGAGCGTACGGGACAGATTTTTACTAAAAATGCATATACAACTGTATTTTTCTCTAGAAAAGTTTGTTCTTTTTAAGAAAACTCCATACCTTTGCAGTGTTAGTTCCAGCCGAGCCTCTTTACAATGCTTAAATAGGCTGGGCTTTTTTTATGTTATAGGATATGGCAAAAGTTCATTTTAATAAGACATACAAAAATCCAGATGAGTTAGTAAGGCTATTACAGTCTCGTGGTTTAAATATCGTTGACAAGAATAGAGCAGAGCGTTACATAGAAAGCATAGGTTATTACCGTTTGTCGGCATATATGTATCCTCTTCTTGAGGCACCCAAGAGCAACCATCTTTTCAAAAAAGGAACGGTATTCGATAAAGTGATTATGCTTTATCGTTTCGATAAAAAACTGCGTATCTTGTTGTTTAATGAAATTGAGAAAATTGAAGTTGCTGTGCGAGAGGCTGTTATGAATTTGACCGCAGATAGAACAGGAGATATGTATTGGTTAACAAATCCCGTTCATTTTCACGACCAAGCTATTTACGTCAATAGCATGAGTTTGTTAAAGAAAGAATATGATCGTTCAACCGAGGATTTCATAGAACATTTTAAACAAACCTACACAGAGCAATTCCCACCAGCATGGCTTCTTGGTGAACTTTTGCCGATGGGTAGTGTCAATATATATTATCGTAATCTTAAGGACAAGACATTGAAAAAACATATTGCAAAACGCTTTTATTTGCATGCGCCAGTATTTGAGTCTTGGCTTTCTGTACTTACCCTAACAAGAAATGCTTGTTGTCACCATTCCCGGGTATGGAACAAAGTTAATAAGATTATCCCTAACGGCATGAAGGGGATGACGCGTCCTTGGATAACGCTTCCATCAGATAAGCGTAAGATATACTACAACATCTGCATTATCAAATATTTTTTGGATGTCATTTCTCCCAATAACGATTTGCTTGCTAAATTGCGGTGGCTTTTTGTGGACTTTCCAGAGATTGACCTCAATGCTCTTGGCTTTCCTAAGGGGTGGGAGATGGAGCCACTTTGGAGTTGATATTTATTTATGATGGTTTTCTAACTTAATTTCGAGCAAGAAATAGCTTAAATAATAATTTTTCCAAGTTGAATATTCCTCCTCCTGATCAAGATGATGTAAGATGTAAGAGGGAAGAAGGAAGATGTTTATTACTCTAGAAAATTCAGGCTTCAAACTCAAGTGATATTTTTAGTGCGTTTTAGGGTATGCCTAAAATGGCTCGAGCTATTGCCCCTTTTGGCTAGAGCCAATGCCCTATTTGGCTCTAGCCAGCTTTTTGGAGGCCTTAATGACAATTGATAATTGACAATTGACAATTGATAATGAATAATTAATAATTGGCAACTGAAAATCGTTATTGAATTACGTGATGGAAGCGAAAATTCTTTCCAAAAATCAAGTCACCTAAATTAGGGTCAAAAACAGGGACTTAACTCGATACATGTAATGAATTAACTCGATACATGTCATGAGTTAACTCACCGCATTATACACGTAAATTCACATTACGTGGAGATAGGGAATAAATCATGAAGATTATCTTGATAAAGTTAAAGTGACTATAGTCAAAGCTAAACCTTTTTTGAGAAATATTTTTGTGTTTCACATTTATTCCCTAAATTTGCAGCGTAAAACCTCTTTCAATTTTCAATGAGAAAAACTAATACTTAAAACAATATGAAACATTTTATCTTAACGGTTTTGGCCTTGTTTGCCGGGGTTTTGGCAACAAAGGCACAAACATTGGAGTACTATCTTGACGAGGAGAACCAGATAGTTTATCAGTACCATCCAGGGACAGGATATGCTGAGGTCGCTCACGGAGGAAGTTATGAAAGTGATTACTTTCCTCAGTCGTATGTGCATCATAACAAGTTAGGGGAAGTGCTCAGGATTATCGAGGGTTTCGAGGTGGATGGTCAGTGGTATACGGTACAGAAAATTGGCGGTCATGCATTCTTTGGATGCTCGCATGTCAAGACCATTTACATACCGGAAACCATTCGTAGCATCGGCAGCATTACGTTTGCTGGATGCACGGAAGTTGAGGATGTTTACTGTTACGTGAATCCCCGCAAACTGACTTGGGAAACAGGCAGTTATTATGATATTTATTCGTTTAAAAAACAACGAGGAACACGGTGGCATGTCCATGAGTTTTATGCCGAATATTATGCGGAAAAATTCCTGAACAACAATGTGACTTTCGTCGGGGATTTGGTGTATGATGCGGAGCCTCTTCCGCAGGGAATCGAGTCGGTTTTCCGTGCATATGATGCTGAGAATGGTATACTGATTGCGGGCGGAAACCAGAACTGGAAGCTGTCGTTAGCCTATAACGATGGCAGCACGATTAGTTATGTTGGTGACTCATATTGGGATCAGCAGGCGCTTTACTTCAGGCTCGGGAGTGGCACCAGCAGTTGGAAGGATTTGTTGTTGACATCCGACTACGTTGTGCATGGCACTGTCCGTAAGATTCTGGTCGTTGGAGCTGGGGGTATTCACATGCTTCGCTGCCAGCTTCCTGATGGCACTTGGATCGAGAAAGAGTACTATGCTGACGGGGATTATCAGGAGTATGAGATAGTGTTTCCTAAACCGCAAAGGTACGACGGTCCGGTCGAATTTCACGTGTATTCCGAGACACCTTTCGTACTGCAAAGCATCTTCGTTGTCATGGAAGAAGAGAATGAAGATGTGGTGTATTCTACGTTCAAAGGCTACGATGAACAGGAGGTGAATCCGGGGGTAAACCGTTGGGGAAATGTACTGACTGAGGAGGGAAACATCTGGTGGATTAATGTTACGAATTCCGCAGTAAGCATAACCTTTTCTTCGGTGGAATTTGATGGCACAAACAGTACTCCTTGCATCGTGACTTACCACCAAAATGAGCCGTATAATATATGGTTTACGAGCCGCTTCAAGTACGAGGGCCCAGTCAAGAAAGTCTTGGTACATTCGGCGGGAAACATTCAGGGAATGCAGGTGACAATCCAGGACAAGAAGGCCGGGAAATCCTATAGTTCTTCGACCGAAGCACACCCGACGGACTACTTCGGAGACTATGTATTTGAGTTCGCGGAATGCCCGGAAATCGAGGATGGACAGTTTACAGTTCACGTCTATGGAGAAGGTGCTATTTTCATCAATAGTATCACGATTGTCAAGCGTGAAGAGACACCGGAACTGCCACAGGGAAAGTGTGGTGACAACCTCACATATCAGCTGAGTTATATTCCTGGAGAGACGACGCTTTCGGAGGACATGATGTCCCAGATTCCTGCCATGAAACTCACGATAAGCGGGTCGGGAAACATGTGGGATTTCGATGACGAATGGAGCGGAAGTGACAACATGGTTCCATGGCTTCCGTACCGCCAAAACATAACTGTTCTTGACCTGCCTTCCGGACTGAAGTCGGTAGGAAATAATGCCTTTTCGCGGATGTGGAACTGTGAATTTCCCGCCCTTCCTTCGGGGATTGAGCGGATAGGACAGTCTGCATTTTACAACGATTATTTCGGTGGAGACCTGGTGCTTCCTTCGGGGCTTTTGCGGATAGAATCCAATGCATTTAAGGCCGTGAATGGTGCGACAAACGTGTACATAGGTCCGAAGGTTTCTGTGATACAAACCGGTGCATTGAACAGCATGTATTTCACGGATTGCTACTACGTAGATAAAGGGAATCCGACCTACAGTAGTGAGGGGAATTGTGTCTATGAAGTGGCGACAAAGACGGTCATAGCCGGCGGAAAGAAGAGCACGATTCCCACGGATGCCAAGTGCATAGGTCCGCGAGCCTTCGAGGGCGTTCACCGTGCCACTCTTGACCTTCCTTCCACGCTTTTAGAGATAGGAATGAATGCTTTTTATAACTGCGACATCACCGAGATTCGCATCCCAGACAAGGTGACTTCCATAGGGCATTCTGCACTGTCGAGGTGTCAAAAACTGTTAACTGTTTATGTCGGGAAGTCCATGAAAAGTATAGGACGGACGGTATTCTATGACAGTTCGAATATCCTTGATATTTCACTGGCGTGTGACCCGGAAAACCTGACATGGGAGAAGGCGTCAAGTTATGATGATGAATCCTTTGGACCTAATGGCAAGACTACGGCGCATGTCCGTGCGGAAATGTTAGATGGTTGGGTTACGAAATTCGCGTATTTGAATCTGACTTTCAAGGGAGATTTGGGTGACGAGATTCAGCCGATTGAGGAGGAGAAACGTGTGGATATTGCGGCGCTGAAGGGGCAAGATTTGACCAACAATACCGTGGATAATGTGTATTATAATCTACCGGCTTCGACTGGCAGCGGGTTGATCAATGATGCTATAGTTATCGGGGCTGTTACGGACATGAGCCTTGTCGGGAG
>JAEEGJ010013299.1_pt1 | contig 20016 bp, 19 predicted proteins | sample 8958761 | NCBI WGS metagenome assembly JAEEGJ01 (sample SAMN16246546, study PRJNA631951) | gut metagenome | biome: gut microbiome; feature: rumen; material: RS-attached | host: Bos | place: Iran: Karaj | collected 2018-10 | reverse complement strand
CCTGACCTGAGGCTTCGGAGATTCGTTCGGTTGCAGTATCGGAACAGGCGCCATACCTTCGCTCATGGGTATGCGGTACTTGGATATGTCGAAGTAAATGGGCAGCAAAACCGATTCGCTGACCGGCAAGCCGTTGTCGAGCGCCGGCACCCATCGGGGCATGCTGTTCACCAGCCGAAGCGCCTCGAGGCCGCAGCCGCCACCGATGTCTTTGATGACCTCGGGTCGGACGATTGCGCCGTTGGTGTCGACGGTGAATTGGACGAACACCGTTCCGCCGATGTCCGTTTCGGCGGCCGTCTGGGGATAGCGCAGATTGTCGTGCAGGAAGCGTTGCAGCGCCTCGGGTCCCCCGGGAAACGTCGGCTCGGTGTGGGCGTTGTAGGTGACTTTGCCGACTATGATGTCCGAGTAATCCGGCGCGTCGATGCGGGTGACGGTGCTGTCCGGAATGCCGTTGGGGTTAGGGTTCTGGGCTTGGACGTTGCACGTCGCCGCCAGCCCCAGCGCGATGCCCGCCACGGTGGCCACCTTGCCCAATTGCAGCCGTTCGGTGAGGGCCTGCTCCAGGTAGCGCAGCTCGGCTTCGCAGCGCGGACAGGTGCCGCTGCAGACGCCCTGGTAGCTGCACTCCTCAGTCTTGAACGGTATGCCGTTTTCGTTGGCGATGTTTTTGCGTAACGATTTCAGTTCGTTGCAGATATATTTCCCGGAATTCATATTTGGAAGACTTTTGTTTTTTGCAAAAGTACACTTTTTTTTCAAACAGGCGGGAACAGCCGCCCGAGTTGTGGATAAAATGTCGGAAAAATTATTTGGCAGAGTGGTCGAAAAGTCGTACTTTTGCAATTTGATATGACCCATAAACTCACCACACAGGAAATGAACCGGCTGTCGGTCGAAGCCTTCCGTGCCAGTGCGAAACTGCCCCTCACGGTGGTGCTCGACAACGTCCGTTCGCAGAACAATATCGGCTCGGTGTTCCGCACCGCCGACGCCTTCCGCGTGGAGCACATAGCCCTTTGCGGCATCTGTTCCACGCCCCCCCACCGCGAGATACACAAGACCGCCCTCGGCGCCGAAGAGAGTGTCGAGTGGAGCTACTGCGAAGATACCGCCGAGTGCGTGCGTGGGCTCAAAGAGAAGGGCTATCGGGTGTATGCCGTTGAGTTGGCTCACGATAGTTTGAAACTTGGTACGGATACAATAGCTACAGACAAGCCTGTGGCAATGGTCTTGGGTAACGAGATAGACGGTGTGCAAGAATCGGTGATGGAGCTCTGCGATGGCTTTCTCGAGATACCGCAAGCAGGCACCAAGCACTCGCTCAACGTCAGTTGTGCCGCTGCCATCGCCATTTGGGAACTGTTTAAAACGATGAAGCGATGACCAAAGAAGAGAGAATGGATAAAGCCCGAGCCCTCCACAAGCAAGGTTGCAACTGCTGCCAGTCGGTGGTGATGGCATACGCCGACAAGCTGCCTATAAAGCCGGAAGATGCTATGAATGTTGCCGCTCCCTTCGGTCGCGGCCTTGCCGGCACCCGCGAGGTATGCGGCTGCGTCAGCGGCATGGCTATGGTGTGTGGCCTTACGGGTCACACCGCCGACGTGCGGCCGGTGATAGAGAAATTCCGCACCGAAGAGGGCGATATCGTCTGTGGCCGCCTCTTGGCCATGGGCAAGAAGCCCTGCGGCGAGATGGTGGCCGATGCTGCCGGATATTTAGCAGATATACTATGACTAAACGCAAGATAATCAACGACCCGGTGTATGACGGGTTCCTCTCGGTCGATGACCCTGTTATACTGCAGGTCATCGAGCATCCATATTTCCAGCGGCAGCGGCGTATCAAGCAATTGGGACTGACGTATCTGGTCTATCCCGGCGCTATGCATACGCGCTTCAGCCACATGCTGGGAGCACTCAATCTTATGAAACGGGCGCTGGAGACGCTGAAGCTTAAGGGGGTGGAGATTACCGACGAGGAGTGTCGCGGAGCCAAGCTGGCCATCCTGTTGCACGACCTCGGCCACGGACCTTTTTCGCACACTAGCGAGAGGGTACTGGTGGATGTTCCGCACGAAGAGATTACGCTTCTCATGATGCAACGAATAAATGAAGAGATGGACGGGGCGTTGGATATGGCCATCGCTATTTTCTCCAATACCTATCACAAACATTTCCTGCACCAGCTGGTGAGCAGTCAGCTGGATATGGACCGCCTTGACTATCTGGGGCGCGACTCGTTCTTCACTGGCGTGAGCGAGGGCATTGTGGGTACCGACCGCATCATCTCGATGCTCAATGTGCACGACGACGAGCTGGTGATCGACGAGAAGGGCATCTACAGCGTGGAGAAGTTCATCATCAGCCGCCGCTTGATGTACTGGCAGGTCTATATGCACAAGACCGTCATTGCCGCCGACCAGCTGCTGCTGAATATATTGCGTAGAGCTAGGGAACTTGACCCCACGGTGTTCCACTTCGACCCGTCGGCGCCCGACTTCCTCGACCGCTTCGCCGAGGTGGACGACGACGATATCATGGTGGCTGTGAAGCACTGGCAGCACTCTGACGACGAGATACTGAGCACGTTATGTAAGAATATGGTCAACCGCCGTCTACCGGCCATACGGTTCAGCAATGAGCCGTTTACAGGTGAGCATACATCCTACTTCGAAGGTACAGGCAAACTGGCTAACCGTAGTTATGATTTTAACGACAAAGAGATAAAGGTTCTATATAAGGATGGACGCTGCCAGCCCATCAGCGAAGCTAGTGACCAACTCGACCGCCATTTCCTGGAGAAACAAGTAACCAAATATTATCATTATTTTCCGAAAGAATCATGAGAGTCCATTTTATAGCCATTGGAGGCTCGGCGATGCATAACCTCGCCATTGCACTGTGCCAGAAAGGTATTACTGTCACGGGTAGTGACGACGAGATATTTGACCCCGCGAAGAGTCGTCTGGAGAAGTACGGCCTGCTGCCGGAAGAATTTGGGTGGCACCCCGAGCGCATCACGCCCGACCTCGACGCCGTAGTGCTGGGTATGCACGCACGTATTGACAACCCCGAGCTGCTGCGGGCACAGGAGTTGGGGCTGAAGATTTACAGCTATCCGGAGTACCTCTACGAGCAGTCGAAGGATAAACTGCGCATAGTGGTTGGCGGCTCGCATGGCAAGACGACGACCACGGCCATGATACTGCACGTGCTGGCCAAGTGCGGCATCGAGGCCGACTATATGGTAGGCGCTCAGCTGAAGGGTTTCGAGGTGATGGTGCGTCTGAGCCACACTGCCAAGGTGATGGTCATAGAGGGTGACGAGTACCTGACCTCGCCCATTGACCGCCGTCCTAAGTTCCACCTATACAAGCCCAACGTGGCTATCATCACCGGCATCGAGTGGGATCATATCAACGTGTTCCCGACATTCGACATCTACCGCGACCAGTTCGCACAGTTCATCAACCTCATCGAGCCGAAAGGCACACTCATATATTGCGACGAGGACAATGAAGTGCACCGCGTGGCGGTGGAGAACCAGCGCACGGATATACAGAAGTTGCCGTATGTATGTCCTGAGCACCGTGTGGAGAATGGTGTCACCTATATCGGTGCCACAGCTTTGCAGGTGTTCGGGCACCACAACTTACTCAACCTTACAGCCGCACGATTGGCTTGCCGCCAGGTGGGTGTGACGGATGAGCAGTTTGACGAGGCCATCAGCACCTTCGAGGGTGCCAGCAAACGCCTTGAACTCGTCAAGAAGAACGATACCTGCGCGGTGTATAAGGACTTTGCCCATGCGCCCTCGAAGCTCCGCGCCACCATCCACGCCATGCGAGAGCAGTACCCTGGCCGCAAGTTGGTGGCTTGCATGGAGCTGCACACCTTCAGCTCGCTGACGCAGGAGTTCCTGCGGCAATACAAGGATGCCATGGACGAGGCCGATGTGCGCTATGTCTACTACAGCAAGCATGCTCTGCAACTCAAGAAGCTCCCAGACCTCGACCCCGAAGAGGTGAAGGCGGCCTTCGGCGGCAACGTGGAAGTGTATATCGACAGCTCCGCGATGGTGGAGAGGGTAAAGTCCATGGATTGGAATAACGCCAACCTGCTGATGATGAGTAGCGGCAACTTCGATGGCATTGATTTCAACCAACTGGCAAACGAAATACTATAGATTATGGCAAATTTTGAGATAGGCGATAAAGTGAAGTTCCTCAACGCTATCGGCGGGGGAGTGGTGAAAAAAGTGGCTGGCGGCATGGTGTACGTCGAGGATGAGAGTGGCTTCGACATGCCCTTCGCTCCCAACGAACTTATCCGCATGGCAGACCAGCAAGGGGTTGGGAAGGCCTTCAACGATGAGTCCATCGGCCAAAGCATAGAGCAGAAGGCCAAGGAAGAGCATCGCGAGCCCACGCAGCTGGAACTGATAGAAGAGAACCGCAAGCTCCGTAGTCAGAATGCCAACCTGTTGGATCAGATAAAACAGCTCAAGAGTCAGGTGCTGAGCCTTCAGAGAACCATAGCACGCATATCATGAGCAGACAGATACATATAGGAAACCTGACATTGGGCGGCGGTGCACCAATCAGGGTGCAGAGCATGACCAACACCGACACTATGGACACCCAGGCCACCGTGGAGCAGGCGCTCCGCATGGTGGATGCTGGCTGCGAGTTGGTGCGCATCACGGCGCCCGATGTGAAGGCCGCCGAGAACCTCGGCCGCATCAAAGAAGAGTTGCTTAAGCGCGGCTGTGAGGTGCCTTTGGTGGCCGACATCCACTTCAACCCCAAGGCCGCCGAGGTGGCCGCCACGCTGGTGGAGAAGGTGCGCGTCAACCCTGGCAACTATACCGACCGCAATACCGGCAAGTTGGAGTTCACCGAGCAGGAATACAACGACGAGCTGAAGAGGATAGGGGAGAGGATGTCCACTCTTATTGACATCTGCAAGGCGCACCATACCGCCATGCGCATCGGCACAAACCACGGCTCGCTATCTGAACGCATCATGAGCCGTTACGGCAACACGCCCGAAGGAATGGCTCAGTCGGCCATCGAGTTCGCCGAGGTCTGCCGTCAGCAGGACTATCACGACCTGGTTTTCTCGATGAAAGCCTCCAATGTGAAGGTGATGGTGGACAGCACGCGCCTTTTCGTGAAGAAGATGCATGAAATGGGTATGGACTACCCGATACATCTGGGTGTTACCGAAGCTGGCGACGGCATGCAGGGGCGCCTCAAGAGTGCCGCCGGCATCGGGGCGCTGCTGCTGGACGGCATCGGCGACACGGTGCGCGTCAGTCTCACCGAAGACCCCGAGCACGAGATGCCCATCGCATACGACATCCTGCAGGCTGTCGGTGCCCGCATCACGCAGCCCGAATACATTGCCTGCCCCTCGTGCGGACGTACGCAGTACGACATCCAAACTGCCTTGCGTGAGATAAAAGAAAAGACGAAACATCTCGTTGGCGTCAAGATTGGCGTGATGGGCTGCATCGTAAACGGCCCGGGCGAGATGGCCGATGCCGACTACGGATACGTAGGTTCTGGCGCGGGGAAGATAACGTTATATAAAGGAAAGACTGTGGTGAAGAGGGATATCGACCAGAAGGACGCGGTGGATGAGTTAGTGGCGTTAATAGAAAAAGACCGTGAAATCAATAATAAATAACATATAACATCATGAAGTGGAGTTACATTCTTTTTATGCCTGCTGCGGTGTCATTGTTCTGGGCAATGTACACGCTGCTCTTAAAGCGTCGCCTGAATGCCGCGCAGGTGCTGCTGTCAATCATGTTGGTGATGCTTTCGGTGGCAATGATGATGCTTGCAGTCTATTTCCGTGGTCATAGCGGCGTGCTGTTTTTGTATGACTATATCTTTCAGTGCCTGACTATCGTTAGTCTTGCAATCTTTTACATTGGCATTTGTGCCCTTACCGAACCGCGCGGTGTCAAAGTGCGTCAACGAGCCGTAATGGTTGTTCCTATTATTTTCATTGCAGGTCTAACTACTGGTGGTTATAGTCTCGGATGGCGCGAATACGACCGCTTGTGCCGCAATATCGTCGAGGGTAATGTGGCATATATCCCAGGAAATATCGACTACAATTTCATGCTTTTCTGGGACCACTGGTTCTTCCCGCTGCTGCTGCTCGTATATGGCTCTGTGCTGCTAATTATTGGAACGCGTAAAGTATGGGTTTACAAGCAGCGTTTCAACAGCTACTACGCCGAAAACCTCAACGAGCGTCCCATCGACTGCCGTATGCTCGTCATCTTGGCATGGCTGTTCCTGCCACTCGGCGTGCTGACATTTTGGGCTATCGATTTCCGCCCTTACTATTATAAATACTGGCTAATTGTGCTGTCTGTGGCCATAACGGTTGTGCAGTGGATTATCGGCCGCTTCATTAACCACCTCGACCACGATGCAATCTTCCTTGCAGAGTATATTCGTAGAAAGTATTAGACTAGTACCCGTACTTCTGTCCCCAGCGTTGGCGCAGGCTGTTGCGGGTCTCCTGTTCTCGAGGTGTGGTTCCGGGTTCATAGAACTTGGTACCCTCTAATCCCTGTGGCAGGTACTCTTGTTCGGCAAATCCGCCGAGGGCAGTGCTGCCATTGTAGTCGTGGGCATATTTGTACCCGTCACCGTAGCCAATGTTTTTCATTAGTTTGGTTGGAGCGTTGCGTATGTGCAGCGGTACCGGCAAGTCGCCCGTGCGCTTGATGGCCATCTCGGCGTTGTTCAGCGCCATATAGGTGGCGTTGCTCTTGGCCGAGCAGGCTAAGTAGCAGGCGCACTGCGACAGGTTGATGCGACACTCGGGGTAGCCAATCTTGCTCACCGCGTCAAAGGTGGCGTTGGCCAGCAGCAGCGCGTTGGGGTTGGCGTTACCAATGTCTTCGCTGGCGAAGATAAGCATACGGCGGGCGATGAACAGCGGGTCTTCGCCGCCGGCAATCATACGCGCCAGCCAGTATACAGCCCCGTTGGGGTCGCTTCCGCGCATGCTCTTTATAAAGGCCGAGATGATGTCATAGTGCATCTCGCCCCCTTTGTCGTAGTAGGCAAGGTTCTGCTGTATGACTGACGTGACTGTCTGGTTGTCAATGACGCGTGCACCACGGTTCACCACCAGTTCTATCGCATTGAGCAGCTTTCTTGCGTCGCCGCCGCTGATGCGCATCAGGGCTTCATCCTCCTTCACCTCGACAGTGATGCCTTGCGAGGCGTAGTATTTTACTGCCGAAGCTATCAGTTGGCGCATATCCTCCTCGCCGAACTCCTTAAGCACATACACCTGGCAGCGGGAGAGTAGGGCAGATATGACCTCGAACGAGGGGTTCTCGGTAGTGGCGCCTATCAGTGTGATGGTGCCGCGCTCCACGGCGCCGAGCAGCGAGTCCTGCTGGGCCTTGTTGAAGCGGTGTATTTCGTCAATGAAGAGTATGGCACCCTCTTCCTCCTGTGCTGCATTGATTACCTCGCGCACCTCCTTCACACCGCTGCTGATAGCGCTGAGCGTGTGGAAAGGTCGGTGCAGTGTATTGCTGATAATCATCGCCAGAGTGGTCTTGCCAATGCCCGGCGGGCCCCAGAATATCATGCTGGGTATATTGCCACTCTCTATCAATGTGCGAAGAACAGCACCTTGTCCAATAAGGTGCTGTTGTCCGATATATTCATCCAGGCTCTTCGGCCTCAGTATTTCTGCCAGCGGTGTCATACTATCAGCATCGCATCGCCGTAGGTCGAGAAGCGGTATTTCTCCTTGATGGCGGTCTGGTAGGCCTGCATGGCCAGTTCTGGACCGAGGAAGGCGCTCACCATGATGAACTGGGTGCTCATCGGATGGTGGAAGTTCGTCACCATCATGTCGGCAATGGTAAATTCGTATGGCGGGAAGATGAACTTGTTGGTCCATCCGTCGTAAGGGAATATCTTGCCGGGTATGGTTACGGCGCTCTCCAGTGCCCGCATTGTCGTGGTACCTACGGCACACACATGCTTGCCGTTGTTTTTAGCGGTCTCAATGGCGTTGCAGGTGTCTTCGCTCAGGTGCATCTCCTCGGCGTCAGCACGGTGTTTCGAGAGGTCTTCAACCTCAATGGCCTTGAACTCACCCATGCCGCAATGCACCGTCAGTTCTTTCCACAGTACATCTTTAATTTCCATGCGTTTCAGTAGCTCGCGGCTGAAATGCAGGCCTGCTATAGGTGCTGCGGTGCTGCCTTCCACTTTGGCGTAGATGGTCTGGTAGTCTTCGGCGTCCTTCTTCTCAATCTCGCGCAGACGGCGTAACTCATCGGGCAGCGGCGTGCGGCCCATGCCTTTCACTATCTTGATGAACTCGCTGTGCGGACCGTCGAAGAGGAAGCGTATCGTGCGTCCACGGCTCGTGGTGTTGTCCACCACCTCGGCTACCAGCGCGTCGTTGGTTCCGAAATAAAGTTTGTTGCCTATACGTATCTTGCGTGCAGGATCCACGATGACGTCCCAAAGGCACATGTCCTCGTTCAACTCGCGCAGCAGCAACACCTCGATTCTTGCACCGGTCTTCTCTTTCTCACCTTCCAGCAGAGCGGGAAACACTTTGGTATTGTTGGCCACCACCACGTCGCCTTGGTCCACATAGTTTATGAACTCCTTGAACACACGGTGCTCAATCTCACCGCTGTCGCGGTGCACCACCATCATGCGTGCTTCGTCGCGGTTACGTACGGGTTTCTCGGCTATCAGTTCCTTGGGCAGGTTGAACCTGAACTGTGACAATTTCATGCTCTTTATTCTCCTTATTTTCCCCCCTATAACGTCACCGGTTTTTATTTATTGTATTCACGCATGAAAAAAAATCTCAGCAGGTTGACTGCCGGAGCTGTCAGCCGCGCCGCTATAGGTACCCAGGCTATTGCCACCAAACCCCACCAGCCTCCGAGGTCGGCCACATTGCTCATCCATGCACCCCCGCAGCAGGCCATCACTATGCCTATCACTATGGCATATACTATCGACAGCAAGAATCTCACCCCGAAGTTCACCGAGCTGCGGAACTGTGGGTCGGCAATCATCTTCTTAACAATCAAATGCGTGGGTATGAAGGGTAGGGGATAGCACACCAGACAGAACAGCAGTATCCACCGCACCATCGGTACCAGCACCGCTGCGGCGACAATACCGCCAATCAGCAGTACTCCCAGTAGCGGCCTCCATGGCGTTTTTTTAACCTCTAACCCGTAACCTGTAACCCTTACCCCCTTTTCATAGTCCGCCGTGATCTTTTGCCTCATCAGGAAACGGTTCCACGCCGTGTTCCTCAGCCCTTCGCGGCGGCGGTACTCGCGGTTCTGGCTTTTGCAGAGCGCCATAATTTCATCGTAGTGCTCTTCGTCGCGCACGTCGTGCATCAGCGGCGACAGCGCCTCTCTCAATGCATCGCGCATCTCGTTGAGCGCCACCGGCTCGTCTTCTTTGTATTTCTCCATGAAAGGCTGCACCGGTATGGGCTTCCCAATGTTGACCACCAAGTTGCTGTACGGCATCTCGTAGTCGTCGAAGTCTATGCCCGTGGGTACTATGTACAGCGGGTAGTCGCCCAGCGCCAGCTGTGTCTCACCGGCAATACGGAACATTCCCTTGCCCATCGGCAGCAGATGGTGGCGGTTGTTGTGGCGCCCTTCTGCCATCAGGCACAGCGGGAAGCCGTCGAGCAGCACATCGCGGCAGCGGTCGAAGATTTCTTGGTTCTGTCCCAGCTGGTCCTTGCCGTCGCGTATACGGTACACCGGCATGATTTTCAGGAAGGTTAGTATGGCCCGTATGGTAGGCTTCTTGAAGATGTCAGCCCTCGCCAGGAACACCGGCGGCTTCGGTGCGAAGCATAGCACCGCCAGCGGCTCCATCAGCGCCTGCTGGTGGCACGGGGCTATGATATAGGCGCCGTCTTGGGGCAGGTTCTCTGTTCCACGCACCACAAAACTGTTGTAGTGGCATCGGCAGCCGAACTGTACCAATGGGCTTAGTGCGTTGTACAATAAGTCGTTATCCTGAATAGCCTTTGACATAATCTGTGTTTTATTCTGTGCAAAAATACTAAAAAATACTCTCTTTCGTTATTTTTAACAAAAAAGACTGACCAATATATTAACACATTACAGATATGACCTCATTCGCAGACCTTTCGGCATGGACCTGGCTCATCCAGTTCTTCATCATCGTGGTGGCACTGCTTGTCGCCAACCTCGTGCGCTGCAATGTGCCGCTTTTCAGGCGCAGCCTGCTCCCGTCGGCATTGCTCGCCGGACTCCTCATCCTCTGTCTCAAACCCCTCGGCTTCTTCTCGGCATTGGTCGACAAGCACGCCATGGAGATTGTAACCTATCACGCCCTCGGCCTCGGTTTCGTGGCTATGGCGCTCAAGAACAAGAAGATTAAGAGTGCAACCTCAACCATTAAGGTTGTGGAGACCGGCGCCGTCACCGCCAGCACCTACATCCTCCAGGGCCTCGTGGGTCTCATCATCACGGTGCCTCTCTTCCTCGTCGGCAAGAAACTCTTCTATGCCTCTGGTCTGCTGCTGCCCATGGGTTACGGCCAGGGGCCCGGACAGGCGCTCAACTTCGGCGTCACCTTTGCCTCATGGGCCGAAGGACAGGGGCTCGTCTTCCACGGCTCCGACTTTGGCCTCAGCATCGCCGCCACCGGCTTCATCGTCGGCAGCATCGTGGGCGTCATCTACATGAATGTCCTGCGCCGCAAGGGCAAGCTCAAGGTGCGCGAGAAGGCGGAGGCCGAGCAATACACCCTCGCCGACTACGAGTCCAAGGGCGAGATTCCTCACTCCGAGTCCATCGACAAGCTCACCGTCCAGCTCAGCCTCGTGCTGCTTGTCTATGGTCTTGTCTTCCTCCTCATGTACGGCATCCAGCAGCTCGACCTCGGCCAGTTCGGCGTCAAGACCCTCAAACCTCTCGTTTGGGGCTTCAATTTCCTCTGGGGCACTCTCATCGGCGTCCTCGTACGCTGGCTCATCGGCCGTCTGCGCAAGAGCAACCTCATGCAGCGCGAATACATCAACAACTTCATGCTCGACCGCATCGCCGGCACCTGCTTCGACGTCATGATTGTCGCCGGCACCGCCGCCATCGACTTCAACAACCTCCGTGGCCTCTGGCTGCCGCTCATCCTCGTCTGCACCGTCGGCGCTCTCGTCACCTTCTTCTACGTCCTCCGCTGCTGCCGCAAGCTCTATCCCGACTATCAGTACGAGGGTTTCTTCTCCATGTTCGGCATGCTCACCGGCACCGCCTCCAACGGCATGATACTGCTGCGTGAGATAGACCCGCGCTTCGAGACCCCCGCGGCCAACAACCTTGTGCTGCAGACCATCCCAGCCCTCGCCTTCGGCTTCCCGGTGCTGCTGCTCATGGGTTTCGCTCCCCAGAGCCTCGCCAACACCCTCGTCACCATGGGCATCATGGTGGTCGCACTGCTGCTCTTCGGCCTCTTTATTTTCCGTCGTACAAAGAAAAAATGAATACCATGAAAAGAATAATTACAAGCAATAATTGGAAACTGATACTCTGCGCAAGCTTCATTTTCAACTTTCAATTATCAACTTTCAACTTTTCTTGCGCTCATGCGCAAGAAAATCACATCCGTCAGGGCTGGACTTTCGGCGTGCTGCCCAGCGTCGCTTTCGACGCCGACCTCGGCTTCCAGTACGGTGCGCTGACCAACATCTACTACTTCGGCGACGGCTCTACCTATCCCGAGTATCTCCACTCCTTCTACGCCGAGGCGGCCTACACCACCAAGCACTTCGGCATCTTCCGTTTCTCCTACGATTCCAAGTACCTCATTCCCAACCACCGCCTCAGCGTCGACCTAACCTATCTGCCCGACCAGATGTGCGACTTCTATGGCTTCAACGGCTACCCGTCGCACTACAACCCCGCCTATTCCACGCAGGGTGATGATGCATACATCACTCGCGCCTACTACAAATACCGCCGTGATCTCTTCCGTTTCTCGGCCGACCTGCAGGGCGAAATCAGTAAGCCCTGGTACTGGAACGTCGGTCTCGGCCTCCTCAATTTCAATGTGGGGCCTGTCGATGTCGCCCGCCTCAACAAGTTTACCAAGAACGAGGATAAATACCTCCCCGACACCGTGACGCTCTTCGACCGCTATGTTGATTTGACCTTGATCAGGGCCGACGAGGCATCGGGCGGTGCACATCCTTACCTGCACGGCGGCATCACCTTCGACACTCGCGACCGCCAGCAGAACCCGCGCCGCGGAATCCATGCAGATGCCTTCCTGACCTATTATGCCGGTCTGGGAAACATGAGCGGTTATAACAACCTGAAGTTCAACGCCGCATGGCGTCACTATGTCCCCATCATCGAGAACCGCCTAACCTTTGCCTACCGCATCGGAACACAGCTCAACGTGTCTGGCGAGTGCCCCTTCTACCTCAACACCTACCTCAACCAGCTCTATATGCAACGTGTTGTCTATGAGGGTCTAGGTGGTGCCAATTCGGTGCGCGGCATCATGCGCAACCGCATCCTCGCCCCCGGCGTTGCTTTCGCCAATATCGAGCTCCGTACCCAACTCTTCAAATTCAATGTTGGAAAGAATCAGTTCTACGTCGGCCTCAATCCCTTCCTCGACGCCGGTATGGTTGTGCAGTCCTACTATAGTGTTGTCAATGACCCAGAGAAGATAATATTGCGGCCCATCGATGATGCATATACTATCGACCCCTCATGCCTTGACGATAGCCGCCTCCACGACCTCCACCTCGGTGCCGGCTGCGGCCTCAAAGTGGCTATGAACGACAACTTCGTCCTCAGCGTCGACTGGGCCACCGCCTTCGACCATCAGGACAACAGCAAGTTCAGCAACCTCTACATCAAGATGGGTTACATGTTCTAACCCGCACGTCTGAGGGCTCTCCGCCACCCAGCCGTACCCTCTCCGTCACTTCTACGGTTGTTCACCGGTTGTTCTACGGTATTAAGCCGTTAAACAACCGGTGAACAGTCGTAGAACAGACGGTGGGACTACGTAGAGGATACGGAGGGCTGACGCTCCGTTTGGAGTTTTTTTTTATTTTTTTACAATAAATATATTGGAGAGGCGTTATTTAATGCATGAAATTACTGAAAGTACTGTCGCTCGCTATCATCGCCGCCCTCTCCACGGTGGGTGTCGTGTCTGCGCAGGAGCCTGACCATCAGTCCGCAACACAGGATGCCGAACTGATGACGAAGCGCTACGCCGAGAGCTACGACAGTCTGCTGAATACTTACTACCTGCGGCGTCACGCGCACCGCTCGCTCAGGAGTCACACCGAGTTCTCGCAGGAGGCTTTCGACGCCCTGCCCGACAGTGTGCTGATGAGCCGGCTCCACGCCTTGCACACGGTGATACCTATGACCTATAACGCCGAGGTGCGTTCTTTCATACGCTTCTATCTCAAGCACATGTCGACCCGTCTCGACGTGATGCTGACGCTGTGCGAATACTACCACCCCATGTTCGAGAATGCCCTCGACCGCTACGGTGTGCCCGAGGAGCTGAAGTACCTGACTATCGTGGAGAGCGCCATGAACCCCCAGGCGACGTCGCGCGTCGGTGCAGCCGGCCTCTGGCAGTTCATGTACTCGACGGGCAAGCTCTACGACCTGGAGGTCAACTCCGTGGTCGACGAGCGCCGCGACCCGCACAAGAGCACCGTGGCGGCGGCGCGCCACCTGCGCGACCTGCATAAGGTGTTCGGCGACTGGCAGCTGGCCATAGCAGCCTACAACTGCGGCTCGGGCAACGTGAACAAGGCCATTGCCCGTAGCGGCGGCAAGCGCAACTTCTGGGAGATATACTACAACCTGCCGCGCGAGACTCGCGGTTATGTGCCGGCATTCATCGCGGTGGTATATGTGATGAACTACTACGAGCTGCACGGCCTGCGTCCCGGGAGGGTTAACCTGCCCATTCGCAGCGACACGCTGATGCTGCACCGCGACGTGCTGATGACCTATGTGGCCGACGCCGTGGGCATGGAGATGGACGAGCTGCGGACGCTGAACCCACAGTACCGCGCCGACTACATCCCGGCCTCGTCGCAGCCCTACCCGCTGTGTCTGCCCACGGCCAAGATGGAGCCTTTCCTGATGGCACAGGACAGCATATATGCACACACGGTGGACAGCCTTGAACGCCGCCCGATAAAGATTGAGCCAAAGGTTGCAAAGGGCAGGAAAGGCAAGGGAACGACCACCGGCGGCGGTGGCAAGTACTACACCGTGAAGAAGGGCGACACGCTCTACAAGGTGGCCTCCAAGCACGGCCTTACGGTGCAGAAGCTGAAGAGCCTCAACGGATTGAAGAGCGACAACATACGTGTCGGACAGAAACTGAAGGTAAGGTGAAATTAAATAAGGATATACTGAAAATCAAGGGGCTGAAATACATCGTGGTGACGGTGGTGTTTTTGGCTGTGATACTGTTTATCGACGACTACAGCCTGCGTGTCAGTTCGCGCCTGCACCATCAGGTCAACGAGCTGCACGACGAGGAACAGGCGCTGAAGGACGCCATAGTTGCCGACAGTGCCGCCAACGCCGAGCTGAAAGCCAGCCTCGACGCCAAGGAACACTACGGACGCGAAAACTACTACATGAAACGCGCCGACGAGGATATATTTGTGATTAAATGAAACGCTTATCGCTCATACTGCTGGCAGCATTCGCTCTCACTTCGTGCGAGAGCGTGAAGTCGTTTATGGCGCGCGACCTTGAGGAGGAGGATTTCATCATTGGGCAGTTGTATGTCGACGAGCTGGTCGACGAGACTCCAGTGATAGCCACACCCGTGCAGGCCAAGCCACAGCGGCAGGCCGACGGCACTGAGTGCAACAACGCCCTGGGCCTTAAGTGCAACAGCGACGACAACGCCACACTCTACGAGACGGTGAACTCGTGGCTCGGCGTGCCCTACAAGTACGGCGGCACCGACCGCAACGGCATCGACTGCTCGGCTTTCGTGGGCACGGTGTACAAGAAGGTGTACGGCAAGACGCTGCGCCGCACGGCCAACGAAATGCTGCGCGACGTCGAGCTGATAAACAAGAACCAGCTGCGTGAGGGTGACCTGCTGTTCTTCACCAACTCGAAGGGGAAGGTTTCGCATGTGGGCATATACCTCAAGGACGGTCTTTTTGCACACGCCTCCACGTCGGCGGGCGTCTGCGTGAGCCGCACCGACGACAGCTACTGGAGCAAGCACTTCTACAAAGGTGGACGAGTAAAATAATAAAAATATAAAAGTTATGAAAAAAGTTTATTCTTTAATGGTTTGTTTTGTTGGCACATTGCTTTTCAGCAGCTGCCTCACACTGGCTCCTACGAGCATCTCACGCATGGCCTCGCTCGACGGCTACAAGTACTTCTACGTGACACCCACGGCAGAACGCAATTCTGTGAAGGGTGAGACCTATGGCAACAAGGGTTATGTATACGGTTCGACGAAATCGAACAGTGTGAACCCCGCCGACCTTATCGCCGGTTACATGATGAACCGCGGATATGTGCGGGTGCCTGAGGTGAAGCAGCAGAATGCCGCTCAGACGATGATTATCAATTACGGCGATGGCAATTCGCGTGAGGGTTTCTGGGACAATCGGGCTGTTGAGGTGACAATACAGATACTGAACGGCGAAACCAATGAGCTGATATGCGTATGTCGTGCTGACGACAAGGGCAGCGACGAGGCAAAAGCCATCACCCGCGCCATCAACAAATGTCTGGATGAGATATTCCTGGCGCGTCCTTAATGTGAAACACAGAAAAAAGAGACAATAATTATGAAAGTCAACCGCAGAAAAGAACTGTTCCCCAACGTTACAGACGAGCAGTGGAACGATTGGAAATGGCAGGTGAAGAACCGCATTGAGACATACGAAGAACTGAGCAAGTACTTCACTTTCGCACCCGAAGAGGCTGAAGGTATCAAGAAGGCACTGGCCAAGTTCCGTATGGCTATCACACCTTACTACCTCTCTTTGATTGACCCCAATGACCCGTACGATCCCATCCGCCGTCAGGCCATCCCCGCAGGCCCCGAGTGCAACATAGCCCCCGCCGACCTCAACGATCCTCTGCATGAGGACGAGGATTCGCCCGCTCCCGGTCTTACCCACCGCTATCCGGACCGTGTGCTGTTCCTCATCACCGACATGTGCTCCATGTACTGCCGCCATTGCACCCGCCGCCGTTTCGCCGGTCAGAAGGACGACGAGAGCCCCAGCGAGCGCATCGAGAAGTGCTTGGCATACATCGAGAAGACCCCCCAGGTGCGTGACGTGCTGCTCAGCGGTGGCGACGCCCTTATGGTCAGCGACCGGAAGCTTGAGTATATCATTCAGCGCCTCCGCAAGATTCCGCATGTGGAGATAGTCCGCATCGGCAGCCGCACCCCCGTGGTTTGCCCGCAGCGCATCACCCCCGAGCTGTGCGAGATGCTGAAGAAATACCATCCCATCTGGCTCAACACACACTTCAACCACCCCAACGAGTTCACCCCCGAGGCCGAGCAGGCTCTCGCCCGTTTGGCCAACGCCGGTATTCCTCTGGGCAACCAGACCGTGCTGCTGCGCGGCGTGAACGACTGCGTGCACGTGATGAAGAAACTGATGCACGAGCTGGTGCGCAACCGCGTGCGTCCGTACTATATCTACCAGTGCGACCTGAGCATGGGCTTGGAGCATTTCCGTACCCCGGTCAGCAAGGGTATCGAGATTATCGAGAACCTCCGCGGCCATACGAGCGGCTATGCTGTGCCTACCTTCGTGGTCGACGCCCCCGGCGGCGGCGGCAAGACGCCCGTCATGCCCCAGTACGTCATCTCGCAGAGCCCCGACAAGGTCATCCTGCGCAACTTCGAAGGTGTCATCACCACCTACACCGAGCCGCGCGAGTACCACGAGGAGTGCCACTGTGAGGCTTGCGAGGCCAAGCGCCGCGTGGACGAAGGCGTGGCCTCGCTGCTTGAGACCGACCGCATGGCCCTCGAGCCCAGCCACCTGATGCGTCACGAACGCAACAAGAAGAATTGAGAATTGAGAGTTGAGAATTGAGAATTAAAGTTCGTGTAAATTGGAAATTATGGCGTGTAGTTTTATGCGCCATAATTTTCAATTTTCAATTCTCAATTCTCAATACTATTCAAGCTCAGATTGCCGGCATGAACGACCTTCCGCTGCTCAAGCGTAGCAGCGTGGCACGTACCAATGCCCTTGGCATGAGGTATATGCCGCTGTACTCGAACAACATCACCGTGGGTCTCGACAACCCGTCGCTGCTGACAAGCGGCATGGGCAGCTCGGCGATGCTCTCATACTACAGCATGTTTGTCGGTGGCAACATGGGCTCGCTGGCCTATGCACACAACTTCAAGCATGTCGGCACCGTGCTCTTTGGCTTCCACTTCAACAGCTACGGCAAGTTCGAGGAGTATGACGAGTATGAGAACCATGTCGGCGACTTCTATGCCGCCGATTATGCGTTGAGCGTGGGGTGGGGCATGTGGGTCGACAGCAACTTCAGCATCGGCACCAACTTCAAGCCCGTTTGGTCGCAGTATGCCGAATACAAGGCGGTGTCGCTGGCTATCGACCTTGCCGGCAGCTATGTGTCGGACAACAGGCGCTTCGCTGCCACCGTTATGGCTAATAACATAGGGGCGCAGATTGTCACCTTCGACAACAAGGTGGATCGTGTGCCCTTCGAGCTGTCGGCGGCATTGTCCTACAAGCTCAGCAAGGCCCCGTTCCGCTTCTTCTTTGCCGCCACCGAGCTGCAGCGTTGGAATCTGCGCTACAACGACAAGTTGAACCCAACGACGCAGACAGATGCTTTCACTGGCGAAGTGACTACAGAAAAGCCTTTTGTGGGCTTTATGGACAACCTGATGCGCCACACGGTCTTCGGCGTGGAGCTCAACCTCGGCACAGCGCTCTTCGCCCGTGTGGGCTACAGCTACAGGCAGATGGCCGAGATGAAGGGTGCCGACGCATTCAACCTCAGCGGCTTCTCGTTCGGCGTGGGACTGCATGTCAAGAACTTCGAGTTCAGCTACGCCCGCCGCAACTATCACTTCAGCCAGGCACCGAACTACTTCACGCTAAGCTATCATTTTTAATTCATGAAATTGCAGTTTATCGTCTCCGACCAGACCAATCCCTATTGGAACATCGCGGTCGAGAATTATCTTTTGTCGCTGCCTGAGACCGAGGTGGTGACACTTTATCTTTGGAAAAACCGCCGCACTGTCGTCATAGGTCAGAACCAGAACCCCTTCAGCGAGTGCAACGTGGAGGCTCTGGAGGCCGATGGCGGTTACCTCATGCGTCGCCGCACTGGCGGCGGTGCCGTCTACCACGACGACGGCAATATCAACTTCAGCTTCGTGGCGCCTAAGGCCCTCTACGACCAGACTCGTCAGTTCAGCGTCATCCAGCGCGCTGTGCTCGATTTCGGCATCGTTGCCGAGCTGTCGGGCCGCAACGACATCCTCACAGAGGGGCGCAAGTTCTCTGGTAATGCGTTCAGCAAAGGCAAGTACCAGGACCTGCATCACGGCACTATCCTCATCAAGGGCAATATGGAGGACCTGCAGCGCTACCTTAAGCCCAAGCCTGCCAAGCTGCAGAAGCACGGCGTGGCCTCTGTGCGTAGCCGCGTTGTCAACCTCTCGGAGCTTAACCCAGAGATCACTTCAGAGAGCATCGTACCGCATCTGCGCAAGGCCTTTATAGAAGAATATGCTGGCGACAATAATTTCAATTTTCAATTTTCAATTATCAATTTCGACGAGCTTATCGCCCGTCCGGAGGTTAAGGCCTTGTATGAAGATTTCGCCTCGCCCGAATGGAAGTATGGCCGCTGGCGCACCTTCACCGCACAGCGCTCTGCCCAGTTCGACTGGGGTGGGGTAGAGTTGTCCCTTACCATAGAAGATGATGTCATACGTGATGTGCAGATAGCCTCCGACGCCCTCGACCTCGCCGCCCTCGACGAGGCCCGCACCGTCATCACTGGTGCCAGCACCGCCACACCGCCCAAGCACGAGCCCAACCCAATACTCGACGACATCCTGTCGCTGGTGTACGAATAAAAAAAGAATCGGGGCCACAGTCAAATGTGGCCCCGATTTATTTTGATATAGCTTATTATAAGTTTGCTTTCAGATAACCCAGCAGCTGGTCAATGGCGACGCGCTCCTGCTGCATGGTGTCGCGGTCGCGCACGGTGACGGCGTTGTCGCTGAGGGTGTCATTGTCCACGGTGATGCAGAAGGGGGTGCCGATGGCGTCCTGACGGCGGTAGCGGCGGCCGATGGCGTCCTTCTCGTCGTACTGCACCATCATCTCGGGCATCAGCAGGTGCTGTATTTCGCGGGCCTTCTCGGGCAGGCCGTCTTTCTTCACCAACGGCAGCACGGCAGCTTTGTAGGGCGCCAACTTGCGCGGCAGCGAGAGTACGGTGCGGGTCGAGCCGTCCTCAAGGGTCTCGTCCTTCAGCGCGTGGCTGAAGATGGCCAGGAAGGTGCGGTCGACACCGATACTGGTCTCTATGACATACGGCGTATAGCTCTCGTTGAGCTCGCTGTCGAAATACTGCAGCTTCTTGCCGCTGAACTCGCTGTGGCGGCCGAGGTCGAAGTCGGTGCGGCTGTGGATGCCCTCGAGCTCTTTGAAACCGAATGGGAACTTGAACTCGATATCCGTGGCGGCGTTGGCGTAGTGGGCCAGTTTCTCGTGGTCGTGGTAGCGGTAGTTCTCCTCGGGGATGCCAAGGGCGAGGTGCCACTGCAGGCGCTCCTCTTTCCAGTGTTTGAACCACTCCAGCTCCGTTCCGGGACGCACGAAGAACTGCATCTCCATCTGCTCGAACTCACGCATGCGGAAGATGAACTGG
>JAEEGJ010013298.1_pt1 | contig 20016 bp, 14 predicted proteins | sample 8958761 | NCBI WGS metagenome assembly JAEEGJ01 (sample SAMN16246546, study PRJNA631951) | gut metagenome | biome: gut microbiome; feature: rumen; material: RS-attached | host: Bos | place: Iran: Karaj | collected 2018-10 | reverse complement strand
GAACTGCTTCTGCTATACCGGCGGCTTCGGGCTCTACGCTCTCCGCGGCGGTTGCGAAAAAGTTTATCAGGTGGATGTTTCCAAGGACGCTCTCAAGCTCGCCAAGGAAGGCATCATGCGCAACAAGCTCAGCACGGCTCACGCCACGCATGTGGAAGCCGACGTGTTCCAGTACCTGCGCAAGTGCCGCGACAAGGCCGAAACCTTTGACCTCATCGTACTGGACCCGCCCAAGTTCGTAGAAAGCAAGGACAACCTCCAGAAAGGTGCTCGCGGCTACAAGGACATCAACCTGCTCGCCATGAAGCTCTTGGCCGAAGGCGGCATGCTCGCGACCTTCAGCTGCTCGGGCCTTATGGAAATGGACTTGTTCCAGAAGATTATCGCGGATGCCGCCGCCGATGCACATCGGCGCGTTCAAATCATTGAACGCTTCGGCCAACCCGCCGACCACCCCGTGAATACGGCATTCCCCGAAGGCCAGTACCTCAAGGGATTGCTCGTACAAGTCGTCTAAAGACTTTCAAAAAAACGCCTCTCCGCAGAGAGGCATTTTTCATTGCAAAGCTCTTATTTTTTGAACCGCCGGATATCCGTGCGGTTTTTATTTCGCACCACCACGTGGTACATTCCCGGAGCAAGCGATTGAACATCGAGAATTGCGGAATGTTCCGCACGCTGGCGCAAGATTTCGCGGCCTTGCAAATCAAGGATTAGCACATTCGCGCCATTTTTGAAGGCACTTGCCAGTTCTACAAACAACTGGCCGTCGGCGTAATGCACCGAAGTTCCGTACACGTTTGCGAAATTGCCTAGATTCGGGAGCGCAGTCTTGCCGGTGTCAGTTACAGACGTATCTTTCTTCGTCGTATCCTTCGAGGGAACAACATCGTCCTTGCCGAGCAGGCGCCACATCTGGTTCCATTCCCAGTCATCGGCCCAGCTCTGCACCACGCGTTCGCCATCCGTGGTTGCACGCAGGTACATGTTACTGTGCTGCATCTTCATGCGCACCACGGAGCCTTCGTAGCCGGACTGTTTTTCCATCACGACCTTCTGGTGTCCGCCCGCATTCCACTTGTACAAGCCCATTGTAATGCCGGCATCAGTCGACTCGTTCGGAGTATCAATCGACAAGTCGCCAAAGTTAATGCGGTATGTCGTCGAAGAAAGCGGAGTGATCGTTACGACGGCAGCATTGGAATTGCAATCGCCGAGAGCAAGCTTGTCTTCGGAAGTCCGCACCATGCAGGTTCCAAAATTCATTGAGAAGATGCGTACTGTATCGGGCTTTGCGGGCTTGGCCTGCCACACACGCACCCAGTCTGCCTCAAAGTAGGCAGGCTTATCGGTCGTGATATCAATGTCATCGCCAGCCCAGCCACCAATAGCCAGGTTCACGATAATGTACTGTGCCGCAAGCTGCTTGATTTCGGTCGGGCGGTTGTAACTTGCGAACCGCTTGTCGTCAAAGTAAAAGCTGAGAGTGCCTTCGTCCCATTCCACGCCATAGTTGTGGAATCCTGCGGAACGGTCCACGTCGTCATCCTTGTGGCCGCCGAAAGAGGCTTCGTGGTCCCACGCCGAGCCATGGCTACTGTACCAGCTGGGGTCGGTGTAATGCAAGTAGTAATGGTGCTGTTTGCGCGAAGCGGGAATTTCCAAGATGTCGATTTCGGGAGGCCAGCCGTCTTGCAGCGTCCAGAACGCAGGCCAGGTTCCCTTTTGCGACGGAGCCTTGAAACGGCCTTCAATGTAACCGTACTTGACTTCGAAGTGACCCTTGGTATCGATGGCTCCACTCGTGTAGTCTACCGGAATTTCCTTGTTGTTGAACTTCGCCTTTTTCCCGTTGGCATTCGGGTGAACTTTCTTTTCGCCCTTCAGCTTGAGCGTGCCGTCAGAGACAATCACGTTCTCTTCGGCACAATAGGCACGGTGGTTGTGCGTCGGGCCCCAGTTGTATGTGGGGTTCCACTTTTTCTTGTCGAGGCTTGTGCCGTCGAAGTTGTCTTCGAATACCTTTTCCCAACCGCTAAAATTCGCCGGCGGGTCGGCGAACGCGAACGACGCCGACAAAGCCACAATACTCGAGATTACAAAACGTTTTTTCATATCCAATCCTCACCCAACACTTGCCTCTTAAATATACTTTCAAGACAGCTTTTCGCAAAGCAAAAAAATAGATAGCAAATAAAAAACGCCTGCAATAGGGATTGCAAGCGCTCATTTTGTGGAAAACCGTAAAAGGAGATCTCCCCATTCGGGGACCATGCGCACTAAGCACTAAAGTGCTAAGTGCTGTCCGCCCGGTCAAAGGCCGGGAAGACAATCAAACTATCTAGTTCTGCGAGGGAGCTCGGAAGCGTGCTTTTCGAGCCACACGGCATCTTCGAGTGCACGTTCGGCTTCGGCAGCCCAATCAGAATCCGGGAACTGCTGCACCACTTCGCGGTAACGCACCACGGCGCTATGGAAGTCGCGGAGTTCGCGGTATGCATTGCCCAACTGCAGCATGGTGAAGTAACGTTCTTCGGGCTGCTGTTCGGTTTCGAGCAAAGCCTTGTACATCTTGACAGCCGCTTCAATGCTACCGGCGCTATAGAGCAAGTTTGCATTAGCAATCGTCGGAGCACCAGACGGAGCGTCCGCAATGTCAGCCACCTTCGGTTCTGCAACCGGAGCTTCTTCCACAGCCTTTGCCGGAGCGGGTTCAGCAGCCTTCGTTTCAACCTTTGCCACCGTTTCGGTTGCCGGAGCAGCGGCAGGCTGGTTCTTCGAATCCTTTTCGGCCTTGATTTCAGCAATGCGGGCTTCGGCAGCGGCACGGTACTTGGCGCTGGGAGCAGCCTTCTTCATGTAGGCGGCCAAGAACTTGAGTTCCTGATCCTGTTTCTTGTTGTTCTTTGCAATCAAGGCGAGGAAGTAGTTGGCGTCGTTGCCTTCATCCTTGTATTCAAGGCCCTTCTTCAAGTTGAATTCAGCCTTGTCCATTTCACCAAGTTGGTAACGGGTCAGACCCGCGTAGAAATACGCACCGGCGTGTCCGGGCTGCTTGCGCAAGACTTCACGCCACAAGGGAGCAGCTTCCTTATACTTGCCCTCGGCATAGAGAGCCTTGCCCTTTTCAAACGGATCGTTCGAGGCGGCATCAACCTTCGCCGGTTCTGCCTTGGCCACTTCTGCCGGCTTTTCGACAGACTTCGGAGCTTCGGCAACCTTTGCAGGTTCCGGCTTTGCCACTTCCACAGGCTTCGGTTCCGGCTTGGGTTCGGCGACCTTGGCGGGTTCAGCCTTGGCCGGTTCCGGAGCTGGTTCTGCAACCGCAGCCGCTTCAATCGGGGCTTCTACCACCGGATTGTTCTTCGGATCCTTGGCTCGTTCGGCATCAGCCTTCGCCTTTTGACCGAGAACCTCATAAACCTTGGCGGCACCTTCGTAAGCGGCGCTCATCGTCGGTTCAAACTTATAAGCAAGGCGGTAGTTGGCAAGCGCCCCGCTGTAATCCTTCATTTTCATGCGAACTTGCGCGGCGGCAAAGTAGGCGGCGGCATCACGCGGATTTTCGGCCAGAACGGCGCGGTATTCGCCGAGAGCCATTTCAAAGTCGCCTTTCGCCTCAAAACGGGCGCCCTGTTCCATTCGCGGGTCAGCACTGAACGATAGACCCACCAAACATGCCAATGCAATCGCAGAAATTCGGATATTCATGCTTTCAATTTAGCAAATTTTACACCAAAAGCATTCCCTTTGCGCCAAAGAAATACTACATTCAGGGCATGAGCAAACTGATCGCACGCATCTTTGTCGGAGTCGCCGTGGCCGCCGTCCTGATGGCCATCAACGAATTCCTCGTACCCGAAAGCCTCTACATGAACGACGCCTTCAACCACTTCATGAGCGTCTGCTATTTCGCCTGCATCATCGTCCCGTGCGTCATCTACTTTATCAAGACGCCGCCCGGAACCAACAACAAGGGCGAACGCATCGGCTAAGGAACAACGCTAGTCAGTTTCAACAGCTTGAGCCCTGTTCTTTATGCAACGAACAGACATAAAATCCGTTTTCTCTCTATAATCCACACGTATTTTAGAACCAATCTGCATAGATCTAGCAGACCAAGTGCTCATATCCGTCATCCAAAAGACAGCTGAATAGCCAAAAGACACAAATTCATTATAAGCATCTTCTGTAGTCCAATATCCCGCCGGAAAAACAGAAAAACCTGTACTATTTAGATTGGGTATAGTGTCAAATTCCCAATAAAGTGATGTTTTCCATTCTGTTTTAAATTCGTCCGGGAAAACAACGCCAATATATCGAACATCTGGGTTACCCAACATATTCTGACGCAGAACATCCCATTCACTTTCTGATGGAATATGCCACCCTTCAGGGCAAATACCTTGATACTCGCCCCTAAAATAATTGCCACATTCACTATCACTGCACCACCGAATGGTCGAATCCATAGCTTGATTATAAGTATAGTAGCGGCCCACTTTATCACAGTAATGGGGAACATCCATATAGCACTTACTCGAATCTACCGCATAGTTCAAATTCTCCGCCATCCACTCCTGAGCATCATCCCCTTCACCAATCACAACAGTCTTGTATTCTTGCCCGTCTCTAGCATCTACAAGAGTACCATATTCCACATCAGGATTAAAGAATGTTTCTTTACTTAATCCCCAATGCCATGAATTTTTATAAGGCCTTATCTCGCCATTCTTTACACATCTTACAGGATATTTTTCGTTTTTCCTGAAGCCCACTCTTTCCCAACGTTGACGATAATCAAACATAACTGCAGTTCCATGCCAAATAACAACATAAGGCCAACCCCTTGCCTCATAATATTCGGAAGCACTCCAGAAAACGGCTCTACAAGAACCCGCTACACGCAATATTGAAAAACCGGTTTCATTATTCCCTACTTTACAATCTTCATCAAACGCCTCTGTACTCAAAAGCGACTTAGTGTCGAATCTCTCCAAAAATTCCCATTCCCGATAACTCGGGAGATGCCATCCGTCAGGGCAAACCCCCTGATGATCATCTTGAGTCATCCCGCAATATTTTTCTTCTCCGCAATATTCATCCGTGGTATCCATTGCAGCAATCCAAGTATAATTACGACCAGCCACCCTGCAATCCGGATCTTCTTCCAAGCAACTCGTTTGTCCTTTCAAATGAGGTGTTTGAACGCTGTCTGAATAGTTAAGGTTTTCTGCCATCCACGTCATGGACGTATCATTAAACATGAAGGTAACTGTCCTATATGTTTTGCCATCACGTGAGTCGGTCAATGTTCCATATTCTACATCAGGATTAAAGAGTTCTTCTTTAGGAGAATTCCAATCCCAAAGGCTGATGCTGGAAGAGCTTTCCGCATTGTCTTTAGCAGAAGACTTTCCCAAATATTTATCAGAAGAACCATTGCCTTCGCCAATCGAGCTGCTATCACTGGAGTCAACATCACCGGAATGCGTTACAGCGGTGCCTTCTCCGCTGCAAGCCACCAAAAGAAGGATTGCAAGCAACGCAACCACATCGTACATGATCTTCATACAACCCCCATTTTCTATTACACAACTTTCAGATCTCTTGCACTAGCACGAGCATTTCTTGCGGCGCACGAGCGAGAGTACACCGACTGCCACGAGAGCAATTACGGCAACGAGTGTTACCCAAACGGTTTTGTGGAACGGGGCGCTGCGGTATTCCATGCGGACTTCGGAATTGCCCGCCGGAATCTGCACGGCGCGCAAGGTTCCAAACGCCTTGTAGACTTTAGTTTCTTTGCCGTTCACATAAGCCTTCCAGTACGGGTGATAGTTGCCGGCGACAACCATGAAGCCTTCGCGGTCCGCATTCACGCTGAACACCTGCGTATCCATCTTGGGGCTTGCGACAAGCTTTGCAGACCCCTGAATCGGGCCCTTGGCGGCCACGCTGCCCTTGCCGTCGAATTCTGGAGCTTCAGACAAAATAACTTTTTCGCGGTAGAAGAACTTGCCCGGTTCATCGCCAAATTCAGGAGCCGCGGGTGCGGCGGGCTTTGCAGCCACAACGCTTGCGGAATCAGCGACGGCACTATCAGCCGGAGCAGCGGCAGAATCCGCAACAGGTTCTGCCACCGGTTCGGCAACCTTCTGTTCACGAATGGCAGCCTGCGTCTGGAGCGTCTTGATAGCAGCAGAATCATCCATCACCACGGCTTCGCCGTAGAGGTAGGCCTCGCCCATCGCTGTCGGAATCGGCATGTAGGTCGTTCCCTGACGGCTATCGAAAATGATTGCGCCCACGTTCATCAAGTCGAGGAACGGGTGCACCGCCGTCGGGTCGTTAATATTCATCAAATAGTTGGCGTCATTCTGGCCGCCACGGAAAACGCGGTAGCTAGCCAATTCGTTATCGTGAATGCCATCGGCATTGCGCATGTGGTACTGCGAGAAGATGTTTCCGCTCAAAGCCTTGTTGCGAGAGAGCGAAAGTACACGCGGCGTGTTCAGGGAATCAGTCTTGTACGGAGCCTTGATGGCGGCAACCACGGCGTTGTTCGGCTGCAAGTATTCGTTTGCCGGCACATTCTGGATGAACGCACCATCAATAAAGAAGAGTTCGATGCCAGCAGCAAGCGCAAGCACGCCCGCCTTGTGAGCCACCGGAGCCTTCCACTTGGCCACAAAGAGCGTCACCGCGACAATCACCAGCACCAGCACAAAACCAGGAACAGCCTTGCCGGCAGTCGCACTCATCACGATTTCGTTCAGCGGCTTAAAGTAAGGAGCGGTAATCGGATCTTCCAAGAGTTTCTGGCCGCTCATGAGCATCACGCCGAGATAGGCGAAGCCAATAAAGATGCAAGCCTGCAGTGCGCGCGGAGTTGCCGGAAGTCCCTTCTGGAAAGCTTCGGTCAAGTTTGCGACCGTGAGCTTTTTCTTCTGGTCGTCGAGGCTCATCACGCCAAGGCAGAGGGCTGCATAAAGAATCATCACCACCAAGCCGACAGGGCCAATAAAGGTAGTCCAGGCAAAACGGGCAATCAGGGCAAGCACCAGGAGCACGCCGTACATGGCAGAACCATGCAACAAGGCGCGACGGTTATCTTCAGCTTCGGCGGCTTCTTCGGGAGTCTTGCCTTCGGCAGACAAAGCCTTAAGCACCGGGCCAGCCATCATCACCAACAGCAACGGCAGCCAGAACAAAGCCATACCCGGAGCGCGGAAATTCTTGACGCCGGGGAGCACATTGTACCACAGTTTGAACAGCGGAGAATGGTCGCCCATGCCGTAGCTCAAGGCAACGACAGCGCCCAAGCCCCAGAAGGCCGCGTAGCGACGCTTGCCAGGAAGGAACAGGCAAAGGAATCCGAGGAAGGTAAGGAGCGCGCCTGCATTGTTGTGGTCCAGCTTGAACGCATTGTGGCCCCAATAGAACGGAGAGCCGCCCTGCAGCTTGCGGTATTCATCCATCGAGAAGCTCACGAAAGAGGAGCCTTCGAGGTCGCCCGTCTTTTCGTTCTGTTCGTAAACGTCCACGCCCACAAAGCCCGGCAACAGAATCTGCGCCATTTCTTCCTGGTGCAAGGACCAGCTGACCGCGTGACCGTAATTGGTATGGCTATCGTCGCCGCGCACCGACTGCGTGGTCGTGTACATGTAAGGCGGCACAATCTGGAAGCAAGAGAGCGCAAGTCCAAAACCGAGGCCCACCGCCGCAAGGCCGAGGCGCTTGCCGCGAGTCTTCAAGGCATCGCAATGGAAGGCGACTTCGTAAAGCGTATAAAGGCCTGCACCCCACAGGAACAGGTAAGTGAGCTGCAGGTGCGAACCGAGAATCATCCACGCGACCGAGAGCGCAAGCACAATCATATAGAGGATGCTACCCGAACGCACAATCTTCCTGATAGCAAGCAGCGCAAGCGGGGCAATCGCAAAGACCATCATCTTGCCGTCGTGGCCACCGTATAGGTAAGTGAAGAACTCCGGCGAGAACGCATAAAGCATGCCGAGCAGGCCCGCCCACCAACGGTTCCCCGTCAGGTTCCAGGCGAGAAGCATCGCACTCATGAAAGCCACCCATACCGTGAGGATAAACTTGAAGCCCACGGCGCGGGCCGGGTCCATCAGGAACTGCACCCATACCAGCGGGTGGTAAGCGTCGGCGAACAAGGCGTCGATCGTGGGCACGCCGCCCAGGCGGGAATCGTCCCATTCGGTGAGCACGGCACTTTCGGCACGCAGAATGCGGCTACCGATACCGTTCAGCTGGTCGCTGTTGAGCATGAGCTGGTTCGGGTCGAACGCAAAGTCGCGGAACACGATCAGCAAAATTCCAAGGAAAATGGCGGAAACCGCCACAAAGAAAGCAGGCTTCTTGTTTAAGAAATTCATGCGGTTAATGTAGTAAATGGAGTTGACAGAACTTAGTCGGCACAACCTTGTAAAACACGAAAAGACGGCTAGAAAGTCAGCCGTCCTCGTCAAAGAGATGTTTACAAACTATTCTTCGGACTTGTCTTCGAGTTTGTCGTCGGCAGAAGAATACTTAATCAGGCAATACACGCCGAATGCCGAGATGATGCATGCGGCGGCAATGGCGACATACTTGATGATTTTACCCATAGTTTACTCCTATCAAAAACGCTTTATCTCAATATACACAAAATTTTGCAAAATGCGCAATACAAATTGCGCAATTTTTGCAAAAACATAGCCCCAAAAGCAACCTTTAGGGGCTACAGGAGTTATTTAAGAGTCACTCTCTGGCTTATTCCATTCACACGAACAATGTAATTGCCGGGCGTCTGCAGGGTAATGCTTGTAGAAGTCTCCAAAAGCGGTTTTGTGACCACCCGGTGACCAAGTACATCATAGACGCTGACTACCCCACCCTGTGAATTCATCAACATGATCGTCATACCGTCTACCACGAGGTTAAACGAGTATTCCGGCTGATTCATGACAAGGTCCGATCCCATCGAAGAACTGCTCTTTGTCTTTGAAGAAGAGGACGATTCCGACTTCGTAGAGGAACTACTGCTCTTCACAGAAGAAGAACTCTTTGCCGAAGACGAGGACTCTGCACTACTTGAAGAACTCTTCACAGAGGACGAAGACTTTACAGAAGAGGAGGATTTCGCTTCGCTCGAAGAAGAATTCTTTGTCGAACTGCTAGATACCGCAGAGCTACTGGATGTTACAGAACTGCTTGAAGCAACAGAACTGCTCGATGTCGAGGAACTACTGGACACTGTACTGGAAGAAGACTCTAGCAACGTATGGCTTTGTCCGATGGTTCCGTATCTCGAGTAGAACTCGTCGCAGGTGCCCTCGCTCGTGAGGATCGGGTAATGGCCCTCGCAGTAGCGCCACCAGCCGCTGCTCGTGCTCGACAGGCCCGAGTTCGTGTTGAGTTTCTCAACGAACGACTCCGTCTGCATCTCCGCCGTGGTCCTCCCGTTAACGTTCGCAACCGAGCCCGTGCTCGTAAGCATGCCGATGGCGTGCATCGTGTCCGGGGTCGCGACGTTCGCGTCGTAGTAGCTGTTGTCGACGCGGCTGTACGTCACGTAGGGGCTGACGCCCGAGATACGGTAGTTGCCGCGGTCCACCGAGCTGCTGATCACGCCGTAGGAGTGAGCCGCCACCAGCTGCGTCACCGAGGAGCCGTACAGGTAGCCGGCGATGCCGCCCACGTAGGGGTACCTCGTGGGACTCACGTCGAAGCCCTTGCCAAGCTTCAGGAGGGCGTGGTTGTTCTGGAGGCCGCTGCCGTAGTACCCGTAGCCCGTGACGCCGCCGACCTTGACGTTGTAGGTGCTAGTGTCGGACAGGGAGAGTGTGTCGATGTTCAGTTCCGCATAGGAGGCGTTTATCGCGGACGAGCTCGCCTCGCCCGCAAGGCCGCCGATCTCCACCGTGCCGAAGTTGGAGCCCTTGACGACGAGGGTGTCCAGGGACGCCTGGCACTTCACTATCTTGCCGCTGGAAAGGTAGCCAGCGATGCCGCCCGCGTAGAGCGCGGTCGTGCCGGTGTTCGACGTCGTCAGTACAGCCTTGCCGCGGAACCGGCTGTTCTGTATGGTGCCGCTACACGTCGCGGCGATGCCGCCGAAGTTGATCGTGCCGCCGGTAGATTCGTAGGCAAGTGTCATGGACGGTTCCGCCACGCTGTTCTTGATCGTCCCGCTGTTCGAGTACACGATGCCGCCGATGCCGCTGGTGGACAGGGCGTACCCCGTGCTCGTGCAGCTGTCTATCGTACCGCTGTTCGAGTACGCTATCCCGTAGTTCTTGGACACGCTGTTCTTGATCGTGCCGTAGTTGCTGTACGCAAGGCCGCCCTTCTGGTGCATCCCGTCGTTAGATTCCGTGCAGCTGTCGATCACCCCGCGGTTTTCGCGCACCCATGCGTAGACGTCGCTCCTCTTCAGAGACAGGTTCTTCATCACGAACCCCGTGCCCGTGTAGTTCACCAGCCCGCCCGGGGAGTACAGGCCGTAGATCGTGTGGCCTGCCCCGTCGAGGGTGCCGTTGAAGGGGGCGTCGTCGTCGAACCCTATCGGAGTCCACTGGAAGAGACTCGTCTTCGACTCGTCCGCCATGAAGTGGATGTCGTCGCCCAGGACCGCGTTGATGCTCTTGCTGCCGTTGTTCGTCTGGTACGCGAACCACGCAAGCTCCTCCGCGCTCGTGATCACGTAGTAGGCCTTGCCGCCGACGCTGTCGACGGCGGGTCGCGACGTGGAGCCGTCCCAGTCCGTAGCAAAGGCTGTGTTGCATAGCCCAGCCAATAAACATAAGAGAATCGTTTTCAATGCAGTAAAACGACTTTGATCATAAAAACGGGGCAAATCGGTCATAGACAGCTCCTTCAAAAGACTATTCCTAATATATATTAATATTGCACTATCTCCAACCTGTTTGTAAAAAAAAACAAACAGTTGGTGCTGGAGGGAGCCGTTGGAAGAGTTTACTTCTTTTTCAGAATCATGCAGATGACGGGCAGTTTCTTGTCGACTTCGTTTTCGCTCGGGATGATTTCGCTGGAGACGACATCGCAGTTGAATTCCTTGACAAAGAATTCGAGCTGGCTGCGGTCAAAGCCTAGCCAAATGTGGCCGTGCGTGGTGCGGAAGGATTCTTCCTTGTGCTGCGCCAAGTCAAGCAGGGCTAGCGTTCCGCCGCGCTTGAGGATACGAACCGCCTCCTTGAGGGCAAGGCGCGGATCCTTGGCATGGTGAAGCACCTGGCTCATGAGCACGAGGTCGGCAAAGTTGTCGGGCAGGCCCGTGCTGACCATGTCGGCCACCTTGGGCGTCACGTTCTGGATGTTCTTCTGCTTTAAAATCTTCTGGAGACCGCTGATGATTTTCGGGTCGTAGTCGAGGGCCGTCACGCGCTTGCAGCTGTTGCAAAGCATGAGCGTGAGGTCGCCACCTTCGCCACAGCCCACGTCGACCGCATTTTCGAACGGGTACATGAGGCGGCCGAACAGGCTGATTTGAGCCTTGAGGCTTCCGCCCGCCTGGTCGAGCTTGTGGATTTGGCCCTTGGTCTTGTCGGTGCGATCTTCGAGCACCTGGGCGGCACGACACTTGAGGATGTCCTTGTCCGGCAGTTCTTCGTAGGCATCGCGGATCATCGAAAGCATGCGGGTGCTCAGGTACAGTTCTTCGCTCAGGCGGTAGTAGGCCTTGATACCGTCGCGGCGGTCCTTGAGCAAGTTGCAGGCAGAAAGTTTTGCCAAGTGGCGGCTCGCGTTACTCTGGTGGATATCCAGGATATCCTTGATTTCGTTGACGGTGAATTCCGCCTGGTCCAGAAGCAACAGGATTTTGAGGCGCATTTCGTCGGAAATGGCTCCGAAAAGGTCCATACTGGGTACAATCGGTTCGCGAGTATTTAAAGAATCTGCCACAAAAGCTCCATTCGTTTACGATAAAGCAATATAATTTTTTTAGTTTAGGGGCTGTATGAAATTTTTCAAAAGGTCATCGATTGTAGGTATTCTATTCCTGATGGTTTTTGCGCAAGCTTCTGAAGTGGAACGCCCTACATACGAGCTGAACTTTGAAACAGATCTCCCGGTCACATTGGCCGCGGGCGGCATGTTCGGGATCGGCATGTTCCTTTATTCCCGCATGGATACCCCCGAAACGCTAAAAGACAAAGACGACCTTTTGCCCTGGGACAAGCCCCTGGCCGGCCGCTACAGCGAAACTGCCGACAAGGCAAGCGACATCGGGTCCGTTTTAGCCATTGCCCCGCTGGTGGTCGGCGGCATCGCCTGGCACGACGGAAGCTCCACTGGGGGTGAGTTCGCCACCTTTACCGTGATGTTTGTGCAGGCCATTGGCATAGGAAACGGAATCAACGTGGCCATGCGCTCGCTCGAAATCTGGCCCCGCCCCTACATGTATGCAGAATCGGGCGAAGGGCGCGAAAAAGCCGAAAACGCCAAATCGGAAGCCTACGGGTCGTTCTTTTCGGGGCACACCACTGCCGCTTTTACAGTCGCCACCTTTACCGACCAATGGTTCAGGACGGCCTACCCGAACTCCCCGTACAAGGGAATCATGAGGGCTAGCGCCTATTCGCTGGCCACCCTAGAAAGCGTGCTTCGCATCGCCGCGGGTAAACATTACTTTACGGATGTATTGGTCGGAGCGCTTGTTGGAACCGGTGTCAGCATCGGAATCCTGGAGATGCACAAAAAACGGGACGAAAAGTACTCATTTTGGGTAGGGCCGAATGTTGCCGGCGTCACACTCCGATTTTGAAATAAATTTGTAAGAATCTTTTCCAAAAACTCCTGTATATATTCAAAAGTGTAGGCGCAACAAAATGCCTCAGGAGTATGGAAATGTTTGGTATCAAGTTCAATCGTCTGGTCGCTGCAACTGCAGTTCTCGCCCTTTGCTGCGGCGCAAGCTTTGCTGCCGGTCCCAAGAAGATGGGCATGCACAAGATGACGAAGGTGTCTGTCAAGAAGACGAACCTGGTCCACAAGGGCAAAGCCGCCAAGCTTGAACAGCCTGAACAGAATTTGTCCGAAGAAGAACTCTTCGCACTGGCTCTTGAAAGCAAGAACATTTCCAAAGACGGCAACACGCTCACCGACACCCGCGACGGCAAGACCTACAAAGTTGAAATTCGTGGCGACAAGGCATGGATGAAAAACAATCTCTCCTATAGCCTTTCTACCCCAAAGCAGTGCCTGCTCGAAGACGAAGGCAACTGCAAGAAATTCGGACGTTTCTACAGCCATAAGGAAGCCTCCAAGGCATGCCCCAACGGCTGGCACCTCCCCAACGACGGCGAATGGCGCGACTACCAGAAAGATCAGTCCAAGCTCGACTGGAACAACCTGGGCAAGGGCGGCTGCAAGGACTGGGACGGCTACTGCGAAGGCGATAACACCGGTCACTACTGGTCTGCCTCCAAGGTGAAAAAGAACACCGCCCGTTCCTGGGAATTCCGCAGCATGGCCCACAGCATCAACCGCACCGACGAAAGCCTCTCCAAGGGTCTCTACGTTCGCTGTGTGGCCGACCTCCGATAAGAATTTACCCGTATAAAAATCAAGGCTCCCGCAAGGGAGCCTTTTTTAATGCGATGTGTCGCACCAAGTGCGCCAATCAACTGTTTCGCTTTTTACTTCATGCCGCCAATCATCAGCTTCACGATTCCGCGTGCGAATTCCTTCGGCTGGATTGACTTGGTGGTCGGAATTCCCTTTTCTTTCTTGAGGTCGAGAATCAGGTAGTCAAGGCAGTATTCTTCGTCATTGCCGCTGTAAGTGACATCAAAGAAGAAATCGTTGAAATCAAACGTTTCCTTGCTCTTGCTGTCCTTGTAGTCGGCATAGGCGGCTTCGCAATCCTGTTGTTCGAAAGCGTAACGCAGGTGGAAGTCCACATTGCAGGAGCGCTTGTCATAAGAAATAACGATTCTGCCTTTAGACTCGCTGAAATCCTGGACGCGGATCTTGACGAGGCCGTCGTACAGGGAAAGTTCATCGCAGTCGATAGCGCGAATATCGGCCAGCATCTGCTTGTCATCCACCGGGCCTTCTTTTGTCTGGAAGCGTCCGTAGAATTCCTTGAGCTTGGCGTCGATATTTTCGATTGCGTTGACTTCTTTGTTGAATACGGAATAGTAATCCTTCATGAAGCAGTTGCCGTCGTAACGAATCACATGGTTCATCACGTTCCTGTTGGTCAATCGGTAACCGCCCTGAATCTTTTTGGAGGTATTATCTTCGTCGCCCCAGAAAGCCCTCGGGAAAGAGCCGTCGCTGAGGTTGTACTTTCCTACAACATCTTTACCCTTCAAGATGGTCACAATGCCCTTGTTTTCGTAGGCTTTGTATTTAAGGGTATCCCACATGTCCGCTTCGGCAGGTCCGACCAAGTTGCCGAGCGTGCCTTCTTTACAGACCGGTTCTATTCGCTTGAAGGTGGAATCCTTCTTGTTATAGTCGTACTTTGCCTTGTCGAGAACCATCTCGAAGGACTTTTCCATGCTGAATGTTCCGGAAGAGGAATCGTCGCCGCAAGCAACCAGGGCAATCGCCGGCACCAGCGCCAATACAACATTCTTAATCATATTTTCTCCGTTTTTTAAAATCAGATTTCACCCTTGAAGAATGAATCAAAATCGATATCGCTCACCATGTCGACCACGAATTCGGGCTTGATGGTCAGCTTGTCCAAATCTTGCTGTTTGGTTTCGCCACAGAGCGGGAGCACGAACCGGCAGCCGCTGCGCTTGGCGAGCTCAAAATCTGTATACAGGCGGTCGCCTACGAACAGGATTTCTTCGGGCTTGTACTTCTTTAAAAGGCCCGAGAGCATGGCCGGGTTCGGCTTGCCGAAGCTGCGTTCCGGTTCTACGCCGTAAGCGGTCTTGAGGAGCGCCATGAAGCTTCCGATGTCGGGCACGGGGCCGTTTGCATCGGGGCAGACAAAGTCGGTATGCGTGACCCAGAACGGAATCTTGCGTTGCACGCGGAACGAGAGTTCGCAAAGTTCGCGGTAGTCGAAGCTGTTATGGTAAGCAATGAGCACGAGTTCGGTGTCGGCGACATCGGGGCGCAGGTTCAGCGTGGGATCTTGCGCGGCAAACCATTCCGTGACTTCGGGGTTTGCAAAGAAGAACACGTTCTTGATGCCTTCTTCGTGAATGGCGTCGAGCGAAAGGTACAAAGCCGAGATGATGGCATCGTCGGTGAGCGGGAGGCCCATGACCTTGAGGCGGTTTTCGTAGAAGACCGGCGACTTGCTGGTATTGTTGCTCAAGTAGTAGACGGGCACTTGCTTGGCCACGCGACAGACCGTCTTTACCGCCTTGGGGTAAGGGCGGCCACTCAGGTACAGGGTACCGTCGAGGTCGAATACGACTGCTTTTACGGGAGCATGCTTCGGCATGTTCCTCAAAATAGCAAAAGATTCTATCTTTGGTGGCATGAAGACACCTGACAGCCGCTTTTATTGCCCGCTGATTACAGTCGGCACGATTACCCTTGACGAAAACGAAAGCACGCACGCGGTGCGCGTGTGCAGGGCGTGCGTGGGCGATGTCTTGCAGCTATCCGATGGCGTGGGGCACTTCGCTGACGCAGTCATCGAGGTGGCCGACGCCAAGGCTTGCGTTGTCCGGGTGGATACGGTGATTGAATCGGAGCGCCCGCGGCCCAAGGTGTCGCTTGGAATTGCATGCCTCAAGGACGACGCCTTGGAAGAAGTCGTATTTCATGCCGCGCAAACTGAAATTGACAAGATTATTTTCTTGCGTACGGACTTTTCGCAGGAGCCCAAGAATTCCGACCTTAAGAAGACCGTGCGCCGCGCGGAACTCAAGAGCCTCGTGAGCCTCAAGCAATCCAAAAAGGCTTGGATGACCGCAATCGAAGGCCCCGTCGAATTCGACAAGTGGCTTGAAAGCTACAAGGGCGACTTAATTCTCTGCGACATCGACGGAGAACGCCAACTGAACTTGAGTGGCGACGGCTCGGGTGCAAATGAAGATGCAGCGCCCATCACCCTGCTCGTCGGCCCCGAAGGCGGATTCTCGCCGCGTGAAATCGAAGCAATAAAGACCTTCCAGAACGGGAAGGTCCACTTGCTGAACTTGGGCAATACGCGCTTGCGTGCGCGCACTGCCGCCATTATTGCACTCGGGAAAATTCTTTAGTAGATTGCTTCGTCCCTGCGGTCCTCGCAATGACGTGGGTTTTCACTTACCGGATTGTAACCGCTTTCGTTTGACCCGCGACCCGGATCAAGTAGCGACCAGGCTGCATCACGTTCAAATTCACGCTTGCACCACTTGCGTAGCCGCGCTGCAACAGCCTGCCCTGCAAATCCAACAGCACATAGACATCACCCGCTAGCATTCCCGAGACTTCAACCATGCGGCCAACGCTGCGAACGTTCACAAGGGACTCCGCGCGAGAAGCGACCGGCGAAGTCTTGCCGGATTCGCTGGAAGAACTGGATTCCACCACCGAGGAACTACTCGAACTGGGTTCAGACGGAGTCACGATAAATTGTTCTGCATAGGCTTCCACAACATCCTTTTTGAAATTCGGATACGGATCGCCTGCAACTTGGGTCCATCCTTCGCCGTTAACGTCACCTTTAGCGTAATCATGCAATTTTTTAGCAAGAGACAAGTCTGCAAACGCATCTGCCGTTGCTGCCGAGCCGCCATTCTTTGAAGGCACAGATTCAAAGAAGAACACATTATCTGCCGTCAACTTATAATTTTTGTTTGTCTCTGCAACAAGCGCGTCCGAATAGGAATCCGGCAAAAGAGTTCCTTTATTGAACACATTCGTCAAAACGATGGGATTAGACGATTGGGATACAATTCCACCCACAGATCGAGTCTTTGCAGTCACATCTCCAGCGTTATAGGCGTTCTGAATGGTTGTCGATGTATATTGGTTCGCGATTAATCCACCAGCAACTGCGCCCCTTGACGCATTGACAAGTCCGTCATTATAAACATACGCCATGAATGTTCGAGAATCGTCACCACCCGTCACTTCGCCCACCAAGCCGCCAACAGTCGAACCTCCTTGAACAAGACCCGAATGATACGCGTTCACAATGAATGCCTTGGCATCTTCAATACTGCCAACAAGGCCTCCCACATAACTACCCCCACCAACGTGACCCTTATGATAAGCATTTACAAGATACAAAAGCGATTGCTTTTCAGAGTCTGCATTGAAGGCTCCAATCAGCCCACCAATATCAGTGTTCCAAGAATTAATGACGCATTCGCTATAGACATTGTACACATACAAATTAGTCCCACTCGCAGATTGTCCCACAAGACTTCCTGACTTTCTTCTTCCTTCAAAATAGGAATCCTTTATTCCCAAATTCTTAATAACCACCTCATCCGAGACGTCGTTTTCTTCACCAACGGAAGCGAAAAGTCCCGCATTTGGATTACCATCATTCCCCACAAAAATCAAACCCGAAATAGAGTGCCCTTGGCCATCGAATGTTCCCTTAAACTTTTGAATGGGAGTCCAAGCACAGAACTTCGAGGAATCTGCAGTATTGAGCGAATCACCGACAACCACCTTCTTGTTATCTACAAGGTCTGCCGTTAATTTGACACATGTATTTTTAGAATATTGCTGTCGATTATACAGATTGGCAAAATAATACAGTTCGTCAATCAACGCGATTTCATAACAATTGTTGACGAATTTGGGAATATGCCACCACTTAGCGTAAAACGTTTTATCACCAGTAGCGTCTTTTGGAATCGTCGTCGTTGACTTACCGTAAAAATTTTCATTATCATACCACCCCGCAAATTCATAATCTTTACGTTCGGGTAAGGGAAGCGAACTTTCAATTCCTTCAATATACTGTTTACTATACGTCACCGTATCAGCGTCATAGGTAATCAAGTGCAAAGCGGACAACTTGAGAGATTGGCCACCATCGATTTTCCCCGAAAGAGTCGGATATTCATCTGTGCCAACATTTTGTCCCCACACGCTTCCATCCACATTTCCACTTTTAAAAAGATGCAGGACACGAGCAATGGTTCCGTCTTCAACCTGTTCGTCGTAAAATTCATGAACGCCTTCGGGGGGTGTTTCACTAAAAAACACCATATGCATACGGAAAACATTACTGTACTTAACGTAAGAATTTTCCGTTTTACCTACAAGGTTATAAACGCCATTCCATTGATAGCTAGGTGTATATCTAGAGAGCGCATAGCTGTTTTCGACATATACATTTGCATTTGTTGCAGTACCAACGAGAGCCGCTTCCGCTGCATCAGAGAAGTTGTTTTGGCAGTACGAATTAAAAATCCTTACCGTACCAGTAGTTCCCGCAACCAAGCCCGCATTGGTTCCTGCACCATAGAAATGCCCCTCAACATGAGACTCTTTAATAGTCAGCCATCCACCTTGGTGCAAACCGACCAAGCCGCCTCTGTACCCTCTGACATCCTCTTCTAACCTAAGTACTCCAATGGAGATTTCTACATCACAATTTTCAATAACAACTTCATTGCTCAGCGAATCTATTTTGCCAATTAAACCGCCACCATTATCTATATCAAAAAAGTTCACCCCTTTTAAAGTCAAATTCTTGATACGCACTGGCGACAGAGAATTTCTACTGGAAACAACACCAAAGAGGCCCGCATTTGGCAAAGCAGGTACTTCGTTCGTTGTCGAATTTCCAAGGGCAAGTCCCTCAATAGTATGACCTTGGCCATCAAAAGACCCGCTAAAAAATGTGATGGGTTCCCATTTGACGGTACCGTCTTCTTGGCCAGGTTCATTCACTATAATGTTGGCAGTGAGCTTACCACATTCGTCATGCGTCGCAGAGGCATTCACAATATCGGCAAAGCCGAAAAGTTCTTCTGCTGTTGAGATAGCGTAGCAGCCGTCGGCATCTTTCGACGGCGTTTCTGGCGTAATAGCCGCTCCTGCAAATGCAGCTGCGGCAAGAGCTAAAACCCAAAATCTTTTCATGTTCTCCTCCTTAAAAATTCACCCCACTCTTGGCCAAGAATTTTCTTCTCAGGCAGGAACAGGAAATCGCGCATCAAGTAAATGCGCGATGACAAAAACTACAAAGTCACTTTGACTTTTTCGCGCATGGCCATGACCTGGGCCTTGGCTTCTTCGACGCTATTGCGGCGAGCAAGCAGCACGCCCAAGCGGCGGTGGCCCTTGAGTTCGGGCTTGCCAAACAAGCGGAGCGCGGTGTCAGGTTCTGCAAGCACTTCTTCGAGGCCGCCAAACTTCACGTGGTCGGAATTGCCGTCGACCACGATGGCCTTCGAGGCACTCGGGCCGTGGAAAGCAATGTTTGGAATAGGCAGGCCGAGAATGGCGCGAGCATGCAGCGCAAATTCGGAAAGGTCCTGGCTGATGAGTGTCACCATGCCGGTATCGTGCGGGCGCGGAGACACTTCACTAAACAGGACTTCGTCCTTGCACACAAAGAGTTCTACGCCAAAGATGCCACGACCGCCGAGAGCGTCGGTGACCTTCTTTGCAATCACCTTGGCCTGTTCCAGCAGTTCCGGCTTCATCGGCTGCGGCTGCCAAGATTCCTGGTAGTCGCCGCCCACCTGGTGGTGACCAATCGGTTCCAGGAAGCTCGTGCCCGCCACATGGCGAACCGTGAGCAAAGTAATTTCGTAATCGAACGGCACAAAGCCTTCCACAATCACGCGGCTAGCGTGGCCCGTGCGGCCTTCGTGCTGAGAAATATCCCAAGACTTCTGGATGTCGGCTTCGGTCTTGATAACGCTCTGGCCGTGGCCCGAGGAACTCATCACCGGCTTGATCACGCACGGAATGCCGATTTCCTTGACAGCAGCCTTGAAGTCCTCAAAATTGTCGGCGAAACGGTACGGGCTCGTCTTGATGCCGAGTTCTTCGGCGGCCAGACGGCGGATACCTTCGCGGTTCATGGTAAGCTTGGTAGCCTTGGCCGTCGGA
>JAEEGJ010013297.1_pt1 | contig 20016 bp, 14 predicted proteins | sample 8958761 | NCBI WGS metagenome assembly JAEEGJ01 (sample SAMN16246546, study PRJNA631951) | gut metagenome | biome: gut microbiome; feature: rumen; material: RS-attached | host: Bos | place: Iran: Karaj | collected 2018-10 | reverse complement strand
ATTTCTACGGGTACTGCCGCGTGGGCTACCAGATATTCGACAAGCGCTATCAGCTGAGCGGGAAGGAGAACCTGGACTTCATGTCGCTGGCTCACCAGTATGCGCTCTACCTGATGGAGCACGACTGGAAACCGCTGGAGGATCATTCACCGAATGTCAGTCTGCGCACATGGCTCATCAACGGATTCCGCTATGTGGTGCTCGATGCGCTGAAGTGGTATCGCAAGGAGTACGGCAGCATCACGTTCGAGGATTACCTGATGTCGTTCGACGTGACCAGCGACCTGCGCCTGCAGTTCAACCGCATGGTAGAGGATGTGTGCGACCATGCACCGCTGAGTCGTGATGAGCGGCTGATCATCGACATGCTGCTGCTTCGCGGATTCAAGGGCAAGGAGATTGCGGCGCAGATGAGGATGACACCATCGGCCATCTCACAGAAGTTCAACAAGCTGAAAGAGCGCATCATCGTGCCATACTTCAAGAAGAACTTCGATATGGATCTGGACATGCCTGAAGTGATGGATGAGCGTATGTTTGCCAGTCGAGAGGCTTCGATGGGTGCAGCCCGTACATGCGAGGCAGCAATGCCAGCACCGATGGCACACGAGGATATGGATTTTTCTATTTGCGAGGATATGGTTATGGAAACGAAACGTACTACACCGGAGTTTATCACGGAACTCCAGCCGAACGAGATCTTTGTGTTTGGCAGCAACCTGAAAGGTATGCACGGCGGCGGAGCGGCCTACATTGCCTACCGCAAGTTTGGGGCTATCATGGGTCAGGGCGTGGGCCTGCAAGGTCAAAGCTATGCCATCCCTACGATGCAGGGTGGCGTAGAAACCATCCGTCCGTATGTGGACGAGTTTATCCAGTTCGCCAAGGAAAATAATAATCTTACCTTCCTCGTCACCCGTATCGGCTGTGGCATCGCCGGATTCACCGATGATGAAATCTCTCCGCTATTCGAGAAGGCTCACGACGTGGAGAATATCGTGCTGCCACCGAATTGGTAATAACAAAGAAAGGCATCTATGATTTGGTTCATCATCATAGCAGTAGTCGTTATTGTTCTCTATGGTATTGTTAGCATCGGTACCAGCAGGAAGTCTGTTAGCATGGAATCAGAACAAGAAGAAATGTCAATTCCACTATCCATCACAGTTACTTCGTCTGATAAGGTTAATCCATCAGAACCTTTAATCGATGAAAACAAGTCATCAGAGATGAAGAAATGTGTGAAACTGCAAAACAACATTGTGATTCGCAAGGCTGAACGGCAGGATGTGCCGTTGCTGCTGGAGTTCATAAGAGGCATAGCCCGATATGAAAAGATGGAGAATGAAGTGGTTGCTTCGGCAGATATGTTGGAACGGGAAATGTTTGATGAACATCGGGCAGAAGCAATTTTCGCCGTTGTGGACGATCGTGAGGTAGGCTTCGCACTCTACTTCTACAACTTCTCTACGTTCATCGGACATTCTGGACTATATCTTGAAGATTTGTATGTGTGGCCAGATGACCGAGGCAAAGGCTATGGTAAAGCATTACTGTTGCATCTTGTCAAGATAGCACGGGAGCATCACTGTGGACGCATGGAGTGGTCGTGTTTGAACTGGAACCAGCCAAGCATCGACTTCTACCTCTCTCTTGGAGCAGTACCAATGAAGGAGTGGACGGTTTATCGGCTGGATGCTGCCGCACTGGAACGTTTATCAAAATAAGAGAAATAACAAGATATAAGCGTATATCCCATCCCCGAGGTTCGTGTCAATGTTTGGCCGGGCTTTGAGACCTCTCAGATTTTGGATACTATATACCCAACGTGCCGCACTGTCTGCGAGGATCGTGCGGTTTTTGAGAAATCTTATGGTATGACTTATTGGGAAGTCAACTGAGAGGAGAAAAAAGCTTAATAATACATTATTACCGCAAAGAATCTGATTTATTATTAGTATCTTTGCACTCGTTTTTGAAATAAAAGATTGTATGATGGATAAGAAACAAGACCCATATAAGGTACAATTGGCTGATATTGCCAATGAGATTGGTGGCAATATGACCATCAAATATTATACTCTGGATTTTACGCTCACGAAGGAGCAACTCCAGGATATGAAGAAAAATGGTCTCAAAACCGATGTTATGAGTTGTATTTTTGCAGCTATGATCATGAACGGCATGAATGAGACCGAAGTGAAGGAATATATAGAAAAAGCCCACAATGCTGGGGCAGCTCCCAGCGTGACATTCGAGGCTCCAGACGATGGGACGCTCAATGTAACGTCGCCTGAAGAGAACCCAGAACTGGACAAACTCGTTAAAGCCATGAGGATTTAGTCTATGAAGCAGATTCCCTTAGTTCGAAAGAATAATATGCTCCAGCTTTGGGGCAGGGTAAATGGTTCGGTTAATATTCAGTTCATACTGGATACTGGCTGTTCAAGCATGTTGCTTTCCAAGGAGGTGGGTGATATTCTCTTCCTGAAAGGCAATCTCGTTAAGTCCGATGTGAAAGGAACCAGTCCAAGTTCCTATGGCGGCGTATATACTGCACAGCAAAGAGAAATCACCATCAGGAACCTGACGCTCGGAAAAGTCAAGCTGAAGAATGTGGGTGCTTCCATCTGTGACCGATATGGCGGGCCGTGTCTGCTCGGTATGTCTGCCTTAGACAAGCTGGATGGCTATTCGATTACGAAAGACAAGCTGATAATCGATGATGGTAAGCCGGAAACGACAGTCACGACGGGCAGGGTGAAAGACCGCAAGCCCTACAAGACGCGGTTTAAGGGCTGCATCAAGCGACTCCGGAAGATTCGTGAAGAGAGCGGCGTGGAGGATTTTAAGTTTGACTATGCAAAGCATGTCCTGACGCTCTACCATCTGATACAATCGTGCTATCCGCTGCTGCTCGACAAGAAATGTGCGATGGTCAGTGAGATATTGGAGGAACTGCAGGCGCTCATCAAGGGGAATCTTGAAGACGACGAGAAGAATACAAGTCAGAAGGGGGCTTTCATCACGGCCTACTTTAACTTCTATCTGGCTTCGGCCTATTACGGACAGGAACGGTTTGAAGAGGCGCTGACCTACTATGACAAGGCCGGGAAATTCTTTCTTCAAGGCAGTTCGATACTGAACGAAATCAATGAGATCTCCCGTAGGATTCGTGAAAAGCTCGAAGAAAGGGATAAGGACAAGCCGAAGGTGTTTGCCCCTGCCAAGACTACCACGTTCGAGGAGGATGTGCAGGCTTATAATCTCCAGCAGATTGAATTCGAGGATCATTATTATGGGAATGGGGAGACGAAATCAGCGTATGTCGGCTTTCAGAGTTTCGATGATGCCTATAAGTTCTGCCGCATGAACCACAAGCGGTTGGAAGTGCTGAGCAAGGAAAATGGGAAATGGCAGAGGACGGGCAATATCCCTACGGAGAACCTTTACTACAGCAACCTGAAAATGGAGGAAGGGTTTGAAAGCTATCTTTTCGAGTCGTCTATAGATACGGACTTGGAAAAACTAACTGAGCAGTTGGGAGATGACCAGGAAAGAATAGCGCAAATCAAGGAGAATGCAGAAAAGGCGAAGGAAATCTTAAAGTCAGAAAAAAGCTCATATAGGTATTATCCTGCTGTGGTTCTTCATGAAGCAGATCTTGCCTTTGATGCATTCATAAAGCCAGGAGGGAGCATATCCTGGCATAGTCAGGAACTCGTGCTTGCCGCACTGGATATTGAAGAATCGGTTACAAAAAGGCTTGAAGACGATGTCCTGGCTGGCAGAATCATACCATGCGCTTTCGGTCAGATGCCAGAGGACTATACTTACTTGGCTGACAAGAACAGGGAGCTGAAACCATTCTGCGAGGATGACTATGCCGCAAAGAATGACCCAGAGAACAGCCGTTGTTTGGGACGTTTCATTGTATACGATGATGAAAACTACGTAGGATATGGATGGCGTTCGACTTACGACGACAAGTATTGGCGTTGGGAAGGTGTAGAGCACAGTAATATCAGCGGCTTTCCAAACTCTGGCGATGACACTTCATTAGTAAACGATCATCGTATTTGCTATTGGCAATTAGTTCTTAGCCGCAAGGAGGATGAAAATGGTTTCATTCATCCAGAAGCATTCTGAATACGATAATACTTAATAAGATAATAATAAAACACCTCAATATGACAATACGTCAATATTGAGGTGTTTTTTGTTTCTTTTTCCATATTTCCATATTGACATATTAGTATCTTTATATCAATAAGGCTATAAAACAATATTGATTTATATCAAATATTATTGATTATTTGTTAATATATATAGAATTATTTGCGCATATTCTATAATATTAATACCTTTGCATATAGATTTGAATATATAATTCAATACTATAATACATATTTATATATAGAGATATGGAAACAAAAATTATTTCTGTAGCCAACCATAAAGGTGGCGTAGGTAAGACAACGACAGTTGCGAGTGTGGGGAGTATATTGGCATCGCAGGGACATCGGGTGCTGATGATAGACATGGATGCTCAGGCTAACCTGACAAGCAGCCTGTTAAACGGGGAGCCGGAATCTACGGTGTATTCGGCTTTGACGGGAAATGAGGGGCTGCCGATTGTGTCGCTGAGTGAAAACCTGTTCTTGGTGCCTGCATCGCTACAGCTGTCGATGGCAGAGCTGGAACTGGCATCGGCAATGGCCAGGGAGCGGATATTAGCGGAGCTGTTGGAGCCGGTGAAGGGAGAATTTGAATACGTATTGATAGACTGTCCGCCGTCGCTCGGACTGCTGACGCTGAACGCGCTGACGGCATCGACGGACATCATCATCCCACTGGTGGCCGAGGTGCTGCCGTTCAAGGGTCTGGCCATGATGAACAACTTCATCCGCATGGTTCAGAAGAAACTGAACGGAAGCGCACACGTGACGGGTATCGTGATCACCCGATGGGAGAATACGAAGCTGGGGCGCGGCGTAGAGCGACAACTGAGAGATTCGCTTGGCGATATAGTGTTCCAGACGAAGATTCGCAAGAATGTGAGTCTGGCCGAAGCACCGTATGAGGTGACAGACATTGTGACGTATGCGCCGAAGAGCAACGGGGCGGCAGACTATCTGGACTTCACAAGTGAGTTGCTGGATGAGAAGCTGAAGTAGGACTGAATAATCTGACGAATTATGAACAAGAAAGAGTTTGATATGAGCCAGCTTGTGAACGGGCTGACAGGTGAGCAGGAATCGGAGTCGCAGACGGAGCGCAGGGCGCAGGCGGTGAAGCGTAAGAAGCCGATGGAGCATGTGTGTACGCTGGTGTCGGTGGAGCAGATGGCGAAGGTGAGGACGATTGCCGAACGTGAGGGAATCGCGCTGAAGGACATCTTCGCCGTGGGGCTGGGCATGGCCATCAGCAGCTATGAGGCGAAGAACGGTGAGATTCGTGTGAAGAAGGCCAAGCGGGGCAATGCCAGCGAGGTGTTCGGCGTGGAGGACGAGGCATGAGCAAGCGGGAACTGATAGACATCCGGACTCCGAACAAGGACGTGGTGGCTTCGTTCATCTACAGCTGGGCGAGGCAGAAGGACATGTCAATTCTGGAACAGAGGGTGGTGCTGAGAATCATCGAGCGGGCTTCGATGAAGTTGAAGGGCGTGAAGATTCGCGACTACATGTGTCAGCTGGACCTGGGACTGAAGAACGTGACGCTGACGATGCCTGCCTCGGCGGTGCTTTTCAACACGAAGATGAAGCACAAGGACATTGAGCAGGCTCTGTACAACCTGCGTAGCAGGACGTTCGAGTACAAGGATAACGAGCGGTACACGGTCTGCGGTTTCATCAACAATGCGACGTATGTTTATGGCACAGGGGAAATCACCGTGGAGGTGGACAACAAGATTTGGCGGGTGCTGACGGACTTCAGCGAGGGTTTCCGAAGGTTCGAGCTGAACAAGGCCCTGGCACTGCCTACGTCGTACTCGCTCCAGTTCTACATGGTGCTGAGCGGGCAGGAAAGGCCGTTCCAGCTGATGATTGACGACTTAAAGAGTTGGCTTGGAATCGCGCCGGATAAGTACAAGAAGGGCGGTAAGGATAGGGTGGATCACATCGAAGACCGCATACTGAGGCCGGTGAAGAAGTTGCTCGACGAGAACTGCCCGTACACGTTCACTTACGAGAAAATCCGGGCCAATCCGAATAACGGCAAGAGCGTGGCGGTGGGATTCAAGTTCTATCCGGTGTATCAGGACAAGTATCGAGACCAGGAACTGGAAAAGACGCGACTGACGGCTCTGACCTCGGTGGGATTCATGGCTCCGAAGGCTGTAAATTACATGAAACAGCAGATGGGAATCCCCTTGAAAAGCATTCAGCCCCACAAATCGCTCATCAACAAAGCGGCGCAATTGCTGCCGGACTTTATCGGGACACTGGCAGACATTCAGGGGCGGCGACGCAAGGAAGACGGCTCATTTATGGGCATTGGATGGGTGATTCAGGCCATCAAGGGCGAGGTGGAGGAAGCTGAGAAACAGCCATCGCTCTACAAGGAATGGGAAAAGGATAAATAGCTGCGACGGCATGCAACTGCATGCGATTGGATGCGATTGCATGCGATGGCATACGATGGGATACGAAAGGGCTGCCTGACACGAAAAGACGTGTCGGGTGGCCTTCTTTTGGGTGCCTATCTCACGGGTGCGGAAGGGAATAACCCACAATTTAAAACCGCGCGATTTTTATACCGTGCGCGAAGACCAACCCACTTAATTAATTCTTGGCCAAGCATGAAATCAGCGTCTGGATGCTCTGTTTTTTGGCATGGTCTGTCTATTTGCTCTATGGGGGCATTGCAAAAGCCGTAGTCTCAGGCAGTTCCATAAATCATATCCCACAACTTAAAACTGAATATCCCACAACTTAAAACCAAGAGTCAGCAGGATTAACCCACACTTTAAAACCAAATCCCCACAAGTTAAAACTCTGCATATCCCACAGATTAAAACTCATGCCAGAATCAGCGAATCCCCCGCAGAATAAGGCTCTGCAGGGGATTTGGGAGTGGTCATTTCTTCGCATTGGTCGTGGTTTTTGCCTTTCTGTGATAGGGACGTTTGGCCTTGGGAGCCTCAGTCTTGGCATTCATCTTGGCAGCTTTAGCCTTCTCTGCTTCAGCGGCAAGGATTGAATTGGGCTTGCCAGCAATCTCATCCTTGAAAACCTCCTCAATCAGCTTGAAGTTGTTCTCGTTGATGATATTGAAGTCTTTGGTGATATAGACATCGGCAATACCATAGTTGCCAACATGGTTCAGTGCCTCGTCCACATCGCTTTTGCTGAACTTCATCATGTTGCGGGATAGGGTGGCGAAGGTGTGGCGAGCCTGGTAATATTGGAGATTGTCAATACCAATGGCTGTTCCAAGCTTCTTCAAACCACGGTTGATGTTGTTATTAAAGTTCTCAGCAGTAACGTATCTCTTGTAGAAACTAAAGACCCGCGTAGTGCCTGCATATTTCTTCATCAGAGTCTTGATGAACGGATGAACCTTGACCTCAATGTAGGCATCATCGCTACGGCGATCCTTGGTCTTTGTGCGCTCATACTTGATGACTCCCTTTTCAATTTTGGTCGCATTGTAGAGGTCTGCTGAATTCATACCCATAAGGCAGAACGACAGGATGAAACAGTCACGAGCCAGTTCTACACGACTACCGGGATTTGCCTTGTAGTGGTAGATTTTCAATAAGTCCAGCATCGTCAAAGAACGGACACCAAGTTTCAATACCTGCTTTGGTGCCTTGTAGCGTAAGAACGGATCGTTCTTGATAACCGTCTCTTCGTCGGTATTGTACTCCAGCATGGCCTCGCGATACAAGTGGCGAATCTCGCCCAGATACATCGACTTGGCTCTGGTGAAGTCGCTGAGATAATCCTCAAAATCTTTAAGCAGGGTGTAGGTAATTTCGGAGAAATCCAAAGAATCTCGCTTCAGGAACTCTTCAAGCTTGTTAAGCATGCAGCTATAGTTTCTCATGCTTTTCGTGTCCCGTCGAGCCATCCACATCCTTGCAAAACCGAAGAACTCTACGGTCTCTGCCTTCTTCTGCTTGACAATCTTAGAAGCAATCTTCGTTGCATCCATATTGTCGGTGTAGTGGATTTCAGGAGCCAAAGTTGACATTTTGACTGCCAGCTCCGTCTTCAGCTTTTCCACAATCTGCGCCTTTTCGAAGTTCTTAATCTTCTTGGTCTTGGGAGATATTTCCGATTCATCTACCTTGACCCCGGTAACGATGCGCTTTACCGTCTTCTTGTCTCTCACCAGCAGATAAACTGCTCTTTGCTTTTTGGAACTTACTTTTCCAAATTCGGTTGTAATTGTTGCCATAATGCTAAACTTAAATTTTACATTATGGATGCCATTTATCAACCACTGAATCTTGCAAATTTTTGCGTCGATTTTGCGTCGATTTTGCGTCGATTTTTCAATTTTGCGTCGATTTTGCGTCGATTTTCGACTCTAAAAGTTGGTCTCAGACCAAAAAGTTGGAACTCGTCCCCTTTAAATTGAAATTCCGAGAACCCCTTTGTTTACGGGATTCTCGGAAGATTTCTAGTGTTTTCTTGCTTGGGTGCCCGGACGGACTCGAACCGTCGACATTCAGAACCACAATCTGACGCTCTAACCAACTGAACTACGGGCACCATGTAGGCACAAAAACCGGGAATTTTAGACGCATGATCGGAACACTTCCCTTTTTGCGGGTGCAAAGGTACGCATTTTCTTTCGAACAGCCAAACTTTTGAGCGTTTTTTTATCGAAAAAGTTTATTTATAGGGTAATTCCGGCATTTTTCCCACGAAAAAGAAAGAGGGCTGACAGTTCTCTAGTCTGTCAGTCCCCTCGTTGTATTCAGAGCGGAAGCAAATTTTTCACTTTTCACTCCATTCCCGAGCTATGCCCGCCTACCCGTAGCCTTTCACTTTTCACTTCACTCAAAGAGTGATTGGCCCATGCCCCATACACGAGGTCGTTGTGATGGCCGTCAGAAAGGCCGTGAGCGCGGCTACTACTACCTTCACCGCAATCTCAATGATCCGCTTCTTCATGACTATTCACTTTTCACTATTCACTATTCACTGACTTTAGTCGTTAGTGAGACCATCGCCGCCATCAGCGGTACCCGTGTTGATACTCAGCGTGCTGGTCTGTCCAGGCATCGCGAAGCTGCCACTATACACGCCGCCATCTTCGGTCAACTCGATGCTCGATCCATTGATGGTTGCCGTCGGAACCTTACCCTCAGCCGGCGTGATGCTGATCTCCACCTCATCGTCCTCACTCAGAGTCTCACCCGAGGTCACAGCGTTACCACCGCTGGTGACAGTTGCGGTACCCGTACCGCTCTTACTGATGGTCAGCGCATAGCCCTGAGGCTCCTGATTCTCGTTGCCGCCTTGATTCTGATCGCCGCTCTGCGAACCACCGTTCTGGCTACCGCCGTTCTCGTCAGTGCCACTGTTCGAACCTGTGCCGCTACCGCCCTCTTCCTCCTTCTTGCCGAGGCTGTCCACGTTGATAAACTCGGCCTGCTTGAGGAACTGACGGCTCGAGATGTTCTGCTCCTGTTCCTGTTCGGGCAGGAAACGGATGTGCAGACCCTTCACGTCCTTCAGCACATTGAACTTGTCCTTGCTCACTGCGCCGCCCTTCACGCACTCCAGCGTGGTGTAGAACGTACCCAGGCCCTCGATCTTCACCTTCTTAGAGTTGAGCAGCATCTCCAACAGGCAGCTGCGGAACTTCTCCATCACGCCGTACACGATGTCGGGCGTGTAAATACTTCCGTGCTCTGCGATGTGGTTCGACAGCTTACGGGTGTTCAAACTCTCCAGATACTTTACACGGCCGTACCACTTGCCGTAAGCAGCATTGTGCTCGTTCTGGTTCTGGTACACTTCATAGATAATCTTCGCCATACTAATAAATGTTTTTCATGGTATCAGACTTACTCGGCCAACTACACCGGGTGACCGACTCCCGCTGATGCAAGTGAAGTGCAAGGTGAATGCAGAGCTGAGCTCGCTCGAGCTATGCTGAGCCGCAGCCTTCACTCGTACTCGCATCTTCTTGATTGCGAGTACAAAATTACTAATAAATAACATGCAAAACAAGCATTTTCTCGATTTGTTTCAAATTTATTTTGCCTCCAAAATTGCAAACGCCTGAAATTCAGCTATTTGCAAACCCCAAACCCTCAAAAACCCGGCGAAAAGTCCTCTATTTTCTTGAAAACATTTTACATAAATTTGGCTCGCTCTGGCGAACTTGTAATTCTCCAGCTTGGCGTATAAGGCTTCGCAATCCGCTTAAAACCACCCATTTTTCCGCGCCGCCACCGAAATTACTGCAATCTCCCTCGAGGCATATTTTAAATGATGAGATTGCAGTATTCTCACCCGAAGCCAGCATACTTGCCCCCTATCCACCTCCTCACGCTGTGACGCAGCGACGCAGCGACACAGCTTCATTTGCTATTTACCATGTGCCAAAAATCCCTTACATAATTATATATATTAATAATTATATTATAATATAATTATTAATATATATAATTTAATAACCCCTAATTCACCCCCTACAACATCAAAAATACCAAAAGTCGCTGTGTCGCTGCGTGCCTGCGTCGCTGCGATAGTTGTTAATACAGCAGACCTACCACCCAGAGAGGTAGCTTCTTGCCAACAGGGAATTCCATTGAATCTGCAAGTATGTATGAGTTTGGAATGTCGGCTATCTGGTCGAATGATTTATCCTGGCCGCCCACTTCTACCGTAAACTTGCCGTCAATCAAGAAGTCGCCCTGCGTCTTGCCATACTCAACGGTATGTCCTACCGACAGCTGATTGACCACAAAGCACTCCCGCTGGGTACCAACATTCAGATTTGAACTCAGCGCACAGAGCATATTGGGATTATGCACATATATTTTGTCAGGTTTTTGCATCTTGGTCACTGACTTATTGTCGGCATACAGCAGATGTAGCAACTCGGCTCTTTGCATACTCGACAGATAGCTCAGCACTGTGTTTTTATTCAGCTCCAGATATGATGCCAGTTTGGCGATATTTACGTCGTAAGGTACATTGTTGGCCAGAAACAGCATCATCGCTTTGAGTTTGCGCGTATAGGCAAGATCAACGCCGCAAAATTGCGTCATTTCCTGATCGATGATAAAGCTTACCACATTCTCTATGCGGCTGTAGTACTCCTGCTCGTCACCATCGTAGAAGGGGTAGTAGCCTACACGCAGATATTCCTCGAACAAGGGCTGGGGATGACACACCTTGCACACCTCTTCGCAAACTTTATCCGCATCCTCCAGCACTTCCTGCAACGTATGTACAGGCAGTTCGATGTTTTTGTAAAAACGGAGATACTCGCGAAACGAGAGCCCAGCCATATCGTAACTCAGCACCCTGCGCGACAGGTCGGCATCGGCATTCAGGATCTGCAGGAGCGACGAACCCGTAAAGGTGATTTTTATATCAGGCCACAGGTCGATGATCTCTTTCAGTTCCTTGCTCCATGTGGGATATTTATGTACCTCGTCGAGAAACAGGTGCTTGCCACCCATCAGGTGGAAGCGCTCAGCTACTTCCATCAACGTGTGACTGGCAAAGTACATGCTGTCCATCAGACAATAAAGCGCCTCGCCGGCATTCACCCCATACTTCTGTTTGATATACTGTCGCATCAGCGTTGTCTTGCCCACGCCTCGCGAGCCACGTATGGACACAAGCTGCTTCTCCCAGTTCACAGACTTCATTATTTCACGGACAATTTCAGAGTTCGTCTGCGATATCAGTATGTGATGTTTTTTAAAAAGAGTCTCCATAATAACTGAATTTTGTGTGCAAATATACATAAACTTATTGTAATAACCAAATTTTTAGCCAGAAAGGTTAACGCAATAAGCGATATTTTGTATTTTTAGGTAGTTTTGGTAAGCGTTGTTCACAAAGTGTCAGACACTTCGTGAGTACAAATTTTATTCTATGTTTTTTATTTTTTTCTTCCAAAGAGTGTGTCTTTCCAAATAATTTATTAATTTTGCAGCGTCCATACCCACGCCTGTAGGCGAAATTGCAACTGGTGAGATGCAAGAATGGGTGGGATACAAATATATGGCAAGCGTCATTGATGCTTTGTTTTGACCCATTTGAACCTAGGAAATTCAAATCTCAATTCAAGACAAATGCAGAGATGAATGCTACGGGTGTAGTATATACTCCCGGAGTGTGCCGAGGGCGGAACATGCCCTCACGCACACTTTTGGGTGTACTATATACTGACCAGCGTGGGTATTCAGACTCTGTGTGTTCTATTGAGAAGGCTTTCCTAGGGCCTAAATGGGGGACATGCAGATGAAGGTACCCCGCTTTTTCATATATTGTAACCAATAACGATAATAAATCATCTGACGCAAGGGTATCAGTCGGAGACAAAACAAATGACTGATGCAAGATAAATTGCGACATGCACTTGAACTTTGCAACAAGAATAAATTCGACGAGGCTCTTCCTATATTAGAGGAGATCACCAAAGAAGACCCCATGAACTCTGAGGCTTGGCGAACTTTAGCTCAGGTTCATTGGTTTTACAAGCATGAGCCAGACAAGGCTTATGATGAACTGATTGAGGCTTTGAGGTGTGACCCGAAGAATATCTGGGCACTCGTACTGATGGGTAATCTGCTGACGAAAGAAAAGAATGACGTCGAGCATGCAAAACAATATTATGACAAAGTGCTGGAATATCATCCGGATAATGCCATAGCCATCAATAATATCGGAGCTACATATATGGAAAGCAAGGATTACGAAAGTGCGTTGCCATATATGGAGAAAGCATTATCGATTGACGATTCATATGCTAATTCATACTATGGACTTGCTTTGTGCTATTATAAACTTGGTAGGCTTGAAGATGCTTTCGATATATGTCATAAGGGTGCATTGAAGTCATCTGATCGACCTGAAAATCCAACAGTCCGTGAGGAGCTTTTGAAGCTGTTCTTGGCAGTTGCAAGGGATTACGCGAAGAATATAAACTATACAAACGTTTGGAAAGGTATAAAAGATGAACTCGAAGCCGTTGATCATATAAATATCCGTTTCGTTGAGGATAAGGACTTGATTGTAAATGCACGATTCGAATACGCATTGACTCATGGCGAGAAAGAACATGTTGTCAGATATAATCCTGATAAAGAGTATATTGACCACCTCTTAGTACACGAGATGATGCATTTGAAGATGCAGCAGCAGGCAACACTTCATCACAAGGGCAAGGCTGTTGTCTTCACACAAGCTTGTCAGAAGGCATTCAATAAGAAATATATGGGATTTATGCAAAGAAGGCACAAAGATCTGCCTCCCAGCAAATTGCAAGATACTCTAAGATTTATGTGCGAAGGCATAGGGACTCAATTATCTAGTTGTCCTTTGGATCTTTTTGTTGAGCATATGATGTATACAGACTATCCCATTATGAGGCCGATACAGATGCTATCTTTATTTCATATGGAGGAAGTAAATAGCGAATCCATCAGAAAGGGAGAACAAGGAGGTTTCTTTCCTAATGAAATTGTTAAGGCCAGTAAAGTGATGAACATCGTGACTAGCCTTCACTTTAAGGATTTATACGGATTCAATTTCGTCAATCAATACAAGCCGACAAAAGCAGAATACAACCAGGCACTTGACCTCTATGAAGAATTCAAGGCTTATCTGAATACCTATAAGAAAGGGGATGAATACGAGATGCTTGAGTATTTTGTCCAGTCATTCAATATGGAAGACTTCCAAGAGATTATTGATGAAAATGTATTCATTAACAAACAAAGAAAAGACGACTATACTTTTTTGGATGAAATTGACAGAAGACTTGCAGACGCCCCATCGGAAGAAGATATTGACGTAAGTAATGCTCAGTTTGCACTTAATCATCAGGATGGAGCAAATCCGATGGAGACGATGATGATGTCAATGTATATGCTATCTGCAATGCAGGCTTTCGATAAAATGTCTCATGATGAAGTAAAGAAGGTAGCCTTTGAGATAGCTACCGTTGGCATTAACGGAATCAGCCCGGATAAGAAATACAATATTCCGTCGATTCCTGACAAAGAATTCGGTGGATATGAATTCCTTGCATATTACTATGTGAGCTGGGCACGAGAGTTCCCTGATGCTTTGGACAAAATCGGACTACCGTTTAATAAGGCATACGAGACAGCCCTTGAAATGTATAACTCAAAAAAGAACAAGCAATGAGCGACTTGGAAGAACTTAGACAGGCAATAGCTAAATTCACGCAGGAGCGCGATTGGGATCAGTTCCACAACGGGAAAGATCTTGCACTGGCTCTTTCCATCGAGGCAGCAGAACTGAATGAGGCCTTTCTTTGGAAGGATGCTTCTGAGGTTAATATTGAGAAAGTGGAGGAGGAGTTGGCTGATGTCTTCAACTATGCCATTCAGATAGCCGACAAATATGATCTTGATGTCAAACAGATCGTCATGGACAAACTCCGGAAGAATGCTGAGAAATATCCCGTAGATAAGGCCTACGGGAGTGCTAAGAAATACAACGAGTTATGATTATCTATAGAGCCACCAAGAAACAATTTGTTGACGACGTGTTCAACAACACAATCGCCAATAACATCGACGAGGCGTTCTTCGAGCATCTGGGCAGGCATACCTCGCCCAACGAAGTGCGCTCTTGGCAGAACTCGATGCAGTTTATGTATAAGGTGGTGAACACGCCAGAGCTCCCAGATGAGGCAGGTGTGGCTATAGAATATCAGATACCTTTGACAGCCAAGCGCGTAGACTTTATCATCTCTGGCTTGAACTCTCAACAAAAGGAACAGATTGTCATCATCGAACTGAAACAATGGGAGACGGCAGAGCCTACACCCAAGCCAGGCATTGTGGTGGCCCGTTTCCAACAAGGCAAGGCCGAGGTTGCTCACCCCTCTTACCAGGCTTGGTCGTATGCCTATATGCTGTCGAACTATAACCTTACTATTCAAGAACGAGAAGTAAACATCAGTCCTTGTGCCTTCCTGCACAACTATACGCCTGACGGGATGATCAATGGCAAGCTATATGAGGATTATGTAGCCAAGGCACCGGTATTCCTGAAGAACGATGCAGCCCGTTTGCAGGACTATATATTAAGATATGTACGCTATTGCTCGCCTGAAGATATCATCTGGAAGATTGACAATGGTCGACTGCGACCTTCAAAGCAATTAGCCGACTCATTGACATCCATGCTGAAAGGCAATGATGAGTTTGTGATGCTTGATGATCAGAAAGTTGTCTATGAATCTGCAGTCTATCTGGCAAAGAAAGCGCAAGGAGGCAAGAAACAGGTGCTGATTGTGGAAGGAGGTCCTGGAACAGGAAAGAGTGTTTTGGCCGTGAATCTGCTGGTGAGTCTCACGGCTGAAGGCATTGCTTCACAATATGTCACTAAGAATGCTGCGCCCCGTTCGGTCTATAGTGTCAAGCTATCCGGCAGTTATAAGAAATCGTATATCAACAACCTCTTTGTGGGCAGTGGAAACTTCATTGAAACCATGCCTAACACATTAGGGGCATTGATTGTTGACGAGGCTCATCGCCTGAACATGAAGAGCGGTATGTTCTCCAATTTGGGAGAAAACCAGATCAAGGAAATCATCAAGACGGCAAGGTTTTCTGTGTTTTTTGTCGATGATTGTCAGCGTATCCATATGAAAGATATCGGCAGCGTGAAATATATCAAGCAATGTGCTGAAGAGATGGGAGCAGATGTACATCTGGAGCATCTGAGTTCACAGTTCCGTTGTAATGGCTCTGACGGCTATCTTAGTTGGCTCGACAATGCCCTGCAGATTCGCGAGACCGCTAATATCCGATTGACTGAAGAAGATTATGATTTCCGCATCTACGATTCACCAACTGAGATGTTTGAAGAGATTAAGCGCAAAAATCAGACGAATAATAAAAGTAGAGTTGTGGCAGGTTATTGCTGGGATTGGAAGAGCAAGCAGAACCATATGGCCTATGATATTGTGATTCCGCAGTTCTATTTCCGCAAACAATGGAATTTCAATAGTAACGAGCCTTGGCTGATTGGTGAGAAATCTATCGATCAGATTGGTTGTATCCATACGTGTCAAGGTCTGGAACTCGATTATGTAGGCGTGATTGTTGGTCCAGATTTGTCATATAAAAACAACCGTGTTGTGACTGACGGATTCAAACGCTCACCGAATGATCAATCGCTGAAAGGATTCAAGGCGATGGTGACGAGGAAACCAACTGAAGCTTTACAAGCTGCTGATGCCATAATAAAGAATACCTATCGCACGCTTATGACCCGAGGAATGAAGGGATGTTATGTCTATTTCTGTGATCAGGCTTTGGCAGAGCATTTCCGAGAGTTGATGGCTGAGAAACCTGAAGTGGCCCAAGAAGTGCGCATTGAACCAGTAGTAAACGATGATGTAAAGTTTATCGATTTCCTTCCGGTTTATTCTATCAAGGCTGCTTGCGGCTATTTTGGCGAAGGCGAAGAGGTCAGCGAGTTAGGCTGGATTCGTGCCGAAGGAGTCGGAAAGTTGAACCGTAATATGTATGTCGTCCAAGCCTCTGGCCACTCTATGGAACCTCGTATTCAAGACGGCGACTACTGTGTTTTCAATCGGAATGTAGCTGGTAGTCGCCAAGGCAAGATTGTATTAGTGCAGCATACCAATTATTATGATTCCGATTACTCAGGCTCCTACTCCATCAAGGAATACTCCAGCGAAAAAAGTTACGATGAGTTCGGCTCATGGCAGCATGAAAAGATAGAACTAAAGCCCCTGAACCGTGACTACAGCCCAATTATTCTCACACCCGATGATGCCGATGAATTCAGAGTAATCGGTGAGTTTGTTGGGCTGCTCAAATGACCCCGGAGTAGTCATGGGTCAGCGCTGAGTGTACCTCTATTGAAGCGTCTAATTCGAAAGGCTTCTCATGGTTTAAACGAAGATAACAACGATGAATTTGAGAATTTTGCATAAAACAACACTATAAATTTTGAGAATTTTGTATTTTCGTGCTTAAAAAATTTTGAGGAAAAGAAAAAAATCTCTATATTTGCAGCGTCAAATAAAGATAATTATGGAACCAAAAAGACTTTTTAAGCGTAAAATATATGACCGCCTGCTTAGGTGGAAACAGGAGAGCAACGGAAACAACGCCCTACTCATAGAAGGTGCCCGTCGCATCGGTAAGTCCACGATTGTCAAAACCTTCGCTCAGAACGAGTACGATTCGTTCATCCTTATCGATTTCACGAAGTGCTCACAGGAAGTGAAAGACCTCTTCAATGATGTATCTGATCTCAATTACATATTCCTGAGACTCCAACTGGTATATGGTGTACAATTAGTTGAGCGAAGGTCTCTCATCATCTTTGATGAGGTTCAGTTTCAGCCTCTCGCTCGCCAGGCCATTAAGTCGTTCGTGGAAGATCATCGTTATGATTATATCGAAACAGGCTCCCTGATTTCCATCCGTAAGAATACGGAGCACATACTCATCCCCAGCGAAGAAGAGCGCATCGGCATGTATCCGATGGATTACGAAGAATTCCGTTGGGCATTAGGAGATACGGCAACCATTCCACTACTTCGTAGCATCTGGGAACATCCGCAACCCCTGAAAGAAGCCCATCGCAAACTCATGCGTGACTTCCGCCTCTATATGCTTGTAGGTGGTATGCCCCAGGCAGTGGATGCCTATTTGGAGACAAACAACTTCGAAATGGTGGATCGTGCCAAGAGGCTCATTCTGGATCTATATGACGAGGATTTCGGGAAAATCGATCCTTCAGGAAAAGCAGCCCGCATCTTCGCTGCTATTCCGGCCCAATTGAACAGCAATGCTTCTCGCTATCAGATTTCCAGTGTTATTCCCAAGGCAAGGGCAGAAGACTATATCGAACTCATTTCTGAGATGGAGAAGTCCAAAACGGTGAACATTTCCCATCACTGCGATGATCCGAATGTAGGTCTTGTGAGTACGGAAGATTTGGAACAGTACAAAATGTTTGTTGGTGATACAGGTCTCTTCGTCACCTTGGCATTCCGAGACAAAGCGTTTACAGAAAATGTCATCTACGAGCGACTCCTCAGTGACAAGCTTGCTACCAATCTTGGGTATTTGTATGAGAACATCGTGGCTCAGATGCTCACTGCTTCTGGCAACAAACTCTTCTATCATTCTTGGCCTACGGAAAGCGGGAAACACAATTACGAAGTAGATTTTCTATTGTCTCGCGGAACCAAGATTCTGCCAATTGAGGTAAAGTCCTCATCCTATAAGACGCATGCTTCCCTTGATGCTTTTTGCAAGAAGTTCTCGTCGCGTATTACCAATGAACGGTATCTCATCTATACAAAGGATTATGCCCGAGAGGAATCAATAAAGTATCTGCCTGCTTATTTGGCATATTTCCTGTAATAACCCATGAAGACGAAAGACTACTCGATGCGGGAGATGATTATCGACCAGTGTCTGGGCACTGGGCGGGAGTATACGCGTGAAGAACTGATGGTGATCGTGAACAAGGAACTGGAGCGTAGGGATATGATGCCCATTAAGTCGCGCAACACCTTCTGCCTCGACATCAACGAGATGAACGAGAAGTTTTATCGTATCTACGGGAATTATGGTATTGTGACTGAACAGAAGGGGCGCAAGACCTATTACCGCTATCGCGACGGCATCGAGTCGATTTATAACCGCGAACTGACTGTCAATGAAATTGAGAAGCTACAGGAGGTACACCATCTGTTGCAGGGACTCAGAGGGATGCTCCAACTAGAGTGGATCGACCAGATATCAGCCCGTTTCGACCAGAAAATCATGGGCGCCCAACGCCCCATCGCAGGTTTTGAGGAAGGGACGAAAGGCGACAACCAATTTTTTCTGTCGCTGTTTAATGCCATCGCCAACAGACAGGTAATGACCATTCTTTATCAGCGTTTCGGTATGGAGTCCAAAGAGCGTGTTATCTATCCATATTATTTGAAACAGTATCGCCGTAGATGGTATCTCTTCGCCACCATCCTCGACCATGAGTTCATCACCTGTTTCTCGCTCGACCGCATTCTTTCCGCTACCAAGAACAACGAGGTTCCTTTCCTGGATAGTGGTGTTGACTTCAACCATTATTTCGACGACATCGTAGGTGTTTCGCATCCTGATCATGAACAGGTGGAGCATATTGTGATCAAGGGTGACGTCTGGCTTGAGCATTATCTGACCACACTCCACATTCATCCTCTGCAGAAGCTAGAGAATATGGGTAAGGATGGTTGCAGGGTGACGCTCGACGTGATGATCAACAATGAACTGATTCAGGAGTTGGCCTTCTATGGCGACCACCTTCGCGTGGAGTCGCCCAAGCGGTTGCGTGACATCATGACTGAGAGGGCTCAGCATCAGATAGATGACTATCGCCAGATGGAGGATTTCGGCGACAATTTGGACAACGAATAAAAAAATCTCTTTATTTCGAAAATTTTTCAATCTGTCCGCACTGGTAGGACGGATGGGGCTTATCTTTGCCGATAAATTTAAGTATTCATTAAAAAGCAAAGATTATGGCAGGTCTATTCTTATTATTTATAATGGTAGTTGCCCTCGTCAACATGATGAGTGCCTACGCAGAGAATATTTAATAGTATTAATCATTAAAACCAAAAGAAAAGAAAATGAGTAGCAATTGTAAGATTTTGGATCTGGATGTAAAGTGCGACACGCTTGTGCCTTATTATGACATGGGTATCAGTTGTGGACTGCCTTCTGAAATGGGCGACATACCGCCAGAGATGGTCTTGGTGCCAGATATGCTGACGATGGGTCTCCACATGTCGTTT
>JAEEGJ010013295.1_pt1 | contig 20018 bp, 15 predicted proteins | sample 8958761 | NCBI WGS metagenome assembly JAEEGJ01 (sample SAMN16246546, study PRJNA631951) | gut metagenome | biome: gut microbiome; feature: rumen; material: RS-attached | host: Bos | place: Iran: Karaj | collected 2018-10 | reverse complement strand
CACAGAACTCGACAAAACTTCATCGACACTCGACGAAGACTCTTCGGCAACCTGCACCGGCGACTTGTCGCTAGCTTCATCGCCGCAAGCAACCAGCAACCCCGCCACAACGCCAATCATCAAGAATTTCTTCAAAGCCATAAGCACCTCTAGGAATCAAATATACATTAAAATCCCGAGATTCATACCCCATTCAACAACCAACTTCGATAGTAAGTCAGCGAAGAGAACTTGTATTTGGGCTGCAAAGGCTCTTTTTTTAAACCTTCAACAAAGTCGTCAATATACTTTTGAAACTTTTCAACTATAAGCACATATCGCTTCATTACTTCCGTATGTTCACGTGAATCAATGTGAGCAGGCATACCGATTTCATCATCATTAAAAATGATAACACTTTTGCTAAAATCTAATCCCGATGAAGTACGCTTTGAATTTTCGCTTTCAAATTTATACGCATGCGTATGCTGGATATTTGATCTAAACGGAATTGCAAACCTAAAGGAGCGGTATTCTACTAGCAACACCAAATAGGGGCGGTTTTTCTTCACAAGGATTTCGGTATTGTCTGCATAACGCTCATAAAACAACGGCGAGAGCAGCATAACCTTAGGCATATTTTCTTTTTTCATATTTTCCTTTTTGTGATAAAAAAAGAAGCCGCTTTTATATGGACATATAAAAACGACTTCATCTAATGAGCTTTCTTTTTTTCTCAGGTGGTCGCTCTACCACCCTGTCATCATTTTGAGCTTTCTTTTTTATCTCAGGTGGATGCTCTGCCACCCTATCTATTTCAAATATACATTATTCTTTAAGAAAAAACAAGCGAAAAAGAAAAATGCACACGAAAAAAGAGGAAATCATCTTTTTTAAAACAAGTCCAGCGTGCTATCCAGGTAGATTTCTTCCCGAACTCGGAGCTGGAATTCGGGTTTGACCATGTAAAAAAGCAAAAATTCTAGGATGAGGGCGCTGCCGAGGCTGCGGCCTTCAATTTTAAAGTGACGGAATCCTTGCGGGGCATAAACCTTTTGAATGTCTTCAATTCCGATAAATCCGGGATTTTTCATGGCATCGGAAAACCGGTAACCCCTTTGGGCGTTCGGAGAGGCGCAAACGTGGTCTTCGCAGCTTTCGCCGAGGTTCTTCCGGCTCACGTTCTCGTAGCAATTTTTCCGGTCGGGGCACCCGAACCAGCAGCATTCATTGCACAGGAATTCGACTTTTTGTTTTTGTGTTGCCGACAAAGAGTTCAGTTTGGCAAACTGCTTGTTGAGTCTGAAATCCGGCACTACGTAACGGAAATCGTCGCGGTCCAGTTCCTCTTCGAATCGACCAAAATCCGTCAGGACCTTCGTCGTAGATGACACGAAATAGAATCCCGGATACTTCGCCTTAAGGTAATCGAGCAACAGGTCCGAATGGACGATAATTCCGCTCGGCGCATCGCCATTTTTCTCGAACAAGGCGCACAAATCGTTACATTTCTTGTCAGAAAGGTGTTCTTCCCGGAGAAGGGAGTTACTGAAGGTCAGGCGCGCCGAGATGCCAAATTCTTTCATGAAGGCAGCCACCTCATCGGGGTCTGCATCGCCAAATCCGACACGGCCACCACCCCACAGACAATCGCTAGGCGCACCATAGATAGAACCGATTTCACACCACTCGTAAAAGTATTCCCGATGTTCGCGGAATAGCGGCAAAAACGCCTTGTAAAGGTCGTAAAACTCAAACAGACCGGGAAGGTGGTAGAAAACGTTCATCGCTCCAAATATACCTATTTTGAATGAAATCTCCCCCGTTTTATAGCTATATTATTGGCATGCGTACTCTTGTTCTTTCTGATATCCACGGTTCTGCTTTCGCCTGCAAGATGGCGCTTTCTTACCTCGACAAGCTCAAATGCGACCGCATTTTCCTTTTGGGCGACCTTCTTTATCACGGTCCCCGGAACCCGCTGCCCGGTGGACACGACCCGCAAGGCGTTGTCGAGCTCTTGAGCCCGCTTAAAGACAAAATTACCGCCGTTCGCGGCAACTGCGATGCCGAAGTAGACCAGATGGTGCTCGGATTCCCGTGCCTTGCGGACTACGACGAATTTGAGGAAAACGGACTGCGCCTGTTTTTGAGCCACGGACACCTGTACGACCCGTATCTGTTCAGCCACTACAAGGCCGACGTGTACTTCTCCGGTCATACACATATCTTTACCGCCGAAAAGAACGCCGACGGAGTCTACTGTTTGAATCCCGGCTCCACCAGCCTACCCAAGGGCGGAAACCCGCCGACCTTCGGAATTTACGAGACCTTCGGCGAAGGCTCCACCACTCCCCCGCGATTCAGCGTGCTTCACCTGGAAACCGGCAAGGAACTCGCGGCCGTCGAAATCGTGAAATAACATGCGAAAGCTATTTGCAATCGTCTTCTTTCTCGGAATCGTGCTTTGGGGTACGCCGGTTTTAGCGCAAGATGTCAACGTCTGTTCGTTTGACTCGACCCTGATGGTTCATTTTGTCCGTGGGGATCTTTCCGAAGTCCCCGCCATATTGGACTACATCAAGGAAAATGCCCCTAAAATTCGTAACGAGCTCTGCAAAGACGAATTAATGCAAAACGAGCTCACCCATTTGGCCGGTAATCTCTACTGGACAGATAGACCCGGGCATGCGTCAGTCCCTATCGCCTACACTAGGTACATGAATTTTGGCGGTCAAGAAGTAAACGGGAGAACTCTGACTGAAGAAGAAAACGCCGTGTACAACCTAGTCATGGACTACATGATTTCGAAATACGACATGCTCTATGCGCTCGCCAAGAAGACTAGCCTGCAAAAGAATTCTAAGCTGAAAACAGGCGCGTTCGTCGAATACATGTTTACGTATTGGCTAAAGCCCGAAGATGTCGGCTCTGCCGCCATAGAAATCGCCAAGACGCCGGCTGGAATCGCCGTCGACGCGGCAACCTCCTGGGCAACCTTGTGGATTCAAAAAGAAAGCCCTTACGAACGAGATACCTACTACGATTTTGACTACAGTTGGCTATTGATTGCCCGAGACAACTTTTTCAAGCGTTACCCCGATACTCCCTATAGAACCGCGTTACAAGCCTTGATTAATCAGGACATCGTCGCCGAATTACACGAAGCGGACAAGAATAGCGGAGTTTTAGGCCTTTGTGTCGGAGTTTCTGTAGGAAAATCGCTCATGACATCCGGCCTGGAAGCCGTTAACGAAAATTTCACCTTCAGCGTTCCGAACGCAAGAATCCAGGTATTCCGATTCGTATTCCAGCTTCAAGTTGACCTGATGTTTGCAGACGGAATTTCTGCCGCAGGACTGGACGCCATGATCGGCCGCACCTACGAATTCAACGAATACGGTTTCGACGTGTTGGCGGGAATCGGTTTCGATGAATTCTATGTGGGCCAAGACTCCATCATGAATCTTGCATTCATGGGTGGCGTCCAGGCCATGAGACGATTCCCCTTGGGCGACATGGCAAACATCACCCCTAAACTGCAGTGGATTTTAAAGACAGTCCATTTTGACGACCCGGTCAAGAACCGCAAACGCCGCGCCTTCATCAATCAATTCAGCATCGGCATTTCGTTCGAAGGCCGACAGCCACTTTCACGTCTGAACGCGTTTAAATAGCCCTATTTCTTCAGTGCCGAGAGGAATTCCTTGAGGCGGGCGTCTTTCGGGTTGTCGAAGATTTCTTCGGGGGTGCCGTCTTCCTTGACATAGCCGTCGGCAAAGAACAGCACGCGGTTTGCAACTTCGCGAGCGAAACTCATTTCGTGCGTCACCACAATCATCGTCATGCCAGATTTTGCCAAGTCCTTCATGATTTTGAGGACTTCGCCGACCATTTCGGGGTCCAAGGCACTCGTCGGTTCGTCAAACAGAATTGCCTCGGGCTGCATGGCCATGGCGCGTGCAATCGCCACACGCTGCTGCTGGCCGCCAGAGAGCTGTGCAGGATAATGATCGGCCCTATCCAAGAGACCGATGCGGTCCAGAAGTTCCTTCGCGCGGGTCTCGGCATCGGCCTTCGAAAGGAGCCCGAGCTTTACCGGAGCGAACATAATGTTCTTGAGGGCAGTCATATTCTTGAACAGGTTGAACTGCTGGAACACCATGCCCACGCGCCTACGGACACTCGGCTTCGAGACATCCTTGACCAAAATGCTCTTGCCGTCCAAAAGGATATCGCCACTGGTGGGGAGTTCCAACAAATTCAGTTGGCGCAAGAAGGTGGACTTGCCGCAACCCGACGGGCCGATAATGGCAATCACGTCGCCGCGGTGAATATCCAAAGAAATTCCCTTGAGAATCTGCTTATCGCCGTAGGCTTTGCAAAGGTCCTTGACCTGGATTAAAGTTTCTGCATTAGCGTTCATTTTTCTTCAACCTCTTTTCAAGCTTTGCAACGCAGGACGAAAGTCCAGCCACAAGAATAAAGTAGATAGCCGCCACAGCAAGGAGCGGGAGCATGGCCTCGTAAGTCATACTGCGGATAATGTCACCGCCGCGAGTCAAATCGGTCAGGCCGATGTAGCCGCAAATAGAGGTTTCCTTGATGAGCGAAATAAATTCATTCGTAAGCGCCGGGAGCGAGTTCTTGAAGGCTTGCGGATAGACAATGCTATAAAGAATCGTGCGGAACTTGAGGCCAAGGCTACGGCCCGCTTCAATCTGGCCCGGATCCACGCCCTTGATGCCACTGCGGATGATTTCAGAAACGTAGGCACCCGAGTTCACGCCGAAAGCCACAATCGCCACCAAAATCTTGTTCACGTTCACCGACGAGAAGACGATGTAATAGATGATGAGCAGCTGAATCATCATCGGCGTACCGCGAATCACGGCGAGGTACACCTTGGCAATTCCGTTCAGGATCTTAAGGCGGCCATTGAATTCGTTGCTGGTGCGAATCTGCGCAATCACAAAGCCAATCAAGATACCGAGAAGGGCTGCAAAGAACGAAATAATCAGCGTATTGCAAAGACCCGTGACAATGAACTTCCAGCGGGAATCTTTCACAAAGTTCTTGTACAGGTGATCGCCAAAGGATTCTTCGCTTTGAACGGCCTCGTCACCGCGGACAATCACGACAACCTTCGAGAGCGTGTACGGCGTCGTAAAGTTGATGGACTTCTTGCGTTCTTCAGTGACCGTAAATCCAGAGAAGCCGACGTCGGCCTTGCCCGACGCCACCGCATTGATAATCGCGTCGAATTCGATGTCCTGAATTTCGACCGTGCGGTTCATGTAGTCAGCAATGTAGTTGACAATTTCGATGTCAAAACCCACCACCTTGGCGTTTTCATAGTATTCGTAGGGCGGGAACTGCGCGTTCGTCGAAAGCACCAGCTTCGGGCCTTCGGTCACCTTCTTCTGGTAATGGAAATTACCCGTGCGGTTGATGTAGGTATTGAAAAGGGAATCGTAGGTTCCATCCAGCTTCATCTGGGCAAGGGCCTGGTTCACCGTGTCGAGGAACGCTTCGTTGCCCTTCGCGACCACTCCCGCGTACATTTCTTCGACAAAGACTTCTTCCAGAATGCGGAGCGACGGATTCTGACGCACAAACGCCTTGGCCGGCTGGTCATCGCTCAAGACCGCATCGATTTTCCCCTGCATCAACGCCTGTACGGCATCGGCCAGTTTCGTGTAGCGGTCTACGTCGATCTTTGCCGTATCGCCACCAAAGTCCGAGGCGTAAATGTCGGCAGTGTTACCAATCTGCACGCCCACCTTCTTGTGGCCGAGATCGTTAATGCAGTGGACTTTATTGGGGATGACGTTCTTCGATTCGCCACCGCAAGAAGCGAGCAAAATCGAAAAAAACGCGAGAAAAACGGGAAAAACAAGTTTTTTCATCATTTTTGAACCTTAATCAAAATTTAGCCATCAGCTTAGAGGATGTCAATAATTGTTGTTATATTTATCTCATACAGGTTTGTTAAAAAAACTTGTTTTGAGGAGAAACATATGAAGATTAAAGAGTGTTTTGGGCTTTTCTTGGCGTGTGCAACTATTGCCGCAGCCGCAACAATTACTCCTAAAGAACCCTCCCTAAAAGACGGATGCTACCAAATCGGCACCGCCGCGGAACTGTTCGGTTTTGCAGAAATTTCGAAACAGCGCTCTTACGACAAATCAGCCTTGCTCTGCGCAAAGCTCACTGCGGACATCGTTATAAACAAGAACGTTCTTGACTCGAACGGGAACCTGAACACAAAAGCGCAGGACCTTGTCTCTTGGGCCCCTATCCTGAATTTTGCAGGAACTTTCGACGGTAATGGCAAGACCATTTCTGGCTTGTACGTGAACGACACGACCACAACATTTGCAGGATTGTTCCAATCCATTTTAACTGTAACAGCCTCCGATTCAACCCTTATCAAAGACTTGGGAATCAAGGACTCCTATTTCAAGGCGGCCTATAAGGGTTATTCGCCCCAGTTCACCGGAAGCATTTTCGCGGGTACCAGCACCAATGGCGGCTACACCAGAATTTCTAACTGCTATAGCGAAGCGACAATTGAAGGTAGAGAAAACACCGGCGGACTCGTGGGGCGCAACTCTCATAAGTTGATTATAGAAAATTCCCATTTTTCAGGAAAAATACTCACCTTAGCCAACGATAACGTAGGAGGCCTGGTCGGAACATCCGGTAACGACACCCTGTTCATCTTCAATAGCTACAACAGCGGTGACATCAGAGGCGGAAGTGTCGGCGGACTCATCAGCGCAACGAACGTATTCCACATCAAGGATAGTTACAACTCGGGTAACCTCTCCAGCGAACACAACAACGTCGCCGGACTGGTGCTTGCTTTAAGCGGCCCAGGCAGCGTTCCCAGAACTCCGTTATACTCCGTTCTGGAAAACTCGTACAACACCGGAAAACTTTATACAGAAACAAGCAATATCGGCGGACTGATTGGCAGTGTAAGTGCCTGCGAATTGAACATCATCAATTCCTACAGTGATGGCGATTTTTCATGGAGATATAAAGGGTACGGCCACGACGCCCTGGTCTTAGGCATTGCCGATGGCGAAGTCAACTTCATCAGCAGTTTCTATACCCAACAGACTTTTGACTCTACGACCATCCTCAAGTTGTATCACAGTTGCAATGAGACATCCTCCTGCAACGTCATCAACTCCTACGCGCTTTCTGAATCGGGCTACAGGTACGATTATTCAGTCACCAGTAAAGAACTCGAAGACGGTTCCATCGCATTAAAACTCCATAACTACAAGAACGACAGCATCGGCGTAGAAGGCTCCATTTGGGGGCAAAATGTCGGGAAAGACGTTCATCCGCTGTATACGGGCGAAGTCGAATTCAACACCATCGAGGCTCATATCACTCCCACGATCCCAAAGCTTGTTGATGGCTGCTACCAGATTGGCAATGCCGACGAACTCTACGGTTTTGCCGCTGTCGTGAACGGCACCGACAGCACGGAAGCTAAACTCAATGTTTGCGGAAAACTCACCGACGACATCGTCGTGAACGAACGCCTCATTGTTGGCGACACCACCATCAACGAAAGAGGACGCAGACTCGCCGAGTGGATTCCGATTGAACATTTTGAAGGAATCTTCGATGGTCAGGGTCATTCCATTTCAGGATTATACATTAACCAGCCGCGCAGGGACTCCACTGGATTTTTCGGCGTTGTCGGCAGAAAGGATGTTGTATCGGAGCCAGTTATCAAAGATGTTCACATCAAGGATTCCTACTTTAACGCACAGCGTATCGCAGGCGTTGTCGGGTGGCTCCACTCCTCGCTCACACTTTCGGGAATTTCCTTCGAAGGATTCCTTGAAGGCGACTACGTTGCAGGCCTTCTCAATTCTGCCCGCGAATTGGAATATGTCCACGATCCGAGAGAATACCTTTCAATCAAGGATTGCTACAGCAAGGCGATATTGAAGGGACGTTCTTCATCTACGGGACTCGTTGGGTACGTTGACCTTTACAACAGAGTCGACATCATCAATTCTTACAACGAAACAAATTTTATCAGCAAGATGCCTTTGGAAACCCCGGCCGGAATCATAAACGACTTGTATAGAGGCCGTCTCAACATTATCAATTCTTACAGCATCAACAAACTGTCATACGACTTCAGAGCCTCTACCAAGAGAATCGGCATGTTGAACACCATAGGAAGCGGGAGCATTTACGAGACGCAATCGCTTAACATTGTCAACTCCTACATTCTTCTTGATGAATCGAACAGCCATGTCATTAGTGGGCTCGTCATAAGGCCTACAGTAGAAACCGAGATTTCTATAAAGAACTCTTATTATGCATCCGACAGCACCAACATTTATGGAGGAATTCGCGCAAATCGTGGCGACTTTGCAAACGGAACGATTGCCGCAGAACTTCACAACTACAAGAAGGATGGCATTGACTGTTCTGTCTGGGGACAAGTTGTCGGCACAGACCCCTACCCCACTCTGAGCGGAAAAATCACCGGTTACACGCCGAAGATATTCGCATTGAACCTTGTCACCTACGAAGGCGACACCGCAAAGTACATAGATCATTTTGTACAGGGGCACAAGGTATTCCCACCCAAGCCCGTGCGCGATGGCTACCTCTTTGCCGGATGGTTCGACAACAATAAATTCGATGGCGACGCAGTGCTTTCTATCGGAGTCAAAGACACGAGTGACGTCACACTTTACGCAAAGTGGATCGAAAACAAGTCGCTGGCCCCCAAGGGAGAATGCTTTGAAATCGCGACCGCAGAAGATCTTTACCATTTTGCACACTACGTAAACGACACCACTCGCGAAAATATCAAGGACGACATTTGTGCAAAGCTCACCGCCGATATCGTTATCAACAAGAATGTTCTAACAGACCCGGAAACGCTCAACGAAGACGCCATCAGCTTTATTGAGTGGACACCCATCCAGAAGTTCCACGGGACATTCGACGGACAAGGGCACTCCATTTCGGGGCTCTACTATTACGACGAGAGAATAAGCTATGTCGGCATGTTTGCATCGGTCGATTTCGGGGAACAATCCTGGTTCCTCGATGACACGACATATATCAGCAACCTTACCCTTAAAGATTCTTACATTCATGGCCACGAAAAAGTCGCCGGAATTGTTGCCAATATTATGCATGCAGTCGTTATCATGGATAACGTTCACAATGAATCCATGATAAAAGGACTCAATTATGTCGCCGGCTTAAATGCTGTTGCTGAATACAATGGTTATCCCAAAATTTTGAATTCAAGCAACGCCGGAACAATTTACAGCAAAGACGGCGCGGGCGGACTTCTTGTGAGCAACTGGAAAGGAACGTATATCAGTAACAGTTACAATTCGGGCCACATCATTGCAAGTTATGGTGCCGCGGGTTTGGCGGTCGACATTAGCGGAAATATTTTTGAAAATGCCAACGACTACTCATTAATCGAAAAATCCTACAACATCGGAACCATCAGCGGAAGCGAAGGCGCAGGCGGACTAATAGGCTCATGTGGCAATTGTAGAATTAACCAGAGTGCAAACCTGGGAAATGTTTACGGACGTACGGATGTCGGCGGACTGATTCATAAACTTAGTGGAGAAATCTACAATTCGTACAATGCGGGGCACATCGAAGCGGAATATCGTCTCGGAGGCCTCGTGGCCAATGCAAACCGTGTAACAATAGCCAATTCCTTCAACACGCAAAAAATCGTAGACACCACCTGGCAGCATGGCGGAATCATCGGTAATAACGAAAGCTACCTGGAGCAAAATGTTTCGAATTCATTCTTCATCAACTCCAGCCCCGAAAATCTGTTCCAGCAGATTCAAGTCACCGCAAAAGACTTTGCCGATGGTACCGTGCTTAAAGCTCTGCAAGATTACACGGACAGCGTCATTGACGGCAAATGCTGGATTCAGAATATCGGCAAGGACACCCACCCCGTTCTTAAGGGGATGAATATTGTGGCGATCTCTTCGTCTAGCGAAAAAGTTTCGTCTTCGAGCGAAACGCCTACAAGTTCTTCGTCCGAAAAGATTGTATCTAGCTCGTCTGAGACGCCCAAATCCAGCTCGTCTAAAGAAACGAAGTCTAGCTCTTCTGTTAAGGAAACATCGAGCTCGTCCGAAAAGGCTGTATCCAGCTCTTCTGAAACGCCCAAATCCAGCTCGTCCAAGACAACAAAATCTAGCTCCTCCGAATCCGGAAAATCCAGTTCCTCTAAAGGGTCGAAGTCTAGTTCTTCTGGCAAGGAATCCATTGCCGAAGGAATCGTTCTGGATATCCGCTACAATCTGGCGGTGGAAAACAGGAATATCATGATTACGGGCGTTCCCGCCAAGACTTATGTGGCCTTGTTCGACATGAACGGAACGCTTGTCGACTGGAAACTGACAGAAACTAACGGTGCAACGCTTGCCGCACCTCGCTCCGGACGCTATATTGTCCGAATCAAGGCGCAAAACCAGAGCGTCATCGTAAAGTAGTGCAGACGATTAGTAAATCAATTTCAAATCGTCTACAATCAGGGTCGCATCCTTCACGCCTTTGTAATGATTACCATCGGCGCTGGAGGCAAAAACCACACGAATATGGGTTACGGGTTCCTCCCCCGTTCCCTGCACAAGTCCGTTATTGATGGCGGACTTATTCGAAGATCTCAAATTCGTATTGAAAGTCGAGGAATTTTCAATGGGAGAGCCTTCAAGAGGTTCGCCATACTTGAGTTTCAGGCGAAGCGTGCGCATGCCATTTTCGTCGGGTTCCGAGACGCTTACCACATCCGGATTTTCGCGGCCGGAATTGTCAGCCTTGGTGGAGCGGAACCAGGCCGAAGCCACCAGCGTGTTGACATCGGTGGACTTGCGGTTCACATTCTTGTTGCCGGTGCGGTTTTCCAGTAGAATATAGATGTCGCAGCTGTCGCCCTTACCCTCGTAGCTGAACTTGACTTCCATGTATTCGGGCCTTGCAGCAAAGGGTTTGCCAAAGTCCAAAAGCTCGTTGCCATCGGGCCAAGTCGAAGAATTGGCCATCGAAAGCAAGCCCACACCATTCGGGTTAAAGTCCGCCGTATAAAGGCTTCCGCTCGCCGTGATGCCGAGAGTCGAGCTCGTTTTGATTTCTGCACCGATCATGGAGCCCGAAGTCACCTTTTTCATGGTCGTCACAAGCGTATTGGCATTACCCCAAACAGAATCCGGCAGGACATCGTTTTTATTCCAGGAGTTGAAATTTTCTCCCGGCAACTGGTAGCCAGCCTTTACCAAGTAGGTAACGCTTTCGTCATCCTCATTCGTTACCTTCACCTGCACGCCCATGCCAAAATCGTAGGGTTCGCCCACGGTTACACTTGCCGTAGCGCCTTCCGAAAGTTCCATCGCCGAAAGTTCAAGCGACGTCAAATCCGTACGGAAAGCAAGATTGTCCACATGGATGGACTTGTTTTCTTCATCGATAACAGCTGCTTTTCCGGCAATCGAAAGGGACAAAATCATCGGAGCCTCGGCAGTGCTGGGCTCGTCGGATTCCGAAGAGCTTGAATCGGATTCAGAACTTTCCGGGTCGTCGGATTCTTTGGAACTGCTGGACTTGCCGCTTTTTTCAGAGCTGCTGGATTTTGTAGACGCAGAACTACTGGATTTTCCAGATTTGCCTTCCGCAGAACTGCTAGACTCAGGTTCAACGCTTTCCGGCTCCACGTCCGGAATATTGAATTTCAACTGCCAAATGGACTTTTTACCGCTTTCAGAAACCACCACCACATAAAGCACATGGCTAGAAGGAATCTGGATTGTTTCGCCTTGTTCTATGGTCTTCTTGGAATACTTCACCTTCTTGGCAAGAGAATCAAGCCCGGCGGAATCTGTCGGGAATTCCTTAATTTTGTCTTCTACCAAGTGGAGTGTCGCAAAATGGCTCATGCTGAGCACATCCAGGCTCACCGATTCCCAAGTATCAAGCGAATCAGGAACTTCCACCAAGTCAAATTCAATGCGGTGTTGCTCCGAATAAATCGCCGGCGAGCCGTCTTGTTCGGCAACGCAAATATCTTTCAGTTCGCGATAATCCGAAGTGTCAAACGTATCGTAATCGGCGGTACATGCGCCAAGAAGCATCATCAAAGCAAGGAAAATCCATTTTTTCATATTAGCACTCCCCACTTATTAGAAGAAATAAACCAGCGAAAAATCCAAGGCCAGCAAATTGATCTTGAAATTCACGATATTGTACAGCACCTCGCTGCGGGATTCCCCGTTTTCTTCGATTTCCATAATCGAAGAACTCAAGCCCAAAAGTCCCACCGAAGTTTCAAAGGCCAAGCGGTCCAGCACCATAATGCTTAAGCCCGGATTGATGCCGAAATTGAATGTCCAGCCGTGATTTTTCGTCTTGGACATTTCTTCGCCGTCATCGGATTGCGAAATGCCGTAGGAATATTCCACCTTGAGCGAAGTTTCGTTAAAGAAATAGATGGTTCTGGAATCAAAAACCTTCAGGTAGTTCTTGAGAAACGGCTGTACAAAGAATCCGTTGCTCACGTACTTGCGATGTTCCTTGACATCGGCAATGTCTTCGAGAATGGAGAAATCGATATCCACAAAAGTTCGGCTATACCCCACTCGGGCACCGATGGCCATCGCATCACGGATAAAATAGCCGCCAAAGCCTTCGGCCGTAAACGTGTACCCCTCGGCCTTGTAAATATCGCCGAAAATGATATTCAGGGCGTCTTCATCCGATTCACCCTGCAGCAAGAACAAGGTAGCACCCGTCAAGAAGTTTCCACGATGAATCGCTTCGTCTTCTTGAACAGCATGAAGGTTACCCAGAAGTCCCCCTTTTTCGGCAAAAGCATGGGACGCCAAAACCAAGGCTAAAAAGAGAAAAAGAAACCTATACATCATAGTGGCTAAATATAATTAATATTTACATTCGGCTTGGTTTCATTAAATGCTATATTATGACATATGCATTACACTCCCTACCGAGACTTACTGCTGAAGGTTTTCCCGAATTACCTGAAGGTGCGCAAGCTCCCCCTGAACGGCGGCATGAGCTGCCCGAACCTGGACGGCACCAAGAGTTTTTCGGGTTGCAGCTATTGCAATAACCGCAGCTTCAGCCCGGTATTTGACCAGGCGAAGGTCTCAATCCAGGAACAGCTCGACAAATTTGTGCCGAGGCTCCGCGAAAAGTACCCGAACGCAGGCATTTTGGCCTATTTGCAACCGTACACGAACACACACGCGCCGCTGGAACACCTGAAGGGAATCATAGACCCGATTATCAAGCATAAGGAAATTGCGGGCCTTGCCATCGGCACGCGCCCGGACTGCCTCGAAGACGACAAAGTCGCCTACCTCGCGGAACTTAACCGCAAAAAGCCGATTATCGTGGAAATCGGCCTGCAGACCGCAAACGATTTGACGCTCGCCGCCATCAACCGCAGGCATACCCTCGCTGAATTCACGGACGCCGTCAAGCGTTGCCAAGCAGCAGGACTCACCGTGACCACGCACGTGATCGTGGGCCTCCCCGGCGAAACCATGGAAGATTTCAAGCACACCGCCCAGGTGGTGCGCGACTTGAAACTCGCCGCGGTCAAAATTCACCCGCTGCACATTGTAGCAGGCACCGTGATGGCGCAGGACTACGCCAACGGCGAAATCAAGCTCCTGACCTTCGAAGAATACTGCGAAGCGGTGGCTGAAATGATCAAGATTATCGGCTTCGAAACCGCCATCGAGCGATTTAGCGGCGAAAGCCCGAGCGACATGCTCATCGCCCCCGACTGGTGCGGCGAAAGGGACAAGATAATTGCTACTGTGGAGAAACGGCTTGATGAAACGGATTGAAGACTACATTATCTCTGTTCCGGATTTTCCGAAGCCAGGGATTCTTTTTCGCGATGTCACGGGTATTCTCAGTGACGCCGATGGTCTGAAGCTTACGCTCGATGCATTCTACAAGATGCTTGAAAATGTCGAATTCGATGTCGTTGTCGGGCTGGAAGCTCGCGGATTTCTCTTTGGAGTCTCGATTGCGGAGCATTTTCACAAGCCGTTCGTGCCTGAACGCAAAAAAGGCAAGCTCCCCCGCGAAACGGTCAGCGTAGAATACGACCTAGAATACGGGAAAGCGTGCATGGAAATCCACAAGGACGCGATAAAGCCGGGACAGCGAGTGCTTATCGTAGACGACCTGCTTGCAACTGGAGGGACAGCGAAAGCGGCCGCGGCACTTGTCGAAAAACTCGGAGGGAAAGTGGAACTTTTCGCATTTGTGATTGAACTTTTTGACTTGCAGGGACGTGAAGCGCTCAAGGGTTACCGGGTGGAATCGCTCACTAGATTCCCGGGACACTAAAGAGTAGAATGTTTTACAAAAGAAGAAGAAGAGAATATGCAAGAGAAAAAGAAAAAAACATTCATGTACAAGGCCGGTCGTGAACTCAAGAAAGAATTTTTCTTTCTCGAGAAGTTCTTCAAACTGAGCGAGAACCAGACCAACATCCACACCGAAATTTTGGCAGGCCTCATGACCTTCATGACCATGGCCTACATTCTGGCGGTGAACCCCGAAATTCTTTCGGCCTCCGGAATGCCCAAGGGCGGTATCTTCATCGCCACCGTCATTGCGGCCGCCGTCGGTTCTGCCCTCATGGGCTTTATCGCGAAATACCCCTTTGCACTTGCCCCGGGCCTTGGCATTAATGCCTTCTTTGCCTACACCGTGGTGCTGAGCATGGGCTACAGCTGGCAATTTGCCTTGCTCGCCGTCTTTGTCGAAGGCATCTTGTTCCTGATTCTCTCGATTGTTCCCATCCGCGAAAAACTCTTTAACAGCATCCCCCTTTCGCTTAAATCGGGCGTCGCCGTCGGCATCGGTATCTTCATCGCCTTTATCGCCTTGCAGGGCGGAAAAATCATCGTCGCCAACAACGCCACCATCGTGGGCCTCATCAACTTCCACATGGTCGACATGCACACGAGCGGCATCTGGGCAATCCTGACCCTGGTGGGCATTATCATCACCTCGGCCTTCTTGATCAAGGAAATCCGCGGTGCCATTCTGCTGGGGATTTTTGCGACCTGGCTGCTGGGCATTGTCACCGAATTTGTAGGCATTTACGTTCCGAATCCGGAAGCCGGATTCCACTCCGTGATTCCGCAGTTCGGCGATTACCTGCAGAGCCTGGACCGTTCCTTCCGCGAATTCGGAGTCACTTGCGGTGCATTGTTCCACCCGGAATCCTGGACGCTTACCCGAGGCGACGCCATTGTCGGCCAGGGATTTTCGCTCATCAAGTCGCTGGATTTCTTTGTCGTGATTTTCGCCTTCTTCTTTGTAGACCTGTTCGATACGCTGGGCACCCTGATTGGCGTTTCACTCCGTGGCGGGTTCCTGAAAGAAGATGGCAAGCTCCCCCGCATTTCTCAAGCGCTTAGCTGCGATGCTATCGCCACCTCCATCGGAGCCATTTGCGGAACTTCGACCACGACCACCTACGTGGAAAGTGCCGCCGGTGTCGCCTACGGCGGAAAGACAGGCCTCACCGCCGTCTCGGTCGCCCTCTTCTTCTTGCTATCGCTCCTTTTTGCACCCGTATTCATGGCGATTCCGGGCTTTGCAACGGCCCCCGCGCTCATCATGGTCGCCTACTTCATGATGACCTCCATTGCCAAAATTGACTGGACCAATCCGAGAGAATCGATTCCCGCCTTTATCTGCATGATCGCCATGCCGCTCACCTATTCCATTTCGGACGGCATCATGTTCGGCGTCATTTCTTACACCTTGATAAACGCTCTCACCGGCAAGATCAAGAATGTCCACTGGGTCATGATAGTGCTCACCGTGATATTCTTGCTCAAGTACGCTTTGATGTAGAAACAGAACTTAGAGCTTAGTTGGTTGAGCTTAGAAAATTTTATATTTGCACGCGCAAAAAAAAGAGGATTTTATAATGGCTAAGACAACTGCAAAGAAAACTGAAAAGAAAGGCACCCAGACCAACATGTGGACCGGCCGCTTCGCTAGCGGCATGGCCCAGAGCATGGTGGACCTGAGCTTCAGCCTGCAATTCGACGCCGAACTCATCGAAGAAGACATCGAAGGCAGCATTGGCCACGGCAAGGGCCTGGTGGAATCCGGCGTGCTCAGCAAGGCCGACTACAAGAAGATTTGCGATGGTCTGGCCAGCATCCTCAAGGACTACAAGGCCGGCAAGAACCTGTGGCAGGAATCTGACGAAGACATCCACATGGCCGTGGAACGCGTGCTCACCGAACGCATCGGCGCCCTCGGCAAGAAGATTCACACGGGCCGTAGCCGTAACGACCAGGTCTGCACGGACTTCAAGCTTTACATGCGCCACCGCGCCGCCGAAATCCGCGCCCTCGAAGTTTCTTTGATGGAAACGGTTCTCGACCTCGCCAAGAAATACTTCGGCAAGATGATGCCGGGTTACACCCACCTGCAGCAGGCACAGCCCATCTACTTCAGCCACTACCTGATGAGCATGTTCTTTGCCGTGAGCCGCGACGTGAAGCGCCTCGACAACTTCCTGGAACTGCACAGCGAACTCCCGCTCGGTAGCGGTGCCATGGCAGGTTCCGCATTCCCGTACCACCGCGCTTTGGTTGCAAAGGAACTCGGATTTAACGGTGTTAGCCCGAACAGCATCGACGCCGTGAGCCACCGCGACATGATGCTCGAATTCGAAGCCGACCTCGCCATCATCGCGAACACGATGAGCCGCTACGCCGAAGACTTTGTGAACTGGAGCACCAGCGAATTCGGCTACCTCACTCTGCACGATGCCTTCTCCAGTGGTTCCTCGATGATGCCGCAGAAGAAGAACCCCGACTCCATGGAACTCATCCGCGGAAAGTCCGGCCGCATGCTCGGAAACTTCAGCGCCCTCTACACTCTGGTGAAGGGAGCCCCGCTCAGCTACAGCCGCGACCTGCAAGAAGACAAGGAACCGGTTTTCGACTCCGTGCATAACGTGAAGGTGATTCTCCGCGTGATGAAGGAGGCTTTGGAAAGCGCACGTTTCAATTTCGACAAGATGCACGCGAAGATGCTGCCGGCGCTGCTGGCTACCGACCTCGCCGATCTTCTGGTCGAATCCGGCGTGCCGTTCCGCGATGCCCACCACGTGGTCGGTAGCCTGGTCGGCGAAGCCGCCCGCCAAGGCCTCGAATTCACGGACCTCAGCGACGAGGCCTGGGCAAGCGCCGGCGTCCCGAACGTGAAGCAGATGAAGAAGACGCTCACGTTCGAATACAGCGTGTCCCGCCGCAACATCGAAGGCGGCACAGGTCCGAAGTCCGTGAAGCAGCAGTTCAGCAAGGCTGCCACAATCCTCAAGGCCTTCAAGAAGTAATAAAAATCCCCGGCAAAACCGGGGAATATTTTATAGATGAAAAAAGGAAACCCAAAGGGTTCCTTTTTAATATGCTTAATCCTTTACGCAACGAACATTGAGAGAACTGTAAATTCGTTCCGTAGGCATGGTTATCTTGTCTGTACTAGAAGCCATCATACAGGCGTACGCATAATTTTCTCCACCATCAAGGCCATCACTAGACCAAAAAGCAGCTAAACTAAGTCGTTCTTGCAAGTAATTCTGCCCACCTTCTTTATATCCTGCAGGCAACGCAGTGAACCCCATTTTGTCAATACCCTTCTTTACACCATTTTCTGTTTCCCAGAAATTTTCTGATTTGAGAACATCGGCAGCTTCCCTACCACCAGCGAAATTAATTAGAATTTGCCATTCATTCTTAGTGGGCAAATGCCAACCACTCGGGCAAATATCACCATTGTTCTCGCCTCCAGTTGCAGCATCTTCCCAATCATAAAAGAGGCCACTTTCAAAACTAGAGAAGAACGAATCGTCATATTCAAAGCTATACTCTGTCTTATAGGCAAGATTTTCGGCCATCCAGGTCTGACTGCCAATAGTGACAGTCTTGTATGTCTTGCCATCACGCGAATCCGTCATCGTAGATGTTGTATATTCAGGCTGGGTATTTTTATCATTGCTACCCGAATCGGCATCTTGAACATCAACAGCAAGAGAATCGCAATTCTTCGTGCAGCCGGGTAAATCAGCTGAATTTTTATCCTTATCGGAAGGCTGAATATAGTCCTCGTTTTCGTTCGCAGAAGACGTGTTATCGGAGGAGCACGCCCCCAAAAACACGGACAAAGCAGCAAAAAATACTAATAATCTTTTCTTTTTCATCATATTTTATTCTTCGATGCACCTGACCGAGAAGGCATTTTTAGCATCCTTCTCCTCTATCGAGATTTTCTCATCGTAATAACGCAGCCAAAGCACCGACTTATCGCTCCCCCACATGTAGGAACTGTAAGTCACGTCGAAGAAATCTCCCGATTCGCGACCACCCGCAGGCATGGCGTTAAAGCCCATGTAATTCGTTCCACGAGAGCCCTTATCCGTCCAACCATCACGAGAACGCAAAGAGCTTCCAAAGCCCACGGCACCATAAATAGTCTGGAAATCACTCTTGGTCGGAAGTTTCCAGCCTTCGGGGCATACCTTCTTTGCTGCTTCAAATGAATACAGGCGACCAAGCTTTTCGCAATTATCCTCGTCATCATTATAGCACCAGCTATCATCGGTCTTCACCGCCGCATTTTCGGCCATCCAGTTTTGAGTTCCGATTTTAATCGTCTTATAGGACTTTCCGTCAATCTCCATTTGACCATAATCAAAAGGAATATTATCGAGGTAAGACGAATCCACGTCGCCTTCGATTTTTGCACTCTCGGTACCCATGGCGAGAACACAGCGAACAGACATTCCGTGGTCTTTGTAATAGTTTCCATTATCCAAATGAGCGTTGTCGTAACGGAGTGTCCATCCGGAACTTGTAGCCGCATCTACCTGGGCGCTTGACCAGAAGAATGCATACTTGCCAGCACTCATAAAACCGCCTTCGCTGTTACGACGGCCAGCCGGGAGGGCGGCAAAGCCAGAACGGTTGAGAGCCTTGGGAATATTGTCTTCGTCTTCCCAGCCTTCGACAGCCTTCATATCGGCTCCAATCGGATCCCCACCATTCGTGAACATGAGATATTGAGCAAGGTTTTGCCAATCATCAACCGTAGGAAGCCTCCAGTTTTCGGGACAAATCCCATGCACCCCATACGTATAGTCATACGTGTACGTTGCCAAACTGGAATTGTATTTTGATTCCAAATTCATTGCGGCAGTCCAGGAATACAACGGCCCATATTTTTCACAATCGCCGTCGTCTTCGTGGCACCACATGTTGCCTTTCAAATTGGGAGTCTTGGAGCTATCGGCATAACGTAGGTTTTCGGCCATCCAAAGTTGACCATTTACCTGAACCACGGAATACTTTTGACCGTCTCGATCATCCGTAAACTTACCATTGGTCAACTTTACCGACAAAGTCGCCGAATCATTCCAATCGTAATTGGCCGACTCATCATCGCAAGCCACAAACCACGCCAAACAAGCCAATGAAAGAACGAGTCTTTTCATATATCCTCCTTTCTCAAAACTTTACGTTCTAAATATAAACAAAAAGGAACCCGTTTCCGGGTCCCTTTTTGAATTTCTTTACAAAGAAACTAACAACCAAGCTTAGCGGAGAGGTAAGCTTCGAGTTCGTCGATCTTCACCAGTTCCTGCTTCATGGAGTCGCGTTCGCGGACAGTCACGAAGCCGAGCTTGGCCGGATCGGATTCACCCTCGCCCACGGTGTCGAAGTCGACAGTCACGCAGAACGGCGTGCCGAGTTCATCCTGACGGCGGTAGCGCTTACCGATGGACTGCGTTTCATCGTATTCCACGTTCCAACGGTTGAGGAGCTTCTGGTAGAGCTCTTCGGCCTTGGCCTTCACCTGGCCCTTCTTCACGAGCGGGAGAACGGCAACCTTCACCGGAGCAATCTTCGGGTCGAAGTGGAGAACGGTACGTTCGTCGT